>Ga0115005_10002760_pt1 | contig 14005 bp, 13 predicted proteins | sample ArcOceMetagenome_FD_87163 | JGI IMG/M metagenome (GOLD analysis project Ga0115005, IMG submission 87163) | Marine eukaryotic phytoplankton communities from Arctic Ocean - Arctic Ocean - Greenland ARC118M Metagenome | ecosystem: Environmental > Aquatic > Marine > Oceanic | place: Arctic Ocean... | reverse complement strand
TTCCAATTCTTTCTTCGATCAAATACAATCACATTGCCATTCGATTTGTCCTCGCAAAACCCATACCCATCAAGATCAAACTGTCGTATTCCATCCACATCCTCAAGCTGGTTTTCTGATATATACCTAACCATGAGACCCCTCGCTCTCTTGGCATGTACTGCGATCACCTTCCCTTCCTGCTGGAATGCAATCTTGATAAATCGGCAATTGTGATTGAGTAATTCGTCCGCATCAATGGTGGCTGCATATTCGTCGGAAGCGAGATTGACCAACACAGTGCTTTCGGATTCCTTCATATCGGATGAAATACTGGAAGTAACACTACCCTTCCACCAATTGGCTAGCGATTTGTATTCTTTATCGCCATCGTCGTCACTATTTTCTGCTTTTGCTTTCAAATCCTTCATGATTGCCTTGTTAGCCATTTCAAGTCTGTAGGGCTGTATCATATCGAGAGGTCTGAGAGCTCCATAGAGAGGATCTACAATGCGTAGATTAGCCTGCATGTAGTTTATAGTATTTGAATCGCATGTTGATGGGTTTATTCCCTTGAATGCAGGTCCATCAAATGAAAATACGGCAGGTTTCATATTCGCTTGTTCGTCCTCGTCGTCGTTCTCGTTTTGTTCATCATTATTCATCATCTCGAAGGCATCATAATAGTTCTTGACGGATTCAGAAATTTTATCACTAACTTTGAGAAAGTCTTTCAGTTGTTTCCGAGTCTTCGATTTAAGGATCTGGGCGAGTTGCAGTGTCTTTGGAGCATCGCATGCTGGGCGGGTGGTTTCTAGGTCCTCGAGAGGTATGGGTGTGAGGTCGAGGGTTTTGGCAGGAGACATGATCATGAATATTCCATGGCGGGATGCAGCTTTTCCTGCAGCCTTTGTGGTACACGTAGACATTGCTAGGGAGATAATTTTGGGATTTTTTATTATTAGGAATGCTAGAGTAGTAGTTATGGATTTTGATGCATATCGCATCTTGCTGTCTGTTTTCTGTGGCAGCATTCCTGTTGTTGGTTGTTGGTTGTTGGTTCGGTTCGGTTGGAGGTTGGAGTTGGTTGGAGTTGGTTGGAGCAGTTGGAGCGTTTTGGAGCTTGGTTCGTTAGTTGGAGCTTGCTTCGATTGTTTCATTCGTGCGCTCTTGTTGAATTCATAATTTGAAGATGAAACAAACACCCTTTGACCTATTTTAGGGGGTGACAAATCGAACTTCCCATCGATCTGTTTGTGTTTCAGTTCAAACAACATCCACAATGATGAATTAACGACGATTACGCAAACCTTTCCCGCTCCTTTCTATTACCTACTTCACCACTGTAACGTAACGACACTGCAATAGCACACAAACACACAACACTCCAATGACAAGCTTTGCCCTATCATTAGGCTGTGCCCTCCTGGCATTTTCCCCGACGTTATCCCTGTTGCTTCTATTTGCTTATTCCAAAGCACAGCTCGTCATCATTGTCACCACAGCCTCTTTCGCCCAGCTATTATCCTGCCTCCTCGCCGCCTTGCTCCACTTACCGTTCAAAGGCCTCAGTCTCGGCGCTCAGAGTATATTCGTCATTATCCCAACCTCCATCATTGCACAGGCATTCTGTCGTTGCGGATTCGTGTATCTTTACCATAAAGTCGAGGGCGTCATTGAAAAATCCATTTCCCAACACGAATTGCAATCCAACAATGCACAATCAAATTCACAATCAAATTCAGAAACCAATCAAGTCTCAGAAATATCCCAACTCCGTCTCGAACTAAACGACGCAAGCGTCGGTATAGCCGCTGGGGTAGGATTCGGATTCTTCCACACCATCATGCTATACGGAACACTCCTCGCTAGTGAAAACTCCCGCATGGGGACTTTATACCAGGAGAGCTGTACATTCATGCCCAGTGTCTTCAATTCGGCAATCATGGCTTTCTTCTTTGGGTTTTTGGATATTCTTTGGATGCTCATGACGTTTTATGGAATGAGGAGGTATAAGGTTTTCAATGCTGCTGGTGCTGCTGGTGCGGATATCAATGCAGGTGCGGAGTCTTTTAGTTCAGGAGCCATGGGAGGGAAATCGGCGCTGATTCTCGTTCTTGTGACACATTTTGCAGCGGCATTTGCGACAGTTCCGAATCAAACCATGGCCGTGAATGGGTGCGTGGTTTCCCTTCCTTCTTTGGCGATTGTGACCATTGTCACGGCGGGAATCTTTTGGTGTTTCTGTAAACCATCGTTTTTGCCAGAGAATCAGCGTTTGAGGATACGGCAGGCAAATCATACACATTTCGACTGATTTGGTATGTTCTCTGTTTGTTTAGTTGGATTGGCGAGCAAATATTGTTTGCTTTGTTTGCTCTGTCTTGAATTTTTTAAGTGACACATTTAATTTTAATAACATTCAATACATGATACTCTTTAGAAATGGCTTCTACATGCGCGGACTGTGTTGATTCATCCCACATTCCCTCTGCAAAGAGTTCCCTTAATTCTAGCCTGGCGTTTCTGTGATCAAATGATGCGCACAGCCTTACAGGAATGTCACATTGTTTTTAGATGTATACTCCGCTATCGCTTGCTTGCTCGTACCTGCTACTGCATAAAAAAGGAACAACCAAACTACGTGTACGTGTATTATATAATTATAAGCATGGAAAACATAATGTATAAATTGTGTGTAAATAAATAAGCTACGTGTACGTGTAGATGTAGTATTTCATCATAAATCAGGTATGAAAACAGGGGATTCATCGGAGTAAGGGCGCCTTCTACTTGTGTGATATACCGTCGGCCGATGTACCGGCCCTAACATTGTTGTTGGTGCTTCAATGTGTCGCATAGCACTTTCCATCTTTTGCTTACCAACGATGCTAAAGGCAGCTTCGCGAAGTTCATCGTTGGTTATCATGTCGTTTCTACAACATGGGCATTTGTAATTGCTCTTTTTCAGTTCAAGCCATTGCATGATGCTGTGATGTCAATTTTATGGACGAATTATTCAGTGTAAGTATTACCGGTGCGTATCGTATATTGGAACAAATTTGCAAATGTAACACACGTAATCATCAAGGCTCAATTTCTAACTTACCATTCTCGATGAAAGGCATGAATACAATGTTTAGATATGACTATACCATCACTATTATCTGCGGAGTTTTATTAGAAGGAAGGTGTTAGTTCTCGTAAAGTTTCGGAAAAAGATCATAAACGCACTGTCTCTCCAATAGGTAGATATCATGCTAAGGTTTCTTACCATATGCGTCGAGACAAATCGAACAGACATCTTCCTGTAAGCTGTCATCTTCTTTTAGGTTTCCTCCATCTTCCTTCGGATTTCCTTCATCTTTAAATAAGGTACCCGTATGAGCCATAGTAGCATCTGTATCTTCATTGGAAGGTTCCAACTTTAAATCCGAATCGAGATTGTCCAATGTAGCGGCAGAAGGTATGGGAAATAAGAATCTCGGTTTTAACTGAGGAACATTGATACAATCCTTGTCCTGTGTTAGAGACGGAGGACTGAGACCTCCAGGTGTACTCAGTGCAGAACTACCAGGAGAGAAAACATCTTCCATAGGCCGAGTAAGCGGCGTTAAAGGAGACTCTTCATCTGAATTCGTTGAACGGGGAGTGGCTGCAATGGAACCAGAACAATCAACAATTGAACCGCCCCTATCACTTCCTTCAGGGTTCTCATGCTTTATGATCATTCTCTTTGTCTTCTCTTTATCCTCTGAAAAGAATGATTCTAAAAGTGCTCTACGCTGAAACTTCGATAGGGTAGCGGCAATTGCTTCCCTAATCGATTCAGTGGGAGACAAGTTGCTAACCATAGAAGTTCTCCCTGCTCGACATACCACACTGAGCATAAAATAGAAGAACACGACGATACATACGAAGGCACAGACAAATAACGCTGTTCGACTGTTCATGATTCGATTGTTACAATCGTCAAGCACTATACGGTGACGTTCTGGTGTTGAAGTGGATGCCCCTGAGGGATGAGGGTGAGATAGAATCATAACCAATAATGAGAGTAGGATGTTACTCATTTTCTGGCCAAGCGTCGTATGCGTGGTAGGTTCTATTTCCGGATTTATGCTTGAGCACTTTAGAACTTTGCGGTACGTGTAGGTAGAATTCTCTCTTACATGCGCGGAAAGGCGATGGACTTGAAGCAGCTTGAAGGAGGATGAGTGGATTTGTGCCAGCCATCAGTATAATTTTAAACAGCCACCGTGTTCGGGTTTTGAAGAATTCAATCCCTTCAGAACTTAGAAGTGCACATTCAAAAAATCAAAGTGAGTAATAGATTTTTTATAACACCGTTCAGTCACTGTTGGACATTATCTTACATTTTATTAGAGACTTACAGGATCAGTGACTGAAAATTGCGGGAAGAATTTTATACCCTTCCTTCTTGCAGTAGGTGGTAATACTGCGGGCAGCTTTTCATCCTTGCAAAAGGCTTATTATCTTATTATCCCAACAAACGGATCACGAAAGTGTATAAAAATCTTCCCGCAATTTTCAGTCTTCTTACAGTCAGTCAGTAAGTATGAGTTGAAACACGCGACTTTCTAGACTGGACTCGAACGAAGTAATAAGCTTACGTTCTGGGTAGAGTAACTGTAGTTAGGGCGTAATCGAATAAGACAAGTGTCTATTGATTGGTTCTTAAGTTAAAAGTGTTTAATAGGATGCTGCTCCCTTGATCTCGTGAGCAGATAACCATTCACTTTTTATCGTTTGTTTCTTGTCCTTTTAGTATAAGGTAAATCTTCGTTCATTCGCATGACTCGACTCAGTTGTAAGGCCTTTCGGAAAAGATATTTTCTAAAAATATCCTATTCCAACAGTATGTACCGCACCGGTACTGTGATGTGCAGTCAGTAGCCTCGTAAGATTAGAGCCCTACTGTACATACACACAAGTTACCTTCTTTGATAGCTTACATTGTCAATTGGCGTTATAGCTCTTGAGTTAAAATTGACGAGGATGAAACTAGATCAGAATTCAGTTGGTGAATTTCAAATTGGCTCAAGATCTAATAGCAACAATTCTCGTATCGACACTTGACACTAATATTATGACAGAACCTTCGATCAAGCTGGCAATTTACACACATACAAATGCATTTAAAGTCTACCTTATGCATATTTATTCTACACGTTCTTTGAGTAAGTTGACCAACAAACAGCATATCTCCTACGTGTATGATGCTTTTAATAAAATCATTTGGAGGTGATAGTTGAACAAACCAGACAATACCATTCGCCATCTCACTACATTGTGTCTTGATTAAAGATCTTTAGCTCATGATACTTATCGAATGTATAGCTTGTCAGTGTTTTCAGTTTTTTACATTTCATAACGAAAACAGTCGAGGAATGAATCAGACAAAAATCCAGATTATTAATAACACATTCAAACCAATGAGTGTTTAGCATCCTCTTCCAAGCATCTCACACATGTCCTCTCTCTTCTGTTTCTTATCTCTTGATTTCATTTCCTTCTGCTTCTCCGCGGAATTTTGAGCATTCTCTGCGAGCGATCTCGCCCTAAGATTTGCAGCAGCTGCGGGATTAACATCAGAACGAATATCACTGGCTGCACCTGGAACTGCATCGCTTCCTCTAGCAGCTCCACTCTTGAGGGCCTTCTTAAGGGCAATACGGGCGGCCATATCTTCGTCGCTGAGGACTTTATTTTCTTCAGCGTTGGCTGGTTGGATTGTGGTCAGGAAGGTGAGGGATGCTGCTGCCCATCCAGCGGAGATGGCTTCCCTCCTTGTGGATGAAGGGGCGGCAAGAGCGTCGATTTGGATGACGGATAGAAGAGCAATAACGAGAATGCAGTATAGTTTCATCATTGTAGAGAGGGTTGGATATGTCAAGAGTTTACAATTGTGATGAATGTTGTTGAATCTACAATTTACAGTAGTAGTGTTGTTGAGGTTTTCAGCACGACGAAACGATACGGGAGGTCTGTTTGAGTGAGTGTCATGTCGAGACGCGTCACGCGGGAAGATACAACCATATCGGGAAAGGATTTGTAAATCAAATGACCGCTTTATTTTATGATACCTTTCAACACTTTGAAGTTGTCCTACCGTATCGGTATTTCGAGATAAACTAAAAGAATTTGAAAAGAAAATACAAATATTATATGTCTATTGAATAGCACCGTATGGAACTTTCATTACATGCTTCATCGGTACAGCCTTGGCATGCGTAATACCATTTTCATCACCGTCATCCTTGAAGTGGACAAGGACGAGAACGTCCTTCCCTGGAACTTTCTTCGGCATTTCAACCACTGTGGCCTGATAAAACGATGTCGTATCTGGATAAACTCCATAGATGACATCTCCGCGATTTACCCGATCAACTCCGCCAAGAATTACCACTTGTGATTCCGGAAGCGTAAAGGCTGCAAAGAGAGATCAAGAGAGGTACACGTATTGTAAGTATTTTGAATTGTGAGTTTGTGAAGAACTTTGAATACCGTTCCTCACAACAAAGGAAGAAAGAAGCCACCAGAAAACAACAAACCACGTACTCTTATTACTCTCAATATCTTCATCCGACAAATTGTACATTCCCGTCTGTGCATCATGCGAAATAACCTTTGCAAGAATCCAATCCTGTGAATTCGGCGTGACTTGAATAGCAGCCAGGTCGTTTGGAAGAGCCCCACCTGTCGGAACTGCAGTTTCATACTGTCCCGTTGTCTTTAGCAAAGTTTCGAACTTTTCAATATCCGAATTTAGTTTCTTGATGGCATCGTCTACAATGCAAAAGGTTTGATTGGCATTTGACTTTTTTTCTTCCACCATCTGTCTAGCGTCTCTCCTTAATATTGCAATTCGCAGGAGTGCGGTTGGATCTTGAATCTGTTGTCTTAATTCTTCAATGGTTGGAATAATAAGTTGCGTTTTGGATTTCATATCTTCATTTGTATCATCATCATCATCGTCGTCACTATCCGATGCTGGTTTGAATATGGGCACTGATACAGGAATACCTTCTTTGGGATTAGATAACGCCTCTATCTTTTCGTCATCATCACTACTGTCGTCTTCCTCTTCGTTTCCACTACCGATTGCGCCCGGCATCTCTTCATCCTTAGCCTCAGACGAGTCTTGCCGATTATTGCCATCGTTGCTGTCAGCACTGCCCGAACTAGTCTTCCGCTTCTTCTTCGGTGGTTCTTGCCTAGATTCAACCGGTAGATTGAATATGATATCATGCGCGCGCGATAGATAGTCTTCTTCGCATTCCCGAAGTTCTTGAATGATCGAATCATATGTCTGATCCAAACTTCGCATATGTGCCAAATTTCTCCTTATCTCGTTTGGTATTGTGCCGATACTACTCTCTATAAAGGCTTCCAAAAATGTTTCATCAGCTGACATCTTTTACGTGTGTACAGTAGTTTTGAATGTGAGATTTCTCGGTGTATGTTGCGATAACGATAACTAACTATGTTGAGGATGCAGCTACGAGAGTACGAGGAGATTGAAGTGCAGCGCAGAGTGTCTTAAGTTGTTGTTTGTGGGGTGTTGTCGGATCTTGGTCGGATCATATCCACCATCATCTCTCTCTATCTCTATCCTCTCTGTTTTTGATTTTTTGGTGAAGGTGAGTGTCGTCATTGACAAAAATAAAGACGTCGTCGCCGTTGAGCTTTGGCTATTTTTATGATATCTAAAGACTTGACCTCGCTCAGGAAAACAATAGTTAGATTTTATTCCATCCCAAATTTTCAACTCACACCACACTTCATCACTGTACACTACCTGTAGCTCATCCATCATGAATTTCTTCAGATCAATCATCTTCACCGTATCCATCTTCATTGAGCCTCATATGTGCCTTGCCAATCAACTAGTCTATCCTATTGCTGATGCCAGCCTGAGAAGAGATCAAAATGATAAAAACTTTGGACGTCAATCTCACATTACCATCACAAATCCTGAAACAGCTAGGTCAAGAGTTGCATTGATGAAGTTCGATATTAAAAATATTCATAAAGGCGATAATATTACGGCTAACTTAACGTTGTATATCTCAGGAACGGACGACGATCGAGATTACAGAACTGTAAACATATGCAAAGTCGAGGACGACTTTGAGGAACACGATGTTACATGGAAGACTTATGACCCTACTTGTTCTGATCGATCCCTATCATTTAATGTTCACAGAGATGACGTTGGTAAAACCGGGCAGATAAATGTCGCTGACTTGATTAATCCCGGGGAGGATATGTTGGTAATTGCTTTTCACGTTGAAGATGGTGGCCATGTAAAGTTGGCGTCCAAAGACCATCCTCACATGGCACGAATGCCTCGATTGTTGGTGTCACAACATAATGGTGATGATGAGATGTAATGCTTTGAATTGGTTCAAGAAAAAATACATCTCTTTTAGGTCAACTATACATAATATACATTTTGAAACACACAACATACACGCAGAGTTAAAATACATAATTGACACCACATTTTGGAGATTAGTATTAAAAATGATGCTCTCATGTGTTAGGCTCGTGCTGAGCAACCCTGCAGGTAGCATCCATATTTGTTTCTATGCGTTATTTCCATCTAAAATTATGACTTATTTCCCTTGATACCTTCAACGAAAGCTTTTGGCCACTTTGTCCAGATTGCCAACTTTTCACTAGAAGCTCTCTTTTTCAAGACAATTTCCTTCTTACGCTCGTCAAGTTTGAAATAGGGAGTCCAATCCTTAATTTTTGCTATGCCCGAGGAAGATATTTCCTTTTCGCCGAAATGCCATCTGCAATGCGTATAATCGTTGTAAATCTGCTCGTCATCAGGATGAATTTTGGCTTTGTTGACGTCTTCTACCGTAATCGAAGTATCTTTCTCGATGTCTTCTTCTATACAACTGCTTTTCGCAGCAGAAACCGCAACATTGGAAAAACTGACAGGATTCCTCGCTGGAATAACCCTGTGTTTGCCCATCTCCCCATCCCAGCCACTCCAAGTGTCGACTTGAAAAGAGTAAGACCCATCAGCTATTGACTTGGCATTCGTTTTCTCATCACTCCATAGCGTAAAGTGCGAATATTTTCCTTGCACGATCCAAATAGGCTTTGGTGGTGATTTGAGTTGTTTGCAGACTGCCATTTCGTATTCCACGGCATCTCCACTCAAGAAGCCAATACCAAATCTCTCAGCAGACCAATTTTGCATACCTACATGAGGTTTCCCGCACAGCAACAGACTCAGCGCTTCTGTTCCTATACAATCACGGCACGGCGGACGACCTAGATCCTTCTGCTTCAAAGAAGGATTGAGTTTCCTCAACCGCACGTATTCCGCACAGTCATCCTTCAACTGCATATCACAATTGCATCGGACGAGGGGAGCTACCGGCACATTCTCCTTACACTCTAATCCTCGTGATTCACAGAGCATGCGCTTGACCTGTGGAAGGCCGTGGATGTGCAAGACCGTTTCCATAAACAATGCACAGCCGCCCGGTGCCATAAATGAGCGTAGGTTAGCAACTACATAGGATCTCAAATCGCGGCGATTCGTTAGCGAAACTTCCATTCGTAACGTCTCTTTATCCAGAGGATCATCATCTTTATTGTTTCCACTTTCGTCCCATCGGCACACTGGGCAAAGCATAGCTCGAGTCTCTACCACACGCTTCATAGTTGCCTCTCTATCCTTCATTGCTTCATCTTTGAGATCATCGTCGTCTGTTTCGTACTCATCTTTCTGAGCGTTGTTACTCTGACCGATTTTTTTGGAAATCTCTGCAATAGTATGGAGACGACGTTTGGTACTTGTGTCAGCGGCCATCAAGAGTATGGCCGAAAGGGCATCTGTCAACCTTTGTGGGAATTCTCTTTTCTGCTCATCTAAGGTAATTTCCCCAAAAGGTTTTCTTCGGCATGAATTACAATTGATTTCCTTTCCCTGTATCGAAACACCACTATACATCAAAGCTGTCACAACAGACGTCAACATGGTGATGCCTCGACAATGGAAAGGTGGCAATGGAGGGGGGGCACCTGTCATCCCAGGAGGATATAGAGTACTTTGAATGCTTTTCAACCTAGCCAATTCAGTATCATCGGGTCTCGAAAGAGCGAGGCCTGTTCCACAGGTAGAAAGTGTAAAACCTGCTGATAGCCATGTACGCGGGATTTGCACCTCAATGGGCTTGGATTCTCCCTTCGAAGATCCATTGTCACCGTCACCGTCGCCACCTCCCCGGCCAGCAGAACTAGATCCATCGCCACTACTACTGTCAACCCGTCGCCGTCTACGTTTCCGAGGAACGGGTAATTCTCCAGCAGGAGGGATATCGGAAACTTCACTATCATAATCAACATCACTTGGCATGGGTCTATGAATGGGCGTTCCCGGTTCAAGTCTACCCCATAATAGCTGAGAGGGGAAGATGTAACCAGAGTTGAACAAATTCAGCGCTTCTCCATACTGCGCATCAATCTCTGCATCTTCCAACTCTGATTCCTCGTCATTTACACTTTCAGCCTTTGCTTTTCCACCATCCGAACTATCATCACCATCCGCATCGCTCTTTTTGTTCTTCCTCGTCCGCTTCGATTGCTTGAGCATTTCCTTGACATCCAAGTCAACTCTGCTCTTTCCACCCGCAGCACCCTCACCTAATAATGCAAGATCTTGCGCCCACGTAACCCCCGCATCACCGATTTTCCTCTTCTTGCTCTTGCGTTTGAGCGAAGCATCCTGCCCACCCTTACGCTTCTTCATATGATTCTTAATTCGCTTCAAGAAACGTTCATTGAAGGCCGTCTCGTCGTCCGAAACTGAAACGTGATGATTCCCCGCTCTGCCATTCAAAGGAAATTCGGGATCGGGAGGGTTTTGATTCGGCTCGGGTTGCTCTAGATTCATTTTAATTCCCTCCACATCAATATCCATGTCTATATTGACCTCATCCTCAGCGTCCGCGTCTAGTTCCTGGGCTTGCTGCTGCTGCTCCCTTCTTTGTCGAGCACGGCTGTGGTTCCGGTCCATCCGCTCCCGGATCCGACGGTGCAATTCCTTCTGTCGGGATTCACGCTGTTTGTACCGATTGCTGCTGCCACTGCGATTTGGATCACCCGACCCTCCCAAATGGATTCCATTGATCTGATCCACAGCGTCACCACCGCCATTGTCATTGTCTTGACCGTTATCATTGTCCTGATCGTTGCCACTGTCTTTGAAGCTGCGCTGAACCCTATCTCTGCTGCTGCTGGAATCACGATCGCGAACAGCGAAGAAATCGCGCTGTCTCTCCCGTCCTTTTTCAGCGGCTGTACTGGATCTCAACCGACTCCTGCCGCGCGGTCTCTCCTTGCTAGAATCTCGACGATCCCGTCCCTCAACCTCCCGGTCTTTCCGCGTGCCCTTCTTGGGAACTTGATTTGGATTCTGATCGCTATTGTCCCTGTCCCGATCTCTTGCAGCATGAGCTACAGAATCTTCCCAGTAGAGAGCGAGGGCAAGGTCCACATCGCCGTGGGTTGCTTCTAATAGGAATTGTGCCTGGGTCGGTTCTATTTCAATGCTTTGGGCGTTGAGTCTTCGGATCAAGGTTTCTACTCGATTTCCTCGGTTGTTGTTTTTACTGGACATTTTGAATCTACGTGTAGCTAGCTAATGGATTAGAGAAAGGTGAAGATTTGGATTTGGAAATGACAATGTTGGTTACCGTATTATCATTCAAGCTTGTAGTAAGATTGTTTGCCAGTGGTCGTCGTTGCTCATGTCTTGGTTGTCTCCTCGCATCATTTTTGAATTTTTGGCCCCCCGGCCCGCGCACTGAAAACACTACTCCCGAACTCACTGGGATAAGGCATCTACTCGTATTTGGTTGAACCCTTGGTTGAACTTACTTTCTTCTTGCAAAAGTCGCAACTTTTTGACTCCCGCACTTTTTGAATTCGACATCTCTGTTGACTTGATTTTTTGCAAAGTTCGAAAGAACCACGACCCCTGTATTAGAACATCTGGCACGCATCAGACAGGCACCTCTGACACGCACCAGGTACTTCTGGCATTTGGCATCTGGCATCTTCAACGTTCTTTTTTGCTACTCACGTACCATCGTCTTTCAATTAACAAGAACCCGAGCGAGGATCTCCTCCTACCGGTACGTGGGTACTCATACGTTGTGATATGATCTTTAAAAGTCTCCAGCAATCAAACCGGATCTTAAAATCTCCGACTCCTCGAAATCTGCTGACATCATCCTCAAAGATCTCTTCCAAAATTGTAACCAATCAAAATTCTTGACATGAAAGAATTAGAACTCTATTCCACACTCAAAGATCTTTTCAAACCGACAACTCATTCTCATAATGTCAAGAAATTGGAAAAAAAGAATAAACTCCTCTTATCTCAAACTACTACTATGAAGATCTCTGCATTTGCCCTCGCCCTTGCCGCTGCCCCTGCAGCCTTTCCTGGTCTCTCTGTTGCTGCCTTTGGACCTGCACCGGCAGACCGTAGTAGTGCCGCCAGCATGATTCGCTCTAGCACTACCAACCACAGATCATCATCTTCCTTGTTTGTTGCAACTAACATTGCTCCTAGTACTAGTACTACTGTGAGACCACCCATCATCGTGTTTAACGAAGACGAGGGAGGTAACGCGATGATGGAACCCTCGGTCACAAGGGAGGCATCCGTAGAACCGCTTGCCATTGACGATCTTCCTTTTGGGGTTAAGATCACAGGTGCTGATAAACTCCGTGCCGAGGGTCTCACTGGTAAAGGTGTTCGCGTCGCTGTTATTGATAGCGGAGTTGATGCTGAGCATTCCGGCTTTCACGAACAGGTCAAACAGCAAGTTTGGTTCCGTCACGGCTCTTCTTTATCTCCTTTATCCGAGGATTTCCATGAGCTTTTCCATGGTACCCATGTAGCTGGAACTATTCACATGATGGCGCCCGAAGCTGAAATCTACGATTACCGTTGTTTTGGTGCTGAGGGAGTTGGGGTTGATACAGCTATTGAAAGATCTATTTATCAGGCAATTGATGATGGATGTGATATCATCAACATGAGCCTTGGAGGACCTTATGCAAATTTGCGTATCCAGCGAGCTGTTAGATATGCTCACTGGAAAGATGTCATTATGATCGTTGCAGCGGGAAATGAAGGAGATAACGATCCTCTCACGAATGAATTAGGGTATGTCTCAATGTTTTTCTTTTCTTTTAATACAATTTCTGCTTTACATGCTGGTCATCTAAAATTGCATCATCGTTTCGTCCTTGTCTCAACAGCTATCCTGCCATGAACCCAGAGGTTGTCAGTGTTGCAGCAGTGAGCAAGAGGGATAACCTTCCCGTCGCCAGATTCTCCAACACTAACGCTCAAGTTGACTATGCTGGGATTGGAGTAAACGTTCAGAGTTTCAAGCCTGACGGAGGCGTTCAACAATTGAGTGGTAAGTCCCTATGGTTCTCACTATGTTCTTATTGATCTACTATACATTGTAGTTTTGCAATTTTTACAGATTTAAAATCTGACATGGTATCAACATGATCGACCGACCGAAATAGGAACGTCTATGGCCACTCCTCATGTTTGCGGATTAGTTACGGCATTGCTAACCAAGGACGGTCCTTACAGTGACCTTATCAAGGATGATGAGAGCCTTCGCAAGTTGCTCAATGAAAAATTCGTTGTAGATATTGGTGTAACGGGACCTGATAATGCTACAGGCCTTGGATTCCTTACTTACCTTAATGAAAAGGAATACGAGACGGTTTGGAATGCTACGCCCGATTCGGAAAAATAAAAATTCCGCCATCAGTAATACCCTTATTTATTTCATTCCTTTGTTCACGTACCCGTACCCGTACACGTAGGGCTTTCTTTGTTGACTTTGAATTGTTGTGCACATCATTGCTTTCAATGTAAGGTGATCTTTCGCGGCCGATATTCACATGATAGATCGAAGATGATTTCCTGCTTCTTCTC
>Ga0115005_10002759_pt1 | contig 14005 bp, 13 predicted proteins | sample ArcOceMetagenome_FD_87163 | JGI IMG/M metagenome (GOLD analysis project Ga0115005, IMG submission 87163) | Marine eukaryotic phytoplankton communities from Arctic Ocean - Arctic Ocean - Greenland ARC118M Metagenome | ecosystem: Environmental > Aquatic > Marine > Oceanic | place: Arctic Ocean... | reverse complement strand
GTTCTTTATGTAATCATACGCTAAAGGAGCCTGCTCTTGTAGCTGCTTAGGGTTGGAGTGAAATAATGCGCCAAGCTGTGCAAATACTTCCTCTCTCATGTTAGTGACTACGCCATCATTGGCCTTTTCCTCATCAAGGATGTGTTCGTTGAGGTCATTAAATGGATAATCAAACCGCTTGCCTAGATCAGTACCATTTTCCCAGTTGTCGTATATTTCTTCCATGATATCCCCCATAACAACACTAGGGTCTTTGGAATCCTCAACGATCTGAATATTAAATCTTGAATCACCTGAGCTAAGGTCAAGTGCAAAGTCTGCCGCATGATAAACCTCATGGGCCATTGTCCAACCAAGCTCACTGAGGGCGTCATTATCAGTCATCGCAGAGTTAATTAAATCCTCATTGATCGATATGCCTCTTGAGCTTGGGCCGGTAAGCGCAGGCGCAGTAACCTCAGAAGTCTTGTGAACATACACACCAGATATAGCGTCAATAAAAGATGTGGGGACACCATTAGCTGAGAGGTCAGCCATTACACCAGCCGTCATAGCGGTTACTGCCGGAGCATCATCGCCATAAGACTCTTCTATCGTGGGCAAGCTTTTCATTTCGCCCGTGTCCAGCTTAATCTTTAATGACTCGTTACGGTCAAAGACTCGGTCAACGTCGTCTGCGTCAATAGCCTCAATCACAACGTCTTTGTTGTTAGGATCTAATGCCTCAGGTGTGCTGGCCGCAACAGACAGCTCTACTAGCTGATCTTGGACGGGCTTCCCTTGAGGTGACATTGGCGCATCAAACGTATGGTCGTTACCATACCCTCTTCCCCCTTCACTAGGTACTGCTCTAGATCCAAATGGGGTGGCTGCGGGGAAGTCGTTAACTATATCGGGCTGGCCTGCGGGGGGTAATGTATTTTCGCCGAACTCTGAATTATCTTGGCCCGTTACGCCTTGTATTGGTGGCCCCAACGAAGACTCTTCCGGCATTTGGATAGGATCGTTTGTGGCATCGTAATCTACAATCTCAGAAAGACCAGCTTCGCTGCGCTCGTCAGCCGTCAAGGGAGGATTGTCCTCTAAGAACGATTGGTCGGGGGTCTTAATTACAGTCTCGCCGCTTTCGTCAGCTTGCTTGTAACGATCAAAAGTTTCCATAACAAGCTGTCTTACGTCATCATCGCGACCCGACTCAGTCCTCATACTGTCAGCCTCAGGGCCGAAAGTCTGGTCGTACTGACCAGTTTGTTTCTTGTATGCCACAGTTCCAGCGCCCAAAGCCAAGGCTGGGACAGTACCTTTTGCGGTTGCATCTAAAAGCTCTAAGAATCCGTCCTTGGTTGTAACATAGGTTCCGTATTCTCTTGCCGCCTGCTCACCGTAGCGGTTATTTACAAAGGTCGTTGCCTCTTGGTTTATAATAAACTGAACGGCTTCAGTCCAAGCTCCGTGGCCCGCTGTATATTTTAAATCGTCAAGTGCTAATTTTTTCCATGATGGCGAGTCTGCAACACCGGCTGCAACGTATTCTAGAAACTCATCCTTAGAGCCTTTGGGGAACATAGCCCCAAACACCTTACCAAATGGCAGGGCTTCCAGTCCGGCAGTAATTACGCCAAGGCCAACCGCAGTAAGCGGCGCTTCAACTCCAGTCTCTTCAAGAATCGTGGCAAATGATGAGCCACCGCCTTGCACTCCATAATAGGCTGCTGCTCCAGCCATAGAACCTTTGACTGCTGCCTTGCTGGCCGAATCCTTAACAAACCTCTCGGACATTTGTTTGGTTAAATACTCTGCGGCCTTTTTCTCAATTCCTTTTTCAAGTAATGATTGAACAGCTTGTTCCTGTAGCTTTTTCTCAGCCAAGGCTTTGGCACCTGCGCCAACCACCTTTTTAGCCGCCATGCCGCCGACACCACCAGTACCTAATGCTAATGCTAAGTCTGGCAAAGATTGCCCAAAAGCATGGGAAAGCCATTCTCCAGCCTCCCCTACCGAATCAATGTCTCTGATAGTTGGAGTGTCGCCAATGTACTGCTCTGCCTCCGCCATATTTCTTTGGTAGACTTCCATCCCTGAGTCAACCATCTCACCACCGTACTGGGCCATATCTTCAGAGCCTAACGCAACTCCCGCCTTCTTGGTGATACTTCCAGCCAAGGCTTTGAGGCCTCCTCCTGTTGCCTGCAAGTTTTCCTTTCCCGACAATAAGCCACGGTAGAAGTTACTGTCTTCAGAAGGATCTGCATCTAAAGAGGCGTCTATCGCAGGATCATTAACTATTGTCTCGGAGGATGGCTCAGGCTGATCATAAGGCTTTGCCCAGTACTCATCTTCTGTCTGTACCTTTGCAGATTTTAATGGCATGTTATTTCCTAAAGATATTAAAGGGTCAGAAACTTAAGCTCTTGCAGTTCTCGCAATAATCCATCTTGATTATTTATGACGACCTCACCTTCTTGAGTTTCGTCAAAATAGCCATTGAGATTAGATATTAGCTGTGGACTCCAGTCCTCATCAGGGATGCTGGAAAGGCTAAAAAACTTGTTTCTGCCGACAGGAATTTTTTGCTGCGTTAGCGCTGATTTTGTTTCATCTAGCCACTTGTTAACCATGACTTGCTTGGGCTGTACTTGCGCCCCAAAAAGAATTCTTTCTTCAATGTTGGACTTCATTTTAGACATTTGCTCTTCTGATAACGCCTGCTCTTTAGTCAGTGTTGGGTCGGCAAAAAAGTTGGTTGTGCTTGCACCGTTTTGTATTGCCTTTCTGTTTGACTCAAGCTCGGCTGTTACTCGCTGGTTAAACTTCTCTACTCCGTTGTCCCCCGAATCATTGCCAAACTTAGCCATGATCCTAGCCTGTTTTACTGCTGGCTTAATTGCTGGCCCAACCTGCTGGATGTAATAGGATGTTCCGGCAGCAGCTTGAGACACTTCGTCAAGGTTTAAGTTAAGGTTTTTTGAGTTTATGCTGGAGCGATTTTCAGTTAGGGGCGGAAAGTAATATTGAATGTCATTTGAATCATCTTTATTTTTAAGCTCAACATACAGGTCGCCATTAAGTGTATTTTGAACCTCACCGTTAGCACCCTTAGAAGGAGTAGCGCCAGCAGAAAATAACCCTTGAGATACCACTTCGTAGTTACCCTGCTGAATCCACCTTGGAGCGTTTGTAAACGTAGAATCTACCGTTCTGCCAATTGCCGCTGACGAATCAATGCCAAGAGCTGTAGTGAATGCTCTTAAGACCTCAGGGGACATTTCAGGGTCTGCACCTTGAGCTAGATCAGTCATAAATGTGCTGATAGCCATGGTTCCCCGTTGGTGAATGTCGGCGCTTACAGTCCCTAAATTAAAGACTCCCGCACCTTTGTTTGCCTGATACATCCCCTCAATTCTTTTCAATGTACTAGCATCAAACATCCCATCAGATGTGGACGCTAGATCATATATTTCACTCACATTTGATGCCGCGCTGAATCGATTAGTTTGATTAGCAACCCTGTCCGCTTCTGCTTGATATTTCTCCCTTTGGGCTTGGTTTTCTTCTGTCTCTGATTGCATCTTTAGCGACGCTGCCGAATCTGGATCCGCAAGCTGTTCCTGCTTAAGAAGCTCAGTTTGGTTTCTGGTATTGGTTCCTTGCTGAGTAAGTTGCGCGGTCTGCGCTCTAACTAAAGCCGCCCGACCAGTCAGTGCATTTTGATCACTGTCATTCTTAAGGCTTCCCCTCCTAAATTTGGCCAAGTCCTCCGCTTCCTGTCGCTTCAAGCCAAGGTTTTGCGAGTCTTTTCTTTTGGTGTATGCCAGATCAGCAGAGTCTTTTTCCTTGTTATATTGCAGAGCATCCTTCTTTAACTCACGGTCTTGAACTGCGCCATACAAGCCAAACCCTCGCTCAAATCCTGAGCTAAAAGCATTAGTGGTGTTAAGTGCCATGATAGTTACCTAGTCAAATAATTTAGTAAGGAGAAAGCCAACGCCTAGCGCGATAGCAACAGGGCCAGCCATGGCAGCAACCTGCGCCATAGGGCCGGACGCGGCTCCGGCAGTAGCCACCCCTGCCTCCGCCACAGCCGCAGCCTCTGCCGTTCCTGCCGCCACGGTAGTCGCGGCTTCAGTCGCAGCCATGTTTGTTGTCAAAGCGCCTCCTGTTCCTGAGGCCAATTCGGTAGTTTCGGCAAGCTTAAGGGCAGTTTGTGCAGCCTCATTGGCTTCTTTAGCCGCTGTCAATCCCGCCTTAGCTGTCTTTACTTCTTTAGCCATGCCAACAACTTCCTTGGCACCTATACCAGCCCCTACTCCGCCAACCTGACCAATTAGCTGCTGCTTGCCTGCTATGTTGGCAGCTTCCATCTGCTCTCTCTGGATCTCTTCCTGAACATCTGCGCTGGCAACTTTTTGCATTCCGAAGTTAGCGAGTGCTAATGACTTTTTTCCTGCTCCAATTAATCCACTCATGCGCCTGACCCCGTTGCTGCCGCTCTCTGTGTGATGCCACCGATTGTTCCGGTAAGTAACTCAGTCCTGCGATCAGAGTCTGCCGCTCGCGTCGAGTTCAACCCACCAACTAAAGTTCCTACACTGCTCATATTGTTTGAGTTTGATGGCGCATTGCTTAAACCAAATCGCTGCATTCCTCTGTCCTGCTGGCCTTGTACATTATTGGTTGCTCCCACTACGGCTTGCCTAGTCCTTTTCATGTCTCCCGCCAAAGCCTTAGTTCCCGTAGACGTAATCTCACTCGCCAAAAAGTTTTCGACAGGAGCGTAACGAGTCATGTAGTCATTGGTTTGTGCGCGAATAAGATCGGCATAAAGCTTGTCGCCACCCATGTCTTCAGGGTTGGTTGAATACCCGTATGGATTGATTCCAGCGTATGCGTTGTAACTTGACCCAGAGTACTCAGGAGTCCCTCGGCTTGCTGGATCAGTGTTTGGGAAATAGAAGTCTTCAACTTCCCGTATTGCATTACTGTTGGGGCCGTTTCTTCCGCCCATCAGTGCGTAATATTCTTCAAAATAACTACTCACCCTATACCTCCGGTAACTGCCGCTGTTCCGCTTCCCGCAACTAGTCCAGCAATACCTGCTGGGCCACTTCGCTTCTGGAAGTCTTTTGTTGCCTGTGCGCCCGCTAGGGCCATCTGGTCATTCATCCTAGAAACATTGCCTTGCATGGCGTCTGTTTGCAGACCCTGCCCAGCTCTAACTACGTTCTGAAGACCTCGATAAGCGTTGTCTGTCTGACCAATTCCAGCCTGAGCAACTCCCTGACCCATAGACCTAGCCTGCGCCGATCTTATAGAGTCCATCTTTCCAGCGTATGCGCCGGAGGTGGGGTCTAACCCCCCCTGAAACTGCTGCGCCTGATACCCCCCAATACCTTCTTCATACATCGCTGATATATTGTTAGAGGCTTGGCCCATTGCGCCTCCATAGGCGTCATCACCAAAGGCGTTTAGCGAGTCCTGAATGAAGGCATTTTCTAGGGGAACAAAAACTTCGCCGTACCTTTGTAGGCTAGTTGCAGCCTGCTGGGCTAACGCCAGTTTTGAAGCAGACTCTTTCTCTTTATAACCACCGCCGCCACCGCACATATCACACCTCTTTCTTGAATATTAGTCCGGCTTCTTTAAAGCCCTGACTTTGGATAAACTTGGGATACCCCTCACCAGCTATGCCGGAGGTGATACCTATACATACTTCTACCGCATCACGCTGCCTTGCCCACTCTGTGAAGTCGGTTATCATTAAGGCTAGGTGTGGGGCTATGTTGTCTCTATGTTCGGGCTTAAACACTACTACCATCTCTTGGGCTATTACGCTGTCTGAGAAGAAGTACTCAACTGCGCTTCCTAAGAAGAACCCAACTATCTCGTCTTCCTCGGTACACACGCGCATGAAGGTGTTTGATTCAGGATTTTTCCCCGAAGTCACAAATTTTAGGGCTTTGTCTGATGACCAGCCGCACCTAGAGAAGTTGCTATTTTGCTGGAACCATCGCCCCAAAGAGTTGATCTGGTCAAAGTCTTCGAGCGAGGGTATCCTCACTGCATAACTCAAAAGCATTACCTGAAATTTTTAATCGCGGAGGCTATATTCGATCTGAAATTAAACGCTCAGATGAGTAGCTTGCGGGTCGGCTGTTTAAGCCGTATGTCTTATATATAGTACGTTACGTCTAGCAAAATCAACAACTAAATAATCATTCAGGCTGACTCGGCCAAACAATGTTATCGGGGTTTGTTACGCTAGAGTTATTGGCCGGTACATCTCTTAAAGCCTGCCTATAAACCGCCCATGCAGATTTAACTCCTGAATTAAAAATGACGTCTGGCATCTGCGTCCAGTCAGACATTGCCAAGAACCTAGCGCGGTCAAGGCGTATCTTGTCAAACATAGCTTCAGTACTAAGAACCCATGCCCCATCTACCCAGAAATGAAAGTCAGATGGCCTGCTTCCCTTACTCTGCCATCCGCCATCCCAATATTTGCCTATGATGTAATCGTCATCATTTTCCGTGTGAGCTATAAGACGCGCTGTATAGTCTCCATAGGTTTCCCCGTCCGTGTACTGACTGTCATCTGCCGGTGAAATCGTATACCCCACTTCTCCGTTTTCCGTACACATTGCTACCTTAATCATATTCGTGTTCCTGTAATTAACGTCCTAGTGCTAGAGCCACCCTTGTCTACAAAATAATTTGTTTGCCCAGAGTAGTAAGAGCCTGCCGACATCGTTATGGTTTTAGCATAGTAGTTAAATGTTAGGTGGCTGTGATACCAGTTAATTTCATACCCCTCCTCACCCATGCTGTCTGTATTTGGATTAAAACTTGACGGGCCATTAAAGAATCGCTCGACAAAGTTAGTGCCGGTGTACAGACCGAAGACCCCTGCCATGCTTGACTGGTGTAGCGGGCCTACCGAAGTGCTTTTGCTCATCACTCCCATTGCTGCCTGAGTTGCCCGAATGTTAATTCTTTCGCTGCTGTATCCAACATCACCTGAGGCGGTAAAGACATTTAGGCCATAACCTGTATTCGCGGCGGCGGTAGATCCACTGACAAAGATCGCGTATTTGATAGTCTCATTCGCAGGAAAGTTGTTAGACCAAAACCAAAACCGCCATTGCGACCCTACCTTGTATTTCCAGACTCCACAGCTCTTGACTCCTGACTCTGTATTTGGCTTTATAAAAATAAAAATGTCGCGATTTCCAAACACAGACGACAGGCTAATAATCTGCTGCCGAGACCCGCTTCCACTGACCATATCCGAATAGCTTGACACCGTTGCTGATCCCGAAGCGACTTCCATTAACTGGGGTAGAGTCCCGTCTATCTGGTAAAAGCCAGACTCGTTAATACAGGTAAATCCGTATGCCATAACTAAATCCTAAAAACCTGAACGCGGTAATTAAAGCTACCTGAGTTGGTGTGCTGTAATGCCAGTGTGATGTAGTTAGTCGATCCGAATGTCAGAGACACATCGTCGGTACTGCTATAGTCCCCTGACAATGGCACATCGTTGCTCATGCCCCACGTCCCGTCATTAGCTATTCCCGAAACAAACAAACTCACCGGAGACGCAGCCTGCGTAATAGTTCCAGACAAAGTACTGTGATGCCGAATCATCCTGTCGGTAGTATCCAGCCTTATATTATTTAAAGCGTCCCATACCCTAAGGCCAAACTTATCGCCAGCCTCGCGAGATGCAACTGGAGAAATAGCCGCGCCATCTTCCGCTGGATTGTTATGTGTCCAACCAAGCGCATAGTAAAAGTAGGTTTCATTTGGAATCGTCGCGAACGTCGGGCTTGTCTGCCACACCGAAGGGTCAGGAGCCGTCTGGGTTGGGCTTTGAGCTTCCCATACCGGCTTAACAGCAGTTGTACTTTGATTGTAGTACAGCGTGGTATAGGGGTCTGGAACTTGTGACGCCAGTGTCGCAGTCGTGAAGCTGGCGTTATGTGTAATAGCTGATATATACGGCTGGGACGGAACAATCTCCGTTACGGGATAAGGTGATCCAAGCTCAATTGTAGATCCATTTTTACGCCTGCAATAGTAGTATAGCTTTGTCCCTCTCGGCTGAGTAAAGCCGTAGTGACTCCATGTCGTCCCAAGAACGGTGGCACTATTTGGCGGAGGGTTCCCGTTAACGTCAACGGCATCGACCCACCCCAAATCGTCAGCCGCAGGATAGCCACTTGTTATGCTTTGAGCTTGGTCACTTTGGAATACCTGAAGAACTCCCCCTGTCCCTGTAATTGCAAAGTTAAAATTAACACTTACATCAGATGTTGGAGTTTCATCTGTAACAACTGCGCCATTAGATCTAGGAGCTGTCATTTATAATTGACCCAACTTTACGCGAATTCCAGCACCGTCGAATATTTGAATGCTGTTTGCAGTTATCTGCATTCTAGCCCCGACGTCTGCACTGCGAATGTTTAACGTGGGGGCAACTCCGGCGATTGTTACCTTAGAAGCATCAAGAGTTCCAGTGTCAATTTTGGTTGCGCTTAGATCAGATATCTTAGCGTTACCGATTGCAGCATCGCCTATCTTGGCATTTGTAATAGCGCCATTTAATATAAAGGCTTGCTTCATGTAAACGCCAGCCGGAACGGCTACGCCGTTTAGTGTCGTTGCTTGCACAACAGCAAACGGAACATGGGCCGCGTTGGGGTTATTTGTTGCAGCGCTCGTATCAGTGTGATGAACAATAGCAAATTTTTCCGCGTCAACAATAAAGGCAGATGATGGAACCCCGTTGTTGAGTGTGCTTGATAATCCAAAACCGGCAACATGGCCGTTAGTGTCAACCTTGACTGAGTATTGCCCTGTAAGATCTCCGTTGATATTGGCTTGTGTTGACATTGCTTGCTGGAGACTGACTGTGCTAGTCGAGCCATCAGGATTTACATACCCGCTTTGCAGTGTATCAATACTGCTGTTGCCTGCTACCCCATTAGGAAAGACCTCGCTCTCTAGAGCCGACAAGACGCCAGAAGACACCAGCGTGTTGTCTGGTTTTCTTAATACGTTTTCTAGCTGGGTCACTAAGCTTGATGAAGATGTTCCGTTAGGAAAAACATTGTTTACTAAAGAGTTTAAAGCTCCAGCAGAAACAAGCGTACCGTCTGGCTTTTCTAGAACCCCTTGCAACAAGTCAGTCTTACTTTGGCTACTAGTGCCGTTAGGGTATATCTCATTGATAAGCGTACTTACTGCCTGACCCTCGACAAGGTTGCCAGAGCTATCATTCAGTATTGCTTGTAAAGCCGCAGTACTGCTTTGCTGGGTAATGCCGCTCGGAAATACAGTAGCCAGCAGAGCATTAGCGGCTGACTGTGTTAGGGTGCTGCCCCCTGATGAGCTAGTACCCCCCAGTAAAGAAATGGCACTCTGCTGAGTTAACCCACTTGGATAGACCTCATTTATAAGCGTCGATAGTGCGGTGGTTGTAAGTAAGTTTCCTGCGCCGTCATCTAGAATTGCCTCAAAGCTATCTACTTTACTTTGCTGCGTTGCTCCGTCGTAACCAATGTTTTGGCTAAGATTAGACACTATACCTGCGGTTGCTGACAATCCCGTTGTCGGGTGAGTAACAACCGCATTCAATGCTGTGATTGCACCTTGAGCAGTTGTGCCGTTTGGAAATACCTCGTTTGTTAAGGCTTGTACACTTTGCGTTTTGAAGTTCAAGCCTGTCGTCGGGTGATTCACGTCTAAATCTAGGCTTGCAATTTTTCGGGCGGCGGCGGATGCGCTAGATGCGCTCAACGTATTAACGTCTAGTATGTCGGCTGTATTTCCGGCAACGGCTGACGAGAGACTCGTATAGTTACCAAGGTATAACCATGTTGAATTTGAAGAACCAACTGTCGGGGCATTCGATGCGCTTGCAGTGTGTGCAGACTGTGCGGAGTAAAGACCGCCGCTATACTGAACCTGATCATTTAAGGCGTGGCTTGCTCCTGCCACCCAAGGAGACACGTTCTGTAAGGCAGCTACAGTTGTGTTTAACGCACTTACCGCATTTGTCGCTGACGTTGCAGCCGAGCTTGCACTGGCAGCTATGGCGCTTGCATTGTTGGCTAGTGCTAGAGCTGCGCTGGCGTTAGAACTAATGGCTGGGATTGTCGCTATTGGTGTCGCTAGGTCTGTTGCCAGTTGGGAGGATGTTATGGCGCTAGACAACGTGCTTAAAAGAAACGCAATATCAGGAGCTGTCTCTCCGAGTGTTCCGGCAGATCCATTAAATGGCCCCGAAACACCGTTTGCGTTGACCGCTCTAACCCAGTAATAAAATGAACTGCTAGAGCCGACGTTGTCAGAGTACTGACCAAATGCTTGAGTGGTCGTTGCCAGCATGGACGCTGTCGCTAGACTGTCAGTAGCATTACGCCATATCTCAACATGGGCATGGCCTATATATAGAGGTAAGTCCCAGCCAAGAAGGATAACTTGAAATGCCCCACTAGCCTGAAGATTAGTCGGGGCTGGAGGAACAATAAGATATGGAATAGTGGCCGGAGGTATAAGCTCTCTTGAGCTACCACCAAAAATTGTAGAGCCTGCTGGAAGCTTTGCAATGCCAGATTCAAGAAGATCTCTCGCAGTAATAGCCCGATCAAGAGGGTCTCCTCGATGGCCGCAAATGATGTCTAGGTTTTCTTTAAGGCCATCCGCAAATCTTTTGTCCTGACCAGCCCACTTAAGTGGAACTAGCATATTGTCTTTGAAGCTACTCAATTCCAATCTCCGCCGCAGACTCGTAAATGCACATTTCGTTGATAGGAACTGACCCTGTAACCTCTACCTCAAACTCCTGTCCCTTGTATCCCGAAGGCAATCTAAATGCATCGCTACTTGTGACTGTCTGCGTATGCTTTAAAACCCCATCGGCATATACCTTCATTACAGGATTTGGGCTATAGCTATCGCAATCAACCTTGGCAACGGCTGGGTTTATTGGTCTAGGGGTGTAGAATTTTTTTGTCCGCCATTTGAAATTTAAGGCAGACCCCTCCGCAAACTTGACTACACTTCCGCCCACGACGAGGTATAGCTCATCATTCTCAAGATCGTTAAACCCTGCCGTTGCGTGAAAGTCTAAAGATACAAAGCTATTCTTTCCTCCGCGTGGGTCAAAGATAAAGCCCTTGTCCTCAGAGCCGGTTGAGTAGAAGCCGATGTAATGGCCTTCCCACAAAAACCCTACGAGTGATGACGGGACAAATTCCTGCCACTGATCTCTTGTTAATATCTGACCTGTGGCTATCTGCAATCCCTGCTCACTGCCAATAACAAGACCGTCAGGAGATGCGTACATTACATACTCTCCCATATCCACCACGCTTCTCTTAGACACGCATGAGAGCGTCGAGTCAATCTCTGTCATTGCCATACTAGCGGGATCAAGACCTTGAATAATTGCTGGCTTTTCTTTTGTAAGAACAAGCAGGCCGCTGGTCAAGGGGGCTATTGCAACTACGTCACTCTTAACCGTTAATTGATAATCGGTAGGCCAAGCGTGAGGCTGAAACGACTCACTAAAGCAAACTGCCTGACCGCTAAATCCGGCAAGGATTCCATTAGGCATGGCAACCAAACCCTGCATGGCTCCATCGGGATGGTCTGCGGTTACTTCATCTGGCGGAGCGGCAAATGAGGCTGTCGGTATCTCCTCTCCGAGATCAATATCTGCCTTAACGTCTAAGTGAGTTGGAGCAGTAAAGCCTACATCCGCAACAAACCTATATGTCCCTGTGGAATCCGTTCGGTAAAGTCGTTTAGTTACAATGTTGTAGCCTGAAACATTGGCCCCAAACGTAACCGTTGCGTTCTGGTCTGAATACACGTCTACGATATTGGCAATAGTAGGTGTCGAAGGCGGCCCCTCCTCCCCGTACTGAGTAACGTAGGTATATATGTAGGATCGAGACAGTGGAGTTTCAGTGTCAGTCAGTAGAGTAACCGTCGCAGCCGCAGGGTCTTTATTCGACAACGCAGGGGCTGAAGGAAGGCTTTCTGGGGAGGGAAGGCCGAGCCGGTAGTAAGTCCCGCTGCCAACGTCACCTTGTTTGGTCATTTCAGGATATGCGCCATACCGGCCTGTCAGGTAGATACGCTCCCACGGATCTTCCGCAATAGGGCTTCTGACTATATCAAGGTCATCATTGCTCCCAATCCATATGCTGTCGCTATATTTGAACAAGGTCTTGGTCTGTGCTGAGACGCTATAGCCCGCGACTGGATTTATACTTGCTGAAGCATTTCCCTTCCACGGCTCTAAACGACCAGAATCAAGTCGTGCGTTTTCTGCAACCTGAGCTACGTCATTTGGTAGTAACCGAGAATAAATTTTTGGGGCGGTGCCGCCAAAGGTATTGATCTTGAATCCTGTCATTACTTGCCCTCAGATTTCTTATTCATAACGCCCTCGAAAGCGCCTCCCCCAAAATAAAATCCCGTTATCGTTAGCATAATCCAGTCGATCTTGAAGCCGGAGATGATTTCTTGGACTGCGCTAATATCCCTATCCATAAAGAACAGGATTAAAACCATTAAGTATGATGCGACAAAGGTGAAACCAAATATCAAGGCAAGGTATCTTTGGGCAACCTTGAACGGCGCATAGCTACTCAACAAATCTGTCTTAGCCTTTGTCTTGGCTTCGATCATCTCAGTGTCGCTGGTGTGCATCGAGTCAATAAGACCAAGACCCTTTGAAATAACATCGCCACTTCCCAGTATTGTGCTTAAAATTCCCATCTTACTTCCTCGTCATATATGCGGTTGCGCCAAAGAACATTCCAATGACACTGGCTTGGCTAAGGAACAGCATGTCACTTAGTGACGCTAATGTTTCTAGTCGGCTTTCTGGAATGAAAGGCATTAAAGGTAGCAGCGCATAAATGCACATTGATACCATTGCAACCCAAGCCATTTTTCTTTGAGAGTCGGCCTTCTCCTCCCTAAGCTGAAGCTCGACCATTTCTTGATGCTTTTGTATTTCTTCGTCACTAACCGTCCCGTCACCATCTAAGTCAAACTCAGCATAGCGTGACGCTGACTCCAACTTTTTTTGAGGCATATTAGCTTCCTATAACTGGGCGAGTGTCTGGGAAAAGGGCTTCACCATCTTCGTCTGTAGCAACAGGCCAATCACGCAGGGCTGTACGGTAGAGTAGGATGTTGTCACGATTCGGATAATCTGAAACATAAGCTGCAATGTCTGTAGATAGAAGTTCTGCATCTCGCCATTGCTTTGCGTATACTTCCTGAGTTTCAAGCACTGCTTCATATATAACTATAGCCATTAGAGTATCCTCGAGTACAGCGGTGAACCCGCTTCTGCTAGTGAAGAGGTAAGACCGACTACTTTTGTTGTAGTAAACTTATAAGCCCTTTGATTATTAAGCACACAAATCCAAAAATTAGACCCATCATAGGTAATCCCTGAATGAGCATTTACATTACTGTTACTAGTTACTCCAGATACAAAAGAAGATGTCGATAAAGAACCTTTAAAACCCCCCCCAGTTGAGTATTTATCAATAGTGGAATTAGGTCTCATTGCATAAATATCACCGTCAGCAACAGTTAAGAAGCACCCGCTACTTTGCACCCCATAGCTTTGGCCTGAGTAGACCCCTGCCTGAGTAAACTTATAGACTGTATTATTAGCATAGTTAGAGACATGGAAGTGCGTCCCGTCCCAAGCAGCAGAGCGTGGAGCCGAAGCAGGATTAGTCTGAAAGCTAGTGTTCGTATAGACACCCGCAGTGGTGTACTTCGCTACCCAATTGTACTGACCGCCTACTACATATAAATGTGTTCCATCATACCCTAGTGCTCTCGCGTCAGTTTCTGACCCGCCTAAAGACGATATAGTAATTAGAGCAGAACCCCCTGTGTTTGCAAACTTTTGCATACTTGATGCATAAAGTATCCAAATGTCAGAGCCTATAGCCACAATACCTTT
>Ga0115005_10002757_pt1 | contig 14010 bp, 16 predicted proteins | sample ArcOceMetagenome_FD_87163 | JGI IMG/M metagenome (GOLD analysis project Ga0115005, IMG submission 87163) | Marine eukaryotic phytoplankton communities from Arctic Ocean - Arctic Ocean - Greenland ARC118M Metagenome | ecosystem: Environmental > Aquatic > Marine > Oceanic | place: Arctic Ocean... | reverse complement strand
TGCGCGATACAGCAACGCTCATGCCGGCATCCAAGAGCTCTGAATAACAGCAAATGGAGAATTTTGAATTATATCCTACCAATCTGTTTCATTCCAAAATCCCAACGAGAAAACCATGAATTTACCATGTAGATGAGAATGTATCTGGGCACAGAGATAGTCTAATGAGTAGATGGCGCAAATCCCAGGTAGATTCAAAACGACTTGGTTCTATAAACCAATATTCGCCACTGTTGAGAGAAGATCTTATCTCCTTGTGTATCACTTTACACCTCGTTTCAACTCATACCCATGAACAAGAACTATCACGAAGATTCCCAACCATCGTTTCCTTACATTCCACCTTGAAAAAGATCGTCCTATGAAACCCGAATCGAATCACCCGTCAGCGCCTGCGCCAAAAAGCCAACCGACCATGCAAAAACCGAACTCAGTGTTTTCCAATATTTCCCTGCATCGATGGAATATTGAAACATATTGACAGATGATGTGTACCGCGGTACGTCAACGTGTACTGAATATTCTCAAATGCACGCTATTGCGATCTATTGGTGGTTGGTGGCCCGTGGTGGTCAATTGAAGTCACACATCATCATGAAAGTGAAATTATGTTTAGTGTGTTGTTTAGTGTGTTGCCTCGGTTGCCTACCGGTACAAGTACAAGTGGGTACCGGTACAGCTCCGTTGTGTTGGTGTTCTCGGGACTCGACTCACTCACTCATGATGTTGCGGAGGAAAAAGTGAAGCCCCTCACATCAACGGTTTTGGCGGGCGTACAAAAACTGGCGCAGAGCTAAATTACCCCCCAGTCTTGTATAAAACTAATAGCCCTCTTCTTTTTCAAATTCAGTGACCAAAATCTGTGCCAGTTATCAGCGCAGGTCCAACACCGCGCCCACCTCCTGCCTTCCCAAAACGCAACTACGAGTAGTAGGAGCCAAACTAAAATCAAGCAAACAGCAAACAGCAACAACTCATTCAAGGTCCAATATATTTGTACATCTGCTTTATTATTTATAAGGGCGATTGCTACAGCTATCAGCATTGGAAAGAGTTAGAGATCGTACACATACGTTACCATGGCTAATAATAGTTTAGAGGGACTTCGTGATAGTTACGATGACTTTCTCCGTAATGAGGTACGTACAGTATTGCATGGTCTAATTGTAAAGATGGTGACAAGTACTGCAGGGTTAGGTTAGACTTCTTTACACCAATCACCATCTAATTGGCAATCTTGTTCATTCACTAATCAATCATTTATTCATCATCATCATTGCAGCGGTTCAACTACACAGACAGGATCATAACAGCCATTGACGACTACACCGTCCAATCCAACCAAAACGGAACCACCAAATCAAAATCAACATCATCATCATCAGCACCCACAGGCATCGGCTGCCCACGAGTCAAACTAAACCTCACAGAACTCCGATCCTTCAACCTCTCACTCGAACAATCCCTCCGTCAAGACCCCCTCCGCCACATCCGCGCCATCGAATCCGCATGTCACGCCATTGCTCTCGACGAACGACCATCCTACGATAAACTAGCCAGTACAATCAAGGTCGCGATCTCCGGAACCATCAATGCTCAACCCTCCACACCCCGGACGCTCAATTCTAGTTCCCTCCGTCAACTCGTATGCGTGGAAGGTGTAGCTACCAAAGTTTCCGCTGTCAAACCCAAGATTGTCACCAGTGTGCATTATTGCCCTAGTACTAATCAGCACTCTTCCAGGGATTACATCGATGCTACCGATCCTCAACTCGGTCTACCGGCTGTAGACGGGGATGGCAGGGAGATACCCGATCGGATTATAAATATTACGCCGTCCATCTATCCCACGCAGGATGCGGAGAAGAATCCCCTCGAGACGGAATTTGGTTTGTGTAAATTCAAGGATCATCAGACGATTGTTTTGCAGGAAATGCCGGAAAAGGCTCCTATGGGGCAGTTGCCGAGGAGTATTGAGTTGGTTCTGGATGATGATTTAGTGGATAAGGTGAAGCCGGGGGATAGGGTGCAGGTTGTCGGTGTTTATCGTGCCCTGGCGACTAGTGCCAATGGGCAGAGTACCACGAGTGGTTTGTTCAAGACTGTGGTATTGGTGAATAATGTGCAGATTCTTGGGAGGGATGTGAGTCAATTGAATTTCCTTCCGGATGATGTCAAGATGATTAGGTCTTTGGGGAAGAGGGGGGATATTTTGGATGTGCTCGGAAGGAGTCTTGCGCCGAGTATTCATGGCCATGCTGTTATTAAGAAGGCGCTAGCATTGCAGTTGTTGAGTGGTGTTGAGAAGAATTTAGATAATGGGACCCACTTGAGGGGTGATGTGAATATACTCATGGTTGGTGATCCTTCGACGGCCAAGAGTCAGTTGTTGAGGTCGGTCATGACGATTGCTCCCCTCGCAGTGTCTACTACTGGTAAAGGATCAAGTGGTGTCGGTTTGACCGCGGCGGTTACTTCAGATCCTGATACCAAGGAAAGGAGATTGGAGGCTGGTGCAATGGTGCTTGCCGATCGCGGTATTGTTTGTGTGGATGAGTTTGATAAGATGAGTGAAGCTGATAGAGTTGCCATTCATGAAGCCATGGAGCAGCAGACTGTTACTATTGCCAAGGCTGGAATACACGCAAGTCTCAATGCGAGATGCTCTGTTCTAGCGGCAGCGAATCCTGTATATGGACAGTATGATAGAAAGCGACGTATCCAAGAAAATATTGGGTTGCCAGATTCCTTATTGAGTCGTTTCGATCTGTTATTTGTGGTACTGGATCAAATTGATCCTGATATTGATCGTCGCATTGCTTCTCACGTCATCAAGGGGCACAGGTATAAATCTGCGCATGGTCGATCAGGTCATGATAGTGACTACGATGATGACGATGATTCGGATGCTGAAATGGATGAGACAAATCAGAGGCCACATTCTATTTGGCAAAGATCTAGATACGAATCGCAATCAAGTGTCAATGATTCCAATAGCAGCAACTCAGATGTGCTCCAACATGACTTCCTTCGCAAGTACCTTCACTTTGCAAAGACTAGAGTCAAGCCTGTTCTTACCGAAGAAGCACGTGAACGCATTGCCAGTCGATATGCTGAAATGAGAAGCCGTCAGGACGAACGGACACTGCCAGTCACTGCCCGTAGTCTAGAAACTGTTATCCGTTTAGCAACTGCACACGCAAAGGCGCGTCTTAGTCCCATTGTCGAGGCTGAGGCTGATGTTGGTGCAGCCATGGATATTCTTAGTTTTGCCTTGTATCATGAGAATATCAATGCTGGTAATCAGCGTCCAGATACCCCTGATTTGGAGGATCAAAGACCAGGAAAGAAAATGCGCAGTACAAAAACTGAGCAAGAGGAGGGGGAAACTAGTAGTGAAGATCAAACTGATCAGAAACAAGTTCAAGACTTAAAAACAAGAATATGGAATGAGCTTCGAGCTGCTGACGGGGCAAAGCCAATGGACGAGATTTGTGCAGATGTTGAAGATCGTTCATCAATAGATATTGTTATTCGGCAACTTGCAGATCAGCAAAAGATTATGGCTGATGAAGACGGGATGGTTTATCTTCAGTAATGATCTGCAAAAGATGAGCCACTGTATCTTTTTTTACAGGATATTTCTACTCTTGGTTTGTCACTTGTGTACAGATTTCTTGTTGTATGATGCTTTTATTGAGTATTTAAAGTTTTTAAATTTAATAAAGTATGTAATTGCGGGGTTGCAAAATATGAGGTATGATATTTATTGTTTAAGTATTTCCTTTTTGGACGCATACCAGATATTGAAGGTACCGGTACCGTACTGTACGTATGTGTCCGTCCTAAAGACGGACGCATTGAATGTTCAAAACAGTTATTATTATGAAGATATAACCCAAGATATAACCAATGTTTTATAAAGACAGTTGTTCAATGAATGCAAAAGTTACAGGTTCAACGCGTGAATGGATTTTTGAATTTATTCTCTGTCTCATCGAAATTTGAAACGGTTTGAGGTTTTGATAATGGTTCATTTATTAAGACTAAGAGTGTCATCGCGCACAGCGCACAGAGAGTCCCACGGGCCAGTTGCAGTTGTTGCAACGCAACGGGTTTTCGGATAATTTGTGATAAATTTAGCTTGCCAGTTTGGCACAGATTTCATTCAAATCTTGCCGTTTTCCTCAAATGAAGTTTTGTGAAATCAGTAACGGATTCTCAACACAAGTCGCAAAGCACCCTTGGCATAATGACTGAAAACCAACTGAACTCAAAACCAACATAACGATAACAACTGAACTCAAAGAAAAGCACCAACGTTTCCATTCCACTCAATTTACATAAATATACCGGTATCATTCTCTCATTGCAATTGCAAAGAAATACAGCGTTGGAACTTTCAAGATGTCAACCCAATACCTTCGATCATCAAGCAGTTCGTTGGAACCAATGTCACATCACAACAGTAAGAGCTCGAACAGAGGCTCAACTCGAGCACCTCTCGGTCAGAAGTCATTAAACACTCAACACCAAGCTTCTTCAAAGGGATCATCCGTTCCAGTCAAGACTAAAACTTCTTCGCACCACAAGTCATCAAAGTCAAGAGTGAGAGAATCAGACGAACCAATTGAGATTGAAGAACTTCGCAGGAAGCCTAATGGGGAAGGACACACTGTTCATCGTTATATGCGTGGTAAAATGTTGGGGAAAGGAGGATTTGCTAAAGTCTATCTTTGTACTTCTTTGGATACCAACAGAGCTTACGCTGTGAAAGTTGTACCAAAGGCTAATCTTGTGAAGTCAAGGGCCAGGCAAAAGGTACGCTTATAAGATGTGCAATTGAAGATTTCGTTGTTGACAGATTTCCCTCACACATCCCTTTGTCATTTATAGCTTCAAGCAGAAATTAAGATCCACAGAATGCTAAAGCACAAGCATGTTTGTGAATACAAACATTTCTTTGAGGACAAGACCAACTGTTACATCCTACTTGAACTGTGTCAAAATCATAGTATGAATGAGCTCCTGAAACGACGAAAACGTCTGACTGAACCTGAGGTGAAATACTATCTTTCTCAACTCCTTACGTCTATTCAGTACATGCATAAACTGAACGTTATCCACCGCGATTTGAAACTGGGGAATTTATTTCTTGACAAACATCTTAGAGTGAAAGTTGGAGACTTTGGCCTTGCAACAAAACTGAATTCGAGTGATGAAAAGAGAAAGACAATATGTGGTACCCCGAACTATATTGCGCCTGAAGTCATTGAGGGAGACAAAGAGAAACGTGGACATTCTTTTGAGGTTGATGTTTGGTCAATGGGAGTTATTTGCTACACTCTCCTTGTAGGAAAGCCCCCGTATGAATCAAAGGATGTGAAGTCGACATACCAGCGCATTCTTCGAAACGAATATTCATTCCCAAGCCATGTTCCAATGTCAGAGCATGCAAGAGATTTAATCTCAAGCATGTTGCAAACTCGGCCTGATCAAAGGTATGTATATATTTTCGGTGGCATAATTTACATGTGGTCCAAATGTTTCTCACGCAAAACGTTTCCAATTTGATAGACCGAGTTTAGATACTATTGTAGCCCACGCCTTCTTCACACATGACCCCAAAAAGATCCCACAAAGTCTCCCACCTTGTTGTACCCATGTTGCACCAGATTGGCAGGAGGATCGCAATGGATACCTTGTTCCCATTCTTGCAGAGGTAGAGGTAGAGGAGCAAAGAAGTCACACATCCAAACCTTCAAGCAGAACAAAAGAGATGCCAACTTCAAGTGCTGGACGCAGTGAACAAGCCCCGTTGAGAGACAGCACGCAACAACTGACGAGAGGAAAAGAGAATAAGCCATCGAGTCAGTTTCAGATATACTCCGAGAACGCACAGCACCGTCAAACTAGTTCAAGATCTGAGCATCAAAAGATCTCGTCTTCATCACAGGTCAGATCAGTTGATCGCGAGCTTCGTCAATCAGATGATATTGATTTTAATGATGGCGAAGGTTTATCCAAAGACATTTGTGAAAAACTCACAGCTTGTGCAATTCAAGACTCGTCGAGGGGAACAGAGACAGAACGCCATTCGCAGAGTAAGGGAACAGGTGATACCGATGCTGTTGTATTAGAATCAATGTATTCGAGGCTAAAAGATTTGGGAAATCTTGCTGAAGCCAGCGCCAATGGTGCAAAAAGCAAACCTGCATCTCCAATTGAAGTTGGTGGAGCGAAAAAATGGGTAACCAGATATGTGGACTACACAAGTAAATATGGATTGGGGTTCCTCTTCAACGATGGAAGGTAAGACGGTTGAGATGTATTTTCCACTTTCAACGTTAAGCAGCCTCACCTAACGTATGATTTTATGTTTCCTATCCAGTGCTGGAGTTTACTACAACGACTCGACAAAAGCTGTACTTGCACCAGAGGGAGAATCATTTATTTACGTCGAAAGAAAGAAGTCCAATGATGGTAATGGAGAAAGAATAGAACAAATTCCCGTCGTTCATAGTCTTTCAAATCATCCAGATTCGTTACAAAAGAAGGTAACTCTCTTGAAGCACTTTAGAAATTATCTCATTGAACAACATAAGCGCGATGATAGTATCGAGGAAGATTTGCGAGTATTGAATCAATTCAATACCGGCGAAGAAGATGCGTCGAATCCAACCATTTTCTTGAAGAAGTGGGTGAGAACCAAGCACGCAATTCTGTTCCGCCTAAGCAATCAAACTGTGCAGGTAGTCTTTTATGATCACACTGAAATCGTTTTGACCACCGACGCGCGTGTCGTGACGTATGTGAATAAGAAACAAGAACGCGAGACGTATCATCTCAGCGATGTAATGCTGTCAACAGAACACGGCGATGTGAAGAAGAGACTGAAATACGCCGAGGGCATCTTACAACAACTAGTCTCAAGCCAAAAGAAATAGAGATACTGTCGCTCACAGAGTGTATTTCTTTAATTAATTGGCTGTGACAAATTTAAATACATATTACATATATCAAATAAGTACATAAACATGAGTTAGCTATTCTCGAGGAATCGTTGGTGTTTGCTTTTTGTAAAGCCGAGAAGGATTTTATAAATCAGAGTGTACTTGAAGTACAATTGTGGATGTCATGTTGGAGTGCCATGCCCCGTCGATGCATTCCACAGAGTCATTTCCATCGACAAGATTTTGTTCTCTATTCGCCATCAGGAAACGCATGGAGGAAAAGAGAGAGAACCTTGCCATCAAGAATGAAACGTACATAAGCACGGAGGGCGGTTGAGGCGGCCAAGACCGATGATGCTGCTCATGCTCAGAAACTTTGTTATAATCCGTATGAGACGATGAACGGGACAGGGCAGCAGGCTTCAAATACTGTCACTCACATTACACATGGTTCTATCAATGCAGACGCAAGTGCTACTGTTACCAGTGCAAATCATGATGCAAAGGGAGAAAGAAAAATAGTTTCCAATAGTACGTGTAGTAGTACCACGGATGCAACCAAGAAAACAGTAGGATCTTCGAACCTACCGCAGGGATCTATCAATTCAACCTTTGACGACGCCTTCACCTCCCTCATCACAACCAATAACAGCGAGGAACAAGTAAAGAAAAGCCTCCGAATCATGCGAAAACTCATCAGCAATGTCACGGCTCAAGATGCGAATGATGGCAAGAAAAAGGTTCGGATATCTATAACCCAGATTCGATTTTCCTTTTTTAAGTAAATGAACTTTACTTTCATGCTTACGATTTAAAGCCTGGTAACCAACAGAACCTTTACTGACCAACAATTCAAGATCCTGTTCCAATCCATTGAATGCTCCTGCCATCGCTACCTCATCTTTGAATGATTTCTCAAGCCTGTCGAAAGTATTCTTGATTCAATCCTGTTATTAATAATCAATTATAAGGCAGAATTGGAATTGATGTATTCGTTCCTTTGTTTCGTGCATCTCCACGTCCGTCATCGGCAATCACACGCATATCATCAACAATACCTACCCAGCCGAGCAACACGCCACAGCGTCACAAGGTTTTCTCTGAATGATAAGAAACGGGTGCGATCATTGCTTCCAAATATGAGCATTTTAATGTATATATAGTTTAAATCAGTAATCTTTGTGTATTATTATTATTATTAATGGAAAACCATTCAATCTCTCAGGAAAGCGTCACATTTTCACAATCCTTTGGAATCTATTGACCACTTTCTCCATCGTGAAAAATGTTTTGTATCCTCAATTTCCAAGATGACCCAGTGCAATGAAGGAGAGAACGTCTTAATTTCACCTCATCACTACACACGTACACGTAGGTGATAGATCTACGAGAATAATGTGTCCCACAGTTCCGTCGGTTGGCTACAAACCTTTGAAACAAAGGTAAAAAGTTTCTTGCACGTCAAGGTAATCAAATGCGTAAATAATTACAATTTCCTCAAACATTTTTCTCATCATTGATGACACCTTAGTTTTTCTTCAACTGCTTGTAACATAGGAACGCACTAGAAACAGATAAAGTGTGAAAATACACCTTTGCGTGTAGCTCGTCATCTCGTTGAGGTTCTAGTGGTTCCATAGTCAACAGTCCTGCTCTCCTTGAAGCAAGATTTAGTATTATAGCGACGCGAAGACCCATACTATCAGACTCTCCCTCTACTTACAAAGAAAGATAATGTATAAATGTGGTTCTAAAAACCCAGGTATCAGAATATTTCCTAAACATAGTACAGTACGCTCATTCAAGTACAATAATAGCCTGTGATACTGAGTAAGGTAGTACGCTTGAAGAGCTCAGAAAAGAAGTGAAAAGACTTGCAATTCAAGTTCATGGGGATAAAGCGATTGGTAGAGGAAGGGTACCGCAAGAGGGTCAGTGGACCAAGCGTACCGAATGACTAGGTCGTCAGCACACAATTGGGCCATTACTTTATCGTATTTTGTCATCTTGGAGACGCTTAGCCCAGAAAGAGAATTCAAGTCGGTCGAAGCTAGAAATGCTTCTCCAAGAGAAAAGGTATGTTGCGAAAGTGTTGCGAAAGTGCCCTTTTTCTGCTAGAAATCTCTTTTCCTTTTAAGGACGTTCATAACATAATCATCAATCTCACTTGATTATGTTATCTTATTATGCACCAGCTAAAAGTGAAGTGCCTCTCTCTGCGGCTGCACTTACACAGAATTAGAATTGAAGAAAGACGTGTGAAGATGCATTCAAAGAAAATGTGGATATGGTAATTGGAGAGCATGAGGAGAATTTCGATCGTTTGCAATATGATCTGGAAAATTTGCGAGGTATTAATAACAAGAGGCGAAAGATGGAAGAAGAAATGAAACAGAAACTTCTTCGAGGTTTGATGGCGTTTAAATACTTTCCAACAAAAAGCATTGAATCAGACGAAGTGATCTTATGAAATTATCAACTTCACTCGGCTCATGCATTTGAATCGAAATACTTGTTGCTGTACACACGATTGAGATTTTGCTAATCGTACCTCCCCAGAGACCAGCCCTTTTCACCATTGATATTTGAATAAGCGCTCCCTTTAATTTAACTCAATTGATAAATTTAAATTTTGCATGAGATCAGAGCTGATTCTGTTCAGGGAATGGAGTGATATCTGGGAGGTTGTTCAGTAGAATATTTCGATGCGCATCTCTAGCGAGTCCAAAGTGGACCATCATCTCTTTCAAAACTGCGTCTCCCTTGCCAGCACCAATGAGATTGAAAATCATATGCTCCATTGCAAGGTGCTCAGCACGGAATTTAGCCCTAATCAATGGGACATGTGTCTTTATTTCGTCGCAAAACGTAATACCTTTTTGATAATCTTCTCCGAGCCACTCTTTCTTTAGATCATCTTCAAATCCGGACTGAAGCACTGAGTTGCGAGCAATTTCTGAAATATCAGTCATTGATAAGTCAAAGCTAGCTCTAAATATTGGTGGGTACACATGGGAAAAAGATATTGTTGATGAGTAGCAGTCACCGGAAGAACGCATACTATTCATAGATGCATTTTCTTGAAAGATCTTATTCTTTTTACTTACCTAGCAACGGAATATTCCTCTAGTAGTGCGTCGTTTGACATGTGAAAGAGGAGCGGGTCGTCTGTTGAGAGCGTGACATTCAGCCCACGCTTGAATAGCTGCAGGTATATTGCAAAAAAGAAGAAGATAATTAGCAGAAGATAATCTAAATAATGAACAGGCATCATTACGCTCCAATAGCTTACCTTAGGGAAGGGATTTGATTTTATCTTTCGAAAGAGAAAGTTATTCGACAATGGGCTCAAACTCAAACCAATCTATTTCGGAAAGAAACATCGTGAATAACACTCGTACCACTATTATCGGAGATGATGGCATTCAAGTTTTAAAACTTACCTGATCAAGATAATAAAGGTACTGCAAACTGACTTGTTTGTCAAGATTGATACCATGATTGATCGAGTCGGCCAGCATGTAGGTCGCCGCTAAATGCATTGCGTCGCCAGTTTCTCCAGCATGTGGACGAAAGGCAAACGTATTCAATCCCTTAGAAATTCTCAATCTATTCAAGACTTCAATATTGGCCCATAAATAATACAGTTGCCAACAGTACGCAGGATTTTGTTCTTTATTCCAGTCAGATGGGCGGGCACAACCGCAAGGTGCTTCGGCAGTGCCTTCGTCATCCACAGAGTCGAACCCCACAATATGCTTCAGTAACTCGGACACCTCTGGGTGGTTTTCTGGGAATAGAGTTGCCTCAAAGATCGGCACAAATAAATTCTCCAGCATGTCTTGAAAGGAATTTCCTTTACTCTTCATATGAAAAATACGCCATAGACGGGGCACCTGAACAATCCATCGATTATGCGTGGATAGTACAGGGCCAGGATAGTCCTTTCCTCCCCAGTCTCGAAGCACCCATTTTGCCAGATTGTACCATTCGTGTCTTTCCATCCCGTAGATTGAGAGTCTCATTTCGGCAGCACTGTTGTGTCCCTTAGATTGCTCTAATCTAGCAAAAACACTTTTAGTGAGTTCTGCAAAGTACCGGCCCTCAATTACGTTTTCTACCTTCAGAGAAAAAGAAAGTTATCAAATTGAGCGACGAGGAAAAGGCATTCGATGAAATATAACTGCATAAACTGTACCTTCATAAATATCTTTCGGATCTGTGCAAGCTTGAATGGACTAAAATTGGAATTGAAATTATCGAACCGCTGATAAACGCTGTAATCCGCCAAAACATTGAAAGCGTCAATTGTCAAATGGTCCGCGCTCAAACCATTCTGAGTGAAAACTTCTTGCAGCGTTTGACCATTTTCCATTACTACTGTGTCACCCTCATTCTCCAGTTTGTCTTTCACAAAATTCACAAATTGATTTGCAGATGCCGCCGCTGCCAAGTGGATGTGGTTGTCAACTTTCATTATTCTGTAAAAGTCTGTACCTAGAAGATTGCTCTGCGCTTCATTCTCCACCGATCCATTCGCTGAATTGCACAAGAGAATTTGATGTCAGCAATTTACAAAAATATTCATGAACTTATAGAAAGAGACTCATGTAACTTACCAGTCACATGCATCTTGAATGCACTGTCTAACATCTGTAGCCTTTGGAAACAAAACGACCTCATGGCACCGTGCTTGCAAATATGTTCTATCCTTTTATAATCCTTGATGAATTCATCAATGTTAGGAACTTGCACCAAACTTTTTCCATCCTCATTCAATATCTCTGCCACCCCATCCGTCATACGAAAGCTCATCTCAGACTCAACTAAATCCAATTCGTTTTCCACTCTAGTTCCTCTCCCACCCCAAAATTTTTTCCTCATGGCTCTAGCTTCCATAATGAATTTGCTCGCCATTTCGTGTTCCTGCGTAACTGCACCAGTACCATAAAATACCAGAGATCTAGTAAATGATAAGGCATCACGTTCAGGCCAAATATCATCCGTGGGCCTTTCTCGAGCAGGAGGATCTTTGTATGTTCTAGCTGACGGTTTTGTCTCTTCTCTTTCATCTTCTACCACCAATCCATCATCTTCACGCTGATGTAGAGCGGCCAGGTTGTCATCGCTTGGAAAACCGAAGCCTCTCAAGACACTGGCACTAACGCCACGTATCATATTAAAAATCGGTGCTGTTTCATACGCGTGTAGGGAATGTTTCAATTCAGTGCATTGGGTGATACAATATTAATAAACACGCAGCAAAGAAACATTTAGCCAGGCCGGTGCAATATGATTCGATCGGCGCACTCCTGTACACATTCAGTCATTGTGTTCACAGTCATTGTGCTTTGTGCCATAATTACCAGCATTACTTACCTGGTTCTTCACCTGGTTCTTCACCATAGTCTAAAGATTCTGACATGTTCGATTTGTTGCTTTGTTTCTGTTGAAAATCTTGTTGATCCCTTTGTTTTATGTTGTATTCAATGCTTCGCGACGGTGATTATTCGAGTAGTCCATCAAGAATGAGTGCGTGTTGTTCCCTGTCCCTGTTCTCAAGATGATTGGGAATTTCATTCGATGATTCGAAGATAGGAAGAACCTTGAAGAACCTTGGAAGAACAACAACTTTGATGTCAAGAATTCTCGCATCGAGCCACGCGCGAAACTGCGCGTACTTTTTGGGAATGTCACAAAACTCAAAACGAAGACACTGTCTGTAGCATCCGCCAAATTCAAAATGTTACCTCACTCAATACTACTCCAGCTAGTTCTGAACAGTACACGCGTACCAACCACTACACCAATCCTCATCGTCTCAGGTGCCCACACAAAAAAACGGCTCAAGATTCGAGCCAAAGCTTTATGCATGAGATGATGTCTTCGTTATAAATTGGAGTTATTTGAAAAATTATCAAAAGCATAAAAGTTGAAGTTCAAACTGTGTAAACTACTACGTGTATTTTAATTAAAAATAGCATTGATTCCTTATGTAGTAGTTCATCATATATATTCGCTGAAAACTTCGCGTAGATGTTTCACTAGACCTTCTCTCGTCCCGCCAGGATGAGTTGTCATCCAGTTCGTTTGTTCATCCATAAGTTCGCGAAATGCTGGTCCTTTCGGAACATTTGGTAAAATATCTTCCGCTGTTATCATTTTACCGTTTATTAAGGGTTCTTGAGACCAGATCCCTACAAGACCGAGTTGCAAGATGGACGCAGCAAAATGATCATACTTTTGAATCATTCCTTCTCTCTCTTCTCCTTGTGATTCCTCAAACTATTTTAAACGGAGATATAAACGTAAATAAATCATATTTTGACTGAGTGCACAGCATCCAAAAGGCAGATCCACTTACCACGTCACCTTCAATAGTGTAAGACAGCTGGTCCTCTTCAATCGCTGTTAATTGCTCTGACAGAGAAAGAATCATAGCAGCTCGCCACAAAGGACCTGCGCGTTGCAATACTTTTGAAACTAGTAAGCGATACTCCATGGCCTGTAACCACTCAGGATCATCTTCAGTGTCAACTTCAATCTCTTTCCCACCCATATAGCATGTCACAATTTTGTCATCATATACGATGCGAATATCGTTCAGGAGACAAGTTGTTGCAGAGAAGGCGCACCCTGCATTAAGCAGCCCTGTTAAGTCGTCTGCAGCCTTCATCACTAACTCAACAGCCTCTGCATCTCGTGATGGTCTTTTCAGTTCATCAACCATTAATTTCATAACGACAGATTTACTTGATTTCTTCCCTTGTCTTGCTCCTGCTTTTGCGGTTTCAACCTGGCCTAGATTCTTGTAATGGTCTCGCAATGGTTTGAGAAGCGAAGCGAACCACAACCTGCGCCTAGTTTCGTCATCATGAATCAAAACTAAATCATCCACGCCATTGACACTAGTTTTTGACACGCGATCCTTCTCGCACCAGACGGGTGTGCTAATCTTGCAATCACACAAATGGTCGTGAGTGGTTGTCAGTAGATGCAATCCATCATCGAATATTGATTTAAAGAGATCTCCGTTCTTTTCATCTTGAAGAGACGA
>Ga0115005_10002756_pt1 | contig 14012 bp, 14 predicted proteins | sample ArcOceMetagenome_FD_87163 | JGI IMG/M metagenome (GOLD analysis project Ga0115005, IMG submission 87163) | Marine eukaryotic phytoplankton communities from Arctic Ocean - Arctic Ocean - Greenland ARC118M Metagenome | ecosystem: Environmental > Aquatic > Marine > Oceanic | place: Arctic Ocean... | reverse complement strand
TCGCTGGAACTGACGATAGCAGGATCAGCTCCAAGACGAGCGGAAACCTTGACCTTGGTGATTGCTTTTCCATAGAATTTATTCATGAACTTGACAAGTGCGCCGTACTAGATCTTCTCTTGGTAAGATCTGCGTCATCGTCGTCAATCGATACCTTCGTGGGTAATGGTGGTGAGTTTCTTTCCATCAAATTTACGCATATGGCTGATCATATCATGTACTCGTCAGCAGGTTCGGTAAAGTAGATAATCCTTCTCGTTGAATATGTCCATGAAAGCAAATGAAAGGACTCTTTTCCAATTCCTTTTGTTCCGATCCAGCAATGAAGTAGACATCCTTCCTCAAAGCTGACAAACTTTCCATCAGATTTGCTAGTCTTGACACGGAGAAACTTGGAAAGTCTCTTTCTATTGGCCTCTTCCTCCTCCTGGGTAATTCCGAAGGCATGTAAACGAGAGATTTGAAGTTGATGCTTCCCTCAGCATCGAAGTGGCTCCAGGAAGTTGCATTTCCGTAAGTATCCTTTGCAATAACCTCAAAGAATTCTTGATATTCGTCATCGGTGATATCATCCTTGCCACGGTTCCAAATGGTCGCGTCAGCATTTGACTTGACCCAGCTATGGGTGGTAACATCCTTCATCTTCTCTGGTTTCTCCTCGTCTTCGGAGTCGGCGATTGTGGGCTTAAATGAATATATGGGTTCTGTGATGTCAGAATTGGTTTCAATCGTGGGTAGAGAAAAGAGAATGTTTTTTAGAGGGGGGTTTCTGAAAGTGTTTAGGAACTGAGAGAAAGACTACGTTTGAATGAATCACTACTTTCAAACTTTAGAAGTTTCTTTTTAAAAATTTAAATAACATTTATTTTAGATGTTTGGCTTGTGATACTGCTGGGATGGCTTGTGGTATTGAGGTGGCTTGTGATGCCGAGGGTGGCTTGTGATGTCGAGGGTGTCTTGTGACGCCGAGGGCGGCTTGTGATACCTGGTTTTTGAAGGGACGAGGTCCTACTTGCCCGGATAAACTCACTACCGGTAGGTGTGAGTGTCGACAGATCGGGAATAATGAGATCGTCGGCTAACCAAGTGTTTACGTTGATGGCGCGGGACTCGAATAATACAGCATTATTTTGGGTCTCTTTTTTATGAAACATTGAACCACCAAGGGATATTTTAACTTGAACCTTCGAACCAGAAGGTTCTTTTTATAAAGATGACCCTTGGATTGTAGTCATTTTACAGGGAATTTTCTTCAAAAGAATGCCATATTCATTTGGTTCGAACACAAACAATCCTCGTAACCACCTCACAATAACAACACGAGCATCCAATGTATCCTTCTATTCAAAAACCTGCTTGGAGACAAGAACATTTAGCTGCCGCGGCCACTCTTGCTTACCTAGGTAATGTTTCCGCAAGGAATCAAGTTCCTGCTCTGTCAAGCATCAGGATTCCAGTCTCAAGCCCTGCCCCTGCTCCATTCCTCCCAAGCATAAGGAACACTTTCCCTATGAAGCTCTTTGAGATTCTCGATAAAAATGATCACTGTGATATCCTTAGATGGGTACCCAGTGGTAAAGCTTTCATTATTCTCGATAAGAGACGCTTCGCCAAAGAGATCTTACCTATGCACTTCAAAAAAGTGCAGTATGCCAGTTTCGTCCGTAAATTGACTCGATGGCAATTCGCCCGTCTCTCTAAAGGCCCCCTTGCAGGTGCTTATTACAACAAGCTATTTAGAAGAGATTTGAAAAGCGTCTGTAAACTCATGGCATGCGATGGAATGGTAGCTGATGATCAACTTAAAAATACACCTACTATCATGGATACGAAAATCCAAAAATATCAATGCCAGCAGTATGTCCCGGCTCATCTTGTTGTTACCGCTGTCACTTCACCTGAAGCACCAACTAGGCTCGCGTTCCCTTGTTATCCTACGAATGTATCACCAAGTGTTTTAGATACCAACAGGTTCATGGCCTGCAATGATTTTGCAAGAACCCGGATTCTTCGATTTCGAAGAGAACATGAGTGGCACCGACAGCAATTCATTCGCAATACAACCCATAACGCTGTACTCCAGAGAACGCAGCAGAAGGTATCTAACTCTCAAGATGGCATGACTGATTCTCAGAATGCAAATTTTATCATCGCAGAAGCCAAGAAAGTACTTGAAAGAACCTACATTTTAGACTCTCGCAATCGCAATCAAAGTCACAATAGCTTCAACACTCAAGGTCCAGTGCTTCCTACAACAGCAGCTACTAGTTTCAGATCTCAAAATCAGGAAACGATGATGCAAGGCAGGAGACATGGGAAGGTACATTACAATGGAATCACTAACAAGTTATTACAGCATCATCTCGACTTCAAGTGCCGTCGAGCTTCTGCTGCAGACTTCAAGTGCCGTCGAGCTTCTGCTGCATGATTCTTGCATTCACAGCGTAACAACGGATTGATTCATTCGTGAGCTCGTTCCGGTCGTCACTTTCCACCCCTGTGGTCCTTACATGAACGGCAAGGCTACTTCCAGACTCAAAAATCTTGTTACGATTCAACACCAAATCGCACTGGCCATGAAAACTGAAGAACTTCCCGTTGAATGTCTTGACATGGGGATCTGGAAATCATATTGAAAAATCAGTTAGAACTGGATTTTGTAAAAATATAATGTGCATGTTTTTATTTTTTTGCTGGTTTCTTGTCGATGAACAAAAGCATTTTTCAATTTTGCTACGCACTGTATGGTAGATTTTTGTCTGATGAAACTTTGCATTATTAGCGAGGAGTGTAAATAGCACTTACCACCACCAGTTAATCCTCCTTCAATTGGAAACCATCAAACTTCATGTCATTGAAATTGGGGTCCGGAGAAAATTTAGTGACCACGATTGCACAAATATTTAGACCCTTGAAAGTTGTCCGGGTTACCTCGAGGAAGCCCAAAGTAGGTAGGTTGCTGTAATCAAAAACAATATGCCAAGGCACATCACTAGCATTGGAGATGAGCACCTGCACTACAGCTGAAAAATATGAATAGGAGAGAGGTGCAGTGCGTGTACCGTAGTTCTCTTGGGAATAATCGTAACTCATTAGTAAAAGCTTACACGAATAAGACAATTTCATAGAAATTGAAGATGGTTACATCAATTCAGTCTTATTTTACCCAAACAGTTTCCTATCCTACATGGTTTTCATCTCAATTCACTCATCCTACTTAGAAATCGAAATCGTTATCGTCAACAACAAAGTCTTCCATGTTGATTCCTTCACCTTCCATGTTGACCTCAGGAGGTACATCCTCCTCAACCTTGGGATCAATTTCAGGCAAAAGATCAAAGCTATCAATATCCAAGATAGACTTGATTGATCGCAACATTCTGTAGGAGAAAGCCTTTCCTTCGTTGATTTGATATCCACCGTTTAGAAGAGCGGTGTCCAAAATGGTCCAAAGCGCAAGGCTTGAAATCTTCGTCATCAAAATCAATCTTGGTGAGAAGAGACTCGTAGAAGGGGTGACGGGGGTTGATCTCAAGGGTCTTGAAGCCACCCATCATTGGCCCACCTTGGCCGTGAGCAAATGCTTGTGCCTTCATCAGTCTTTCCATGTTTGCAGTCTGTCCATATTCGCTGGAACTGACGATAGCAGGATCAGCTCCAAGACGAGCGGAAACCTTGACCTTGGTGATTGCTTTTCCATAGAATTTATTCATGAACTTGACAAGTGCGCCGTACTTGTCCTGATAAGCTGCAGATCTCCTCTTGGTAAGATCTGCGTCATCATCATCAAATTCGATACCTTCGTGGGTAATGGTGGTGAGTTTCTTTCCATCAAATTCACGCATATGGCTGATCATGTACTCGTCAGCAGGTTCGGTAAAGTAGATAACCTCAAGATCCTTCTCGTTGAATTTATCCATGAAAGGACTCTTTTCCAATTCCTTTTGTTCCGGTCCAGCAATGAAGTAGACATCCTTCTGCCATTCTTTCATGCCACCAACATAGTCCTCAAAGCTGACAAACTTTCCATCAGATTTGCTAGTCTTGACACGGAGCAACTTGGAAAGTCTCTTTCTATTAGCCTCGTCCTCAATAACTCCCATCTTGATAGAAGGCTGGAATTTTGTGTACCACTCAATGTATGGATGTACCTTATCCTCCTTAGACTTAGGCTCAGACTCAATAATTTTGCCTTCCTCATCAATCTGGACCTCGTCCTCGGTGATATCGTCGTCAGGCATGGGACTATCAGCAAGCTTCTTGATCATATCAATAACCTTTCTCGTTACCTTCTTACGAATGATGGCGATAATTTTACTCTCCTGGAGTGTCTCACGGTTGACATTCAATGGCAAATCATCAGAGTCTACTACACCAGTGACGAAGGACATGTAATTGGGAAGCAACTCGAAATCATCGGAAATTAGTACTTTGCGTACGTAAAGCTTCATACTGCTCTTGAACTTTCCCATTTCTGCTTGCATAAGGCTCCTGGGTAATTCCGAAGGCATGTAAACGAGAGATTTGAAGTTGATGCTTCCCTCAGCATCGAAGTGGCTCCAGGAAGTTGCATTTCCGTAAGTATCCTTTGCGATAACCTCAAAGAATTCTTGATATTCGTCATCGGTGATATCATCCTTGCCACGGTTCCAAATGGCCGCGTCGGCATTTGATTTGACCCAGCTATGGGTGGTAACATCCTTCATCTTCTTTGGTTTCTCCTCGTCTCCGGAGTCAGCGTCTTCCTCTTCGCTCACATCAAGCTCATTTTCTCCCGTGATGTCTTCTGCAATATCTTCTTCATCCTCATCAGGAACCTGCATTGTTTCAGTCTTTCTAACGAAAATAGGGTGGGTAACGAATTCAGAATAATGGTGCACCATTTCGGAAAGTTTTGAGAAATCAGCATATTCCTCAGCATCATCCTTGAGATGAAGGGTGATCTCCGTACCACGTCCCAAAGAATTTCCGCGGGGATCTTCTCCAATAGTGAAAGAGTCCTCACCATTCTTGCTGGACCAAACATACTGAGAGTCGGATTTAGGATGCTTGGTGGCAACCGAAACCTTATCCGCGACAAGGAAGGAAGAGTAGAATCCAACTCCAAACATACCAATCTGCGAAATATCAGCGGCACCCTCCTGGAGAGAATCCATGAATTTAGTGGTTCCACTTCTAGCAACGGTACCAAGGTTGGAAACGAGATCATCCTTGGTCATACCAATACCGGAGTCAGTGATGGTAAGAGTTCTAGCTTCAGCATCGTAAGCAACGCGGATTTCAAGTTCGGATTTATCCTCCAGGAGTTCAGGTTTGGTGATTGAGAGGAAACGAATTTTGTCAAGAGCATCACTAGCATTGGAGATGAGCTCACGAAGAAAGACATCCTTGTTTTGGTAGAGAGAGTTCACGACAATGTCCAAGATGCGCGATACTTCAGCTTGGAATTCAAATTTTTCTCCTTCGACAACGGCTCCGGTAGCGGGTGCTGCGTCAGTGGTGACAGAATCTGCAAGTGCAAAGTCTAGATGGGGATAGAATAAAATCGTTGTTAGTAGGTTGGATGGAGGCGTTTTACAAGGCCCGACTAAGGTACTTTTTTTAAAATGACTATCAATCAAGACATTGGAGAAACAAAAATCGATTGTTATTAAAAACACGCGCTTAGGTATTGTTCTTGTCACTTACTGCTGAATCCTTGGAAGGCATTGAGTGCCACAATAGCAGCGGTGGAGAAAGCGAGACGGTGGAAACGCATTGTTGGTGTTGGTGATTGGATCAATTTGAAATTAAAATGATATCAAGCAAGCGATTTACAATAAGATCCTTCTCGAGAAAGAATCGATTTCCTTCTTGAAAATCAAGTGAAAATCAAATGACATCTCGCGCCGTGCTCGCGCGCCACAGCTGGATCCACGTGTAATTATAATATCTTTGGTGGCTTGGTATTATCATCCCCCCCTTTGCCAAAGGGGGGGATGATTTCGTACTTGGATACTGAATGAATACGTCAGCTCCATCACTGCCTCATTTTTTGGAGGAAAAACCACCACAACTCCTCCATCGTCAGGATCAGCGCCAGCGCACCAACGCATTCAGCATAGACATGAAGCCGCTCCACGACGCTACCTTCTTGTTCTCATATATTTCTTTTCAGCAATTCACGAAACAGCAAACATTACCTATTACATCAAAATGAAATTTATTACCCTTCTCGCTGCTTCCCTTCCACTTGCTGCTGCTTTCGCACCCAACTCTGCATTCTCCAGCAGCCGTGTCTCAACCGAACTCGATGCCAGCATTCAATTTGTAAAAGGGCTTGAGGAAAAGGTTGTCCCTGATGTTAAATTGACTAGAGCAAAAGATGGAAGTTCTGGAATTGCCACTTTCAATTTCAACAACCCCAATTGCTTCGATGCTAGTACTGCTTCCAAGGGTGAAGTCACTGGAATGTTCCTTGCCGATGAAGAGGGAGAACTTACAACCACCGATGTGAATGCTAAATTTTCTAATGGAAAGCCCCAAAGTATCGAGGCTACTTATGTCATGACGAGCCCTGAACAATGGGACAGGTTCATGAGATTCATGGATCGTTATGCAGAGACTAATGGCTTGGGTTTCAACAGCGCCAAGTAAGTTTGCGATGCTACCCCGAGAAAATCATGTACATTAGTACATTTAGAACAACATGTGTTGGCCATGTTTCGCCATGATACTAAGCAATGAGAATCCACCGTCTTTGTTCACAATCATCTGCTACGAATCACCCCTATGCATGTAAATAAAATAGAATATTATTATTTAAGAAATGATAAACAATACAAACACGTGTAGTCATCCTTTTCAAAACTGATGTTTAGGTTCGCGTTAAAGCCAAGTATCTGACAGATAGAACACGGTGTAAAGTTGTACATGTGTATATGCAAGAATTAAGTTTGTAGTTGAAAAATTAACAGGGGGAGTATAGTCGAACTTCTTTTCATAATTCCTCTTTGGCATGCATTGTGGTCGTGCTGAAACAAGCCGTTTATTGTTTTGATAGGCGCTCGTCGTTTATTTCTTGAATGTGAGGATTACTTTGAAGGAATATTACAACAGTTTTTACAGGACAGGGAAAAACTTCGATCATGCAGAGAGTGAATGAATCAGTTTTTGGTACGAAACTGTACTTTTGCATACGCCTCTAATATGGTTGGGATGGTGAAATGTATTACTCGCCCAGTGTCACTAGTATGGATGGTGCTGTTCCTTTCTGCCTGGTCGATTAGTACCATTGGATTCTTTTCTGTCTGGATCTCGTCTGATTTGAATCTTCCTGGACCGATTTCAATTAGTAATCCTGAGATTGCGCTCAACAAACCTACTGGGGGGGCAGAACCATTCCAAAGTGTGATGACGAACACGCCAGGATGCACAACACTAGAAGCGTATGAGATCACATTCACGCTGGTCATGCAGCTATCTGAAGAAAGGTTGTGGATGATGAAGCATCACTGTGAACGCTGGGGGGAACACCCGATTTCAATCGCAATTCATACTAAAAGACAACTTCTAGATGTCGTAAACGATATGGTGGGGATGGGGTGCTCGCAAAAACATATCATTATTAATGTTATGTATGAATATGGTGATTACCCAATCAATCATTTGAGAAATCTGGCAATAAGTTCAATTCAAACGACGCATTGCTTGTATGTTGATGTCGACTTTTGGCCGTCTAAAGACTTATACACTACGCTATCGATGCAAATCGTTAGAGATACATTGGTCGAAGATGATAAACTCGCATTAGTCATTCCAGCATTTCAGATTACACGTAAAGGACCGGGTTGTGAAAACAGCAATAGCAGTGAATGCGATGCATTAAATGCAGCAAGAATGGCAAAAGATCGACTTTCCTTGTATAAATTGATTCGTTCAAGAGATGCACACATGTTTGATCCAACAAATCCTAGAGGCCACCACAGCACCGGTTACCGTGAATGGATCACACAACAACAATTGAGAGATATTGATTGTATAGAATCTAACAGATATGAGCCGTATCTTGCATTTCGGTTCTGTGGCGATATTCCACCTTTCCAAGAGCGCTTCGCTGGATATGGCAAGAACAAATTGACCTGGGCCATGCACATGCGTCGAGTTGGTTACAGATTCAAGGTTCGTATATAATTCAGATTTTAAAACGTATTCTCATCGTGTATTGAAACTTACCACAAGTTTGCAAATACCTCGCAAGGTAATTGCCGATGGTTTTGTGCTCCATTTCCCTCATACTGACTCGGACGCCAGAAAGTCTTGGAATTTACGTCCCGATAGGCTGAATTATTATATGAAACCTGGAGAAGTAGCTGGAGTGGATTGGAAGATTTACAAAAGAGGGGCTGTTGATGCATTGTATTCAGAATTCAAAACTTGGTTAATGAATGAAACAGCGGATAAGAGCCGTGTTCCAATGTGCTATGAATCAGACGACGACAACAGTAACTTGTGGATGGATCCATCCAAGAAGTAGTTTTCATGATAAAGAAATACGCGTACACGCGTACGTTTTTGTAATGAAACCAATGGAACCAATGAAACTTTTATTTATTTTTATAAATTTGAAATTGATACAAGTTTGAAAGTACGTCTTACACAAAGAAATGGTTATACTAAAAATGAAAATAAAAGACAGAATGAGATAATGAGGACAACATGCATAATCTGTTCCTGCTGCAGCATGCAGCTGTGGTTACTTTGGTCTGTGTAAATTTGGAAAGGTGGGTTTTGAAAAAAACTCCACCTAATCCTTAGAGAGAAAAAGAGAGATAAATATTATACAAATGAAAGATCCTGAGACCGACAATAAAAATACAGGCAGACAAACGAGGAAAGAAAGAACTTCAGAGAAGCCCGAGTGGGTGTCTTGACTGGCATACATTTCCTCACTTGAGCTTGAGAGCTGAAAGTTTAGCGGATGTGCATGGTCTTACTGAGTTTCTTGTTGCTTCTTGACGTTTCAGGGGGGCCTCGCTTTCCGCCAGCTTTGCCACCGGGTGGAGCGAATACATCCCAGAATCGAAGAGTCTCGTCAGCAGCAGCAGATACAACAGTACAGCCATCAGGAGAGGTAGCCATGTGCAAGACGCGGGAAGTGTGCCCGTCGAGATCCTTGATCTTGGCCATTGTAGGATACTTCCAAAGACTCAATTGGTTGCGAGCGAAGCCGTGAGAGGAAAGAATTTCCTTCTCGTGAGGATTCCACTGGAGTGCGCAAACTTGAGAGCCAGTATCGATGGAATTAAGCAAGGATCCACTTTGTGAATTCCAGAACTTGATTGTTCTATCAGCAGTACCGCCTCCAGTAGCGAGGAGGTTTCTCTCATGAGGAGACCAAGCCAAAGCCTTGACAGCAGCTTGGTGTTCGGTGAGAGAGAAGCGAGGCCTAGAAGTGGATGAGGTAGCTGCATCCCAGAGGCACAACATATTGTCATTACCACCACTAGCTAGGGTACTGCCATCGGGACTCCAAGACAAACCGCAAACCTCTTGTGTGTGACTAGAGAGAGTGGCTGTTTTATGTCTGGCGATACGCACATCGTGGTTCACAACAATGGAATCGCGTCCTCCAGAAGAAAGGATGTGCCTATTCCAACTGAGTGAACCAACGCGATCGCTGTGGCCATCCATAGAGCGAAGTTGCTTGCAAGCACCAACGTCCCAAAGTTGGGTGGTACCTTCTGAAGTACCAATCGCAAGATGTTCACCTCCTTGTTGAACCCATGAGACCGAAGAAACATGAGTGTCAGCTCCACCCTCCAATGTACAAAGTTCCTCAATAGCACCACTGCTAGCATTCCACAGGTAGACAGTTTGAGCTAGAGCAACAGCGAGAATATTTGTATCACTCCATGCAAGCAAATTGACATAGTAGTCGTCGAGCATATCAGGAGCATCAAGAATACGGGATGGGGCTGAAGGAATCGAGCGATTGATGAGTTTCGATGACTTACTGCTCTTTGAGCTGAATCCAGAAGCTGAATAAAGCACTTTCAGATTGTTCATAGTGTCACCTTTAGGAGCGGGGGCTTTCTCCTTGAAACTCAATATGCGGTGAGAAGATGTATCGTCATTACCAAGCATTTCCGAACTCAAAGTTGCTCTGTACTCATCGTCAGACGATGAGCTGACACTATCGGTGTCAGAAGAGCGAAGAGAATGAGCTGATTTTTCTAGGTCCATTGCGGCACGATTGGGGATGAATCTGCATCCACCGCTCGATCCCAAAGGTTGCTTCAATTCCGACGATCCTTCTTTCGAATTCATATTTGTGGAACGGGCATTTGGTATATTTTCCGCTTGAGACATTGCTGCCTCTAATTGTTTACGCTTCCACCTTGGCATGATACCAGAAGTGGGTCGCGATGAGTTGGCGTCCGAAAAGGACGAAGAGATGAGGTTTTCGTAATCAACAACAGTGCTGGTCATTTTGTTTTTCTGTTGAGGAAAAGATAAAGGATGGAATGAATCAGTTTCATTGAACACAACACGATCGTTGGTTTCCCCCATTGTTCGATTCCAATCGATTGATCTAAGATTTAGCCTCGAAACAAATTGGGATTCAAGTCAAGTCAAGTCAGGTTTTTGTCTTGAATGAATGGTTCACTACGCACCTTGTTTGAATAAAAGTGAGTTTTATATTTTGTGAGTGATCGAAAAGATCTCGGTTGAGAATCGCTTTTTGAAGGAAAGATTGATGAGCAACGGCTACTATTTTCAATTAAGCCCCTGAAATGGGGGGAGAGGAACTCTTTCATTTTTACCCTACTGTACTGTACGTGGGGATGAATAATGACAAATGCAAACATAACAAACAAAACTTGACTGATGACTGACTCACTCCCACTTCGCGCCAAGTCATCAATCTGCCGTATCTGTGGTAGTCTACAATACCGAATATAAAATAATTGAAATGATCATTATTATCAATACACCTCTTCCACACTTTAACATTTACTTGAATCAGTGACATGCTTACTTCCATATCAACAATAGCTTCAATTATTCCTCCGGTCACCCCAGGAATTGGTGGAGCTCTTCTGACTGTAATTCAGACCATGGTTACAGTATCAAGTTTCTCTACTGAAACAAATCCATTGACGAGAGCTCAATATTCCAAGTTTGTTCAAACAGAAAATAGCAAAGGGAGTGATATGATTGATTCTAGAAATGGTATGACTCTCATTTATTTGCCAGCATTTTTAGCAAGCACAGCGCTTAACATGTTGCCAGAACTTGCAGATATTTCCTTTCTTCCGCAACAAACGCTTGCCGGACAATTTGTCATGATTCACTTTCTGAAGCGCGTCTTAGAAGTTTTGTTCCTGCACAAATACTCTGGAAAAGTTAGTCAGAATTTGTCCACTGGTATCGGTGCTTACTACACTATTGTTTCGGTTATCATTCTATTGGTGGCCAATCCAATTTCAAGTGTAGGTAGTCTCACTACAAACATTGGAACAGGTGAGAACTTTTGAAACTATATATTTCTTCTCTCTCTTTCTCATTCATTATGACTAATAATGACTTTGCTTCTTCTACAAACAGGACTTTTTGGAATTGGAATCGCTGGAAATTTCTACCATCATTCTATCCTTGCGGGTCTAAGAGGAGACGACACAAATACAGATGAGAAAAAATACGTTGCTCCTGTAGGCGGGCTTTTCAATTATGTAGCTGCGCCACATTACCTGTTTGAGCTCATGGGGTGGCTTGGGATTGCTATTGTTGCAAATCATACGAATGCTTATCTTGTCTTTACTGGAATGACATCCTATTTAGCTGGACGGGCATACTCACAAAACGAATGGAATCGCTCACAGTTTTCAGAGAAAGATTGGCCTTCGACAAGGAAGAATATGGTACCGTTTCTGTTCTAGAAGTATCTGTAAAAAATACCATTGTTGTTGATAGAATTTTAAAGGTAATGTGTTCATGTCTCTTTTGAACATTAGTCATCACTTTCCTCTCGAATAGTTCAATCAGGTACACTTGGTTACGTGTATGATGTAGCACTTTTAATCAAATGTAAATTGTAATTTTCTATGCAAAACCTGTGAACGTGACAGCAGGAGGACATCCTATCATGTTTGGTTTGCTTTCAGATTTTTAATCCCGGTCGCATTTCGAAATCCTTTTAATCACTTCGGATTTCCATACATTTTGTTCGTCTCACCCGCATAGTTGTACCTGATACCTGCTGTTTGATGAGGACATTTATTACAGGTAAGAATACGTTGAAAAGGGGGTAATAAAAAATCCATCGAACGGACCGTTAGACCGTCTGTCCGTCAACACCAGCTTCCTTCACCGTACAAATGAGAATGGCACAAAAAATGGAAGAAGACGATAGAAGAATGGATGTGGTGAGCAATGAAGAATAATAGTCAGCAATCTATCAGCAAACCATCAACATACACCAAAGCAGCAAAAAGCAACATCACATCACAAGAACTCGTCCACCACGCCTATTTAAGAAAAGAAAATCACAATAATGGATAAAGTACTCGCTCGTGTCTCTACCATGTCTGGTGCCCTCGCTGTAGGAGCCTTCACTGTCAATTCTTGTCTATACAACGTTGATGGAGGAGAGCGTGCAGTCATGTTCGACTCCCTTCGTGGCGGTATCCTTCCCGATGTCATCGGTGAGGGAACACACTTTGTAATCCCTGTAATCCAACGCCCTGTAATCTTAGACGTGCGCACCAAGCCTCGTGAGATCCCCTCCGTTACCGGAACAAAGGATCTTCAAATGGTCAACATCAAGCTTCGAGTTTTGTGGCACCCAGTAGAAGAAGAGCTACCCCGTCTATACAGAGAGCTTGGAACAGATTTCGATGACAGAGTATTGCCTTCCATCGCAAATGAGGTATTAAAATCTGTAGTTGCCCAATACAATGCTGAGGAATTGTTGAGCAAGCGTGCTGAAGTTAGTGAGAGAATTAAGGCAGAGTTGTTGAAGAGAGCAAAACACTTCCATCTGACTCTTGACGATGTTGCTATTACCCACTTGACTTTCGGAAGGGAATTTATGAGGGCTATTGAAGCGAAGCAAGTTGCTAGTCAGGAGGCTGAGAGGCAGCAATGGGTTGTGAAGAAGGCTGAACAAGAGAGGCAAGCGGTTGTAACGAGAGCCGAAGGAGAGTCTGAGGCAGCTCATATTATTACCGCTGCCATGGAAAAGACTGGTAACGCCATCATTGAAGTAAGAAGAATTGATGCTGCAAAGGAAATCGCTGCGAAGCTTGCTAATTCTAGAAATATTACATACTTGCCAGGAGGTGGATCGGGTGGAGGGAGTGGATCAGGTTCAAGTGGTTCACCTGGCCTTCTCCTTAACATTGACAAATAGATTGCTTTCGTCTCCTTTGTCCGAATCGTCAGGTCACTCAGTTACAAGAATTCAGAATGAGTTGGAATAAAACCTATAAGATACTAATGCATATTATATTGATGGAATTTTCAGTAAATGTTTCTTCCGATGGAATATCGGATCAACTTTTTCTAGTATGCCGCGTCTGACTATCGCTTGGTCTTTGGTCTGACAACTGCATCATATTTCCGAGCAAGATCTAAACTGGGTTTGCAGTTTTTAGAATTGTGTTAACCATTAGCCTCTCGAGGCCGATGAGTTGCCAATTCATTAAAATTCATGTTTCCTGCTGCATAGCCCGTGTTACGTGTTGTCATTTTATGTCACCAAAAATAGCTTTCATCTTTCGCTGGTTTCTTTTGTATTTCGCTTACTCGTTTTACAACAATAATCAAAAAATCGCCTCTTCGTTTTTCTTCTTCTTGGCATTTATCTTCCATTTCATTGGTTCGATTTATTCGACATTCTTTTGATGGTCGTGTAGTATGTTTATGCCACATCCTTGTTTCATTGACGATGTTGATGAAGATTGAACCATTTCAAGGTTTGTTGAAAACTTTGAATGCATGTAACTCCGTTCGCTTCCACAGTCTACACT
>Ga0115005_10002755_pt1 | contig 14013 bp, 11 predicted proteins | sample ArcOceMetagenome_FD_87163 | JGI IMG/M metagenome (GOLD analysis project Ga0115005, IMG submission 87163) | Marine eukaryotic phytoplankton communities from Arctic Ocean - Arctic Ocean - Greenland ARC118M Metagenome | ecosystem: Environmental > Aquatic > Marine > Oceanic | place: Arctic Ocean... | reverse complement strand
TAAATGGTGGATTCTTTGTGCTGTCGCCAAAGGTGCTGACTAGAATTGAAAATTATGAAACTTTATGGGAGCAGGAACCGCTGAAATCTTTGGCGATTGACGGCGAATTAATGGCATTTGAACACCAGGGGTTTTGGCAGCCAATGGATACTTTGCGAGACAAAACGCTACTTGAGGATTTGTGGAAAAATAACAAAGCCCCCTGGAAAACATGGTAGCAGAAAATGATTAACGCAGAGTTTTGGAGCGGAAAAAAGGTTTTTTTAACTGGTCATACAGGGTTTAAAGGCAGTTGGTTGTCTATTTGGCTTAACTCGTTGGGTGCTGTCGTGAAAGGCTATGCCTTAAAGCCAGCAACTAACCCAAACTTGTTTGCGATAGCAGGTATAGAGGGTCTAGTAGAGTCTGATATTAACGACATCCGAGATTATTCCTCACTTTGTGCCAGCATTTTGGAGTTTTCTCCTGATATTGTGTTTCATATGGCGGCCCAGCCACTTGTCCGAGCCTCTTATGAAAACCCTCTAGAGACATACGAAACTAATGTCATGGGAACAGCTAATTTATTAGAGTCTGTCAGACAATGTTCGTCGGTCCGCGCAGTTGTGAATATCACCACAGATAAATGCTATGAGAATAACGAATGGGTATGGGGTTACAAAGAGACAGATCCGATGGGCGGTAGAGACCCTTATAGTAGCAGTAAGGGTTGTTCTGAATTAGTTACGGCTTCTTACAGGGAATCGTTCTTGAGGGCGGCAAAGATTGGCATTGCTACAGCTCGTGCCGGCAATGTAATTGGCGGAGGGGATTGGGCGAAAGACCGTCTAATACCAGATATTCTTAGGTCTTTTGAGGCGTCTAAACCTGTGATTATTCGTAATCCTAATGCCACAAGACCATGGCAGCATGTTCTTGAGCCTCTGTCTGGTTATTTGATTCTTGCAGAGCAATTATGTAAAGTCCCGGGCGAGTTTTCAGGAGGCTGGAATTTCGGCCCGTATGACCGTGACGTCCGGCCTGTCGATTGGATTTTGGATCAAATGACTATTCTATGGCCTGGAGCATCGTGGCAGCTAGATCAGGATGATAATCCTCATGAAGCCACTCTGTTGAAATTAGATATATCAAAGGCATCGGCGATGTTGGGTTGGGCGCCTACTTGGGACCTAAACGTTACGTTAGGGAAAATTGTAAGGTGGCAAAAATGCTGGTTAGAAGGGGCTGACATGAGAGTCGAGTGCATTAATGAAATCAATGAATTTACTAAGGATATGAAACATGCAAACAACTGATACTTTGAGGGCTGAGATTGCTGAACTAGTCAGTAAGTACGCGAAATTACAATATGCTGAAAAAATATTTATGCCAGGTGAAACGCCTGTCCCTGTATCAGGAAAAGTAATTGGCGAGACAGAGCTTCAGTATATGGTTGAGGCATCTTTAGATGGCTGGTTAACAACAGGCCGATTCAATGAACAGTTTGAAAAAGAGCTAGCCGCCTTTATTGGTATAAAGCATTTGATTACGGTCAATTCTGGCTCGTCTGCTAATTTAGTGGCCTTTAATACTTTAACATCTCATAAGCTTGGGGATAGGGCAATTAAGAAGGGCGACGAGGTAATTGGTGTTGCTGCTGGTTTTCCTACGACCGTTAATCCAATTATTCAATTTGGCGCAGTTCCTGTGTTTGTTGATGTTGATCTTAGTACTCACAATATCGATGCCGACCTCATTGAAGCGGCGATTACGCCAAAAACGAAAGCCATTATGCTGGCTCATACTCTAGGTAACCCGTTCAATGTCAAAAAAGTGAAGGACATATGTGATCGTCATGGTTTATGGCTAGTTGAAGATAGCTGTGACGCATTGGGGGCTAAGTACGATGGCAAAATGATCGGTACATGGGGTGACATAGCCACGTTAAGTTTCTACCCTGCGCACCACATGACAATGGGGGAAGGAGGGGCAGTTTTCAGTAACAACTCTGAGCTCATGAGTATTGCTGAATCCTACCGCGATTGGGGCCGTGATTGCTACTGCAAGCCAGGATGTGATGATACTTGTGGCAAACGATTCGGCCAAAAATTAGGTTCCTTGCCGCAAGGTTATGACCATAAGTACACTTATTCGCACCTTGGCTATAACTTAAAAATTACAGATATGCAGGCGGCGTGCGGGTTAGCTCAGTTAAAGAGGCTCCCTGAGTTTATAAAGGCTAGGAATGATAATTTTGCTTATTTAAGCGAAAAGTTATCATCCTTGTCTGACTATATTGAATTAACAGTGGCAACGGAAAATTCGGAACCTTCGTGGTTTGGCTTTCCTATTACATTGAAAGAAAATAGTGGGGTAGACCGAACGGATTTAACAAAATATTTAGAGGAAAATAAAATTGGGTCTCGATTGCTCTTTGCGGGAAATTTAACAAAACAACCATATTTTGACGGCTTAAAATATAGAGTTGTCGGGAGCTTACACAATACTGACATTACAATGAATCGAACTCTTTGGATTGGGCTATATCCCGGATTGAACGAAAACCACTTGAACTATGCAGTCCAGAAGTTAGAGGATTTTTTTGGTCTTAATTTTTAGATTTTATTTGACAACTTGGAGACGTACATGAAACGCTTCGTTATATTAGATGGGCTAGACGATGTAGCTGTGGCTCTTGAAAAATTGTCTTGTGGTGACTGTGTAGCGCAGGTAGAACTAATTAATGATATTCCCGCTGGGCATAAATTCTCACTAAAGAATATAGCTAAAGGTGCGCCTCTAAGAAAGTATGGTCAAATCATAGGTAAAGCAAAGAGAGTTATCTCCGTCGGGGAGCACGTCCATTTAAATAACTTAGAGATGGATGATGAGCTAAAACGTGACTGTTTTGTAGATTTTAAATCTGGCAGTGATCAAGAGCTGGTTAAAGAAGAGTTTATGGGGTATGTAAGGCAAAATGGAGCTGTAGGAACGAGAAACTATATAGGAATAATTGCCACCGTTAACTGTTCTGTAACTGTGGTTGAGCAAATATGTAACTATTTCAAGTACGGCGATGGAAAGAGTCTGTTTGGTGATGCAAAAGAAATACACGGTATCGTGCCAATAACACACGGCCTTGGGTGTGGTATGTCTAGCAAAGGGGAAGGTTTCGAAATATTGCAAAGAACTATTTCTGGATATATATGCCACCCCAATTTTTGTTCTGTTTTATTAATTGGTTTAGGGTGTGAGGTCAATAATATAGATTCTCTTTCTTTAGATACTAGTAATAATAATTTAGAAACTTTAGAGATTCAGAATGCTGGTGGTACGGTAAAAGCAGTGGAAAGAGGTATTATTTGCGTTACTGAGATGATTCGCAAAAATATAGGTAACCAAAGGACGCCGGTTGACGCTAAGCATCTCATGTTGAGTTTGCAATGCGGAGGTTCAGATGGGTATTCTGGGATTTCCGCTAATCCGGTGTTGGGAAAAGCTGTTGATCTATTGGTGGGTTGTGGGGGAACTGCGGTGCTTGGGGAAACTCCTGAAATTTACGGCGCAGAGCATCTTTTGTACTCTAGGGCTTACTCTGAGGATGTTGTGAAGAAGTTGCAAACTACTATTAAATGGTGGGAGTCATATGTCCAGAGATACGGTAGTTCTATGGATAATAACCCTTCTCCTGGCAATCAAACTGGAGGAATAACAACAATATTAGAAAAATCATTGGGAGCGGTTGCAAAATCCGGGACGTCCAAGCTTATTGACGTTTATAAATATGCAGAGAGCATTGATAAAACTGGTTTCGTATTCATGGATACGCCTGGATATGATCCGGTGAGTGTTACCGGCCACATTGCTGGAGGCTGCAATATCGTTTGTTTTACTACTGGTCGAGGTTCAGCCTTTGGTTCGTTGCCTTCACCTACGGTCAAAATATCAAGCAACACACTTTTATATCAAACACAAGCGGACGATATTGACTTAAATGCCGGTACTATTGTTGAAGGCTTGCAAGATCTGGATCAGCTTGGTGAAAGTTTATTCAAGTTGATTTTGCGGGTGGCCTCTGGCGAAAAAACACAAAGTGAGATAAACGGATATGGTTATAATGAATTCTTGCCGTGGCAAATTGGTGCAGTAATGTAATGGGCTCTCTGTGAATTATAATGAGACTACGTTGTTAAAATAAAGGACTGTAGATTATGCTTGTATGTGATTTTATTGCTGATTTTTTAGTTAGAAAATCAGTAGATCTAGTGTTTACAATTACCGGAGCTGGTGCGGTTAGGCTGATAGAGTCGGTGCATAGGAAAGGAATTAAATACGTTTGCCCTCATCATGAGCAAGCAGCCGTTATGGCATCGCTAGCAAGAATGCGGATTACTGGAAAGCCCGCGGTTTGTATCGTTACTGGTGGTCCTGGCGCCGCAAATACTGTTATAGGCCTAGCTGATGCATTTCTAGATGCGATGCCTTGCATAATCATCGCGGGACAAGAGAAAGTTGAGTTTTTTGAAAGCGATAGAAAGATGAGAGGAATGGGTATTCAAGGTCTTGATATGCTAAGTATTAATGCATCTGTTACGAAATACGCTGCAGTTATCAGCGAGGCTGATCAAGCACCTGAGATAATGCATAAGGCATTCTTCGAGGCTTATGATGGAAGGCCTGGTCCGGTGTGGGTGGAGATCCCTCAAGACGTTCAGTGGGCAAAAATTTCAAAAGGTCTATTGGAGAATATTCGGATGAGTGGGCTAGAGGACTCCATTGAAAAGTTGGAACAAAATCAATTTGCATATGAAGTGACAGAGACGCTGAATTTATTGCGAAATGCTAAACGTCCTTTGCTGTGGGTTGGGCATGGTGTCCGGTCTGCCGGCGCTGTAGATATTTTTCGTGAGCTTGCAGATACTCTGCAGGTACCAATTTTGGCATCTTGGCTAGGTGCAGATATTTTCGGTGATGATCATGAGTTGTTTGCAGGGAGAGCTGGCACCTATGGACAGCGCTGGGCGAATTTGGCATTACAGAATTGTGATTTTTTAATGACCTTAGGGACTAGGCTGGCTCTTCCCCAGCGTGGATACCGAGATGATGAGTTTGCTCCATCGGCAAAGAAAGTTGTAGTAGAAATTGATAATAATGAGCTAGAAAAATTCAAGTTTAAGATTGATGTACCTGTTAAAGGGGATGTTGGTGTTTTTATTAGGGAGTTACTTAGAAAGATTAAAGAAGAAAAGATGATATTCACAAGGAGCGATTATTGGTTACAGAAAATCAGTGATTGGCGGTCTAGGTATCCAATGGTGCGCAATAACGATTACACGTCTGAGAGCAAAGTTAACTCGTATGCCTTTATTTCAAAGCTTTCGGCGCATCTAGATCCGTTAGATATAGTGATTACCGATATGGGAACAAGTTTGACGTGTACGCATGCGGCAATTGAATTGAAACAAGGTCAGCGATTGATTACGTCTACTGGGCTTGGCGAAATGGGTTTCGGTTTGCCTGGTGCTATAGGGGTTGCGCTTGGTAGTCCTGAAGGCCAAGTTGTTTTGATAGTCGGAGAAGGTTCATTAATGATGAATATCCAGGAACTACAAACGATGGTTGGATATAATCTCCCAATCAAAATATTCCTATTAAATAACAATGGTTATCTGTCCATAAAACATACGCACAATGCGCTTTATGGGAAAGATTCTGTAGAGGATGCGACTGCAACAATGCCAACGACAGGAGTAACTTTTCCGGACTTCGAAAAGATAGCTACGGCATTTGGATTAGGCTATTCCTCAGCAAGCAGCATAGGAGACGTTGACGCCTTGATAAAAAAGGCTTTGGATTCGGATAAAGCCGTGATTGTAAATATTGAAATGGATTGTGATCAAGAGCTTATTCCAAAGTCTGCCCTGAAAATCAGAAAAGACGGTAGCATGTACTCACCGCCGCTTCAGGATCTTTATCCGTTCCTGTCTCCGGAAGAGTTAAGTTCCCAAATGATAGTAAAATAATTTTAGGCAGGATGGTTTTTAATATGAAGAGTAGTTCGAAGCTTGCAGTGTTCGTTAAGTGCCCTCATCCAGAAATGATTGAGGCTATAAGTCTTGCCGGATTTGATATGGCGGTGGTAGATATGGAACATACTCCACTAGGCGCTAGGGATATTTACCCTCTGGTCTTGGCTGCAAAAGCTAGAGAATTGGACTTAGTAGTACGACTACCAGCTATACGCGAGGAATATTTTAAGTGGATGCTCGATTTAGGGGTTGGGTATATTCAAATTCCCCATGTGACTTGCTCGGCTGATGTTTTGAAGAGTATAGACATGAGTTTCTATTCCCCGCTTGGAGATAGAGGATTATGTCGGTTTGTTAGGGCAGCAGACTTTTCTGCTACTCCATCAACAGAGTATATATCTCGTGCGAATTCTAGGACTCGACTTATATTTCAGGTGGAGGGGGTGTCTGGAGTCAAGAATATTGAATCTATTGTTAGCAGTATACCTGAAGGCTCAATGCTTTTTATTGGTCCTTACGATCTGTCTCAATCGGTGGGTAAGCCTGGCAATATTTGGGACCAAGAAGTTATAAGCTTAATGGATTCCGTCCTTAATGTAGCGAATGCTCACGGTGTGCCAGTGGGGACATTCACTGATACGTTAGAAGGTGTAGCATTCTGGAGAAGTAAAGGTCTTGCATTTATTGAATATGCATCTGATCTGAATATTTTTATAGATGGTGGAAGATCAATAACAAACTTCTGAATATCGTACTCTATGCTCTATGCTCTATGCTCAATGCGATAAAAATATATATTCGGAATATAAGTTAACTCTGAATCGAAAAATAAATAATAGGTTATAAAATGGCAAAATGTTTAATCGTTGGCGCCGGAGCTATTGGGCGTGGTTATATCCCGTGGGAGCTGAAAAATTTTGAAATAACATTTTTGGATGCAAATTTGGCTCTTGTAGATAGTCTTTCTGGCCGCCAAAAGTATAAATCATTTATGTCGTATGGAGATAGGCTAGAATGCTTAGATATTGATTCTTCGCGAACATTTGCGTCAGTAGACGAGATTGACCTATCAATATTTGATCTAGCCTTCATCTGTGTTGGCCCAAGAAATGTAGAAAATTTGCCTTCTGGGCTGGGGAAGTTAACATGCCTTATTTATTCTCTGGAGAATGATCCGGGAACTGTAACGCAGATGAGGAAGATTTTTAATAAACCAAATATTTATTTCGGTGTTCCTGATGTAATTACATCGCTTACCGCATCCCCCCAAAGTTTAAGCCTGGACTCCAATGCATTGCATACAGAGAGCGGTGTATTATTTTTGGAAGATCATGGTGATGTCCCTGATAGTTTAAAACAACTTACACCTACCATACGGTGGGTGGCTGCTGAGAAAATGCGTGCTGAATGGGATGCTAAACTCTATCTTCACAATACCCCGCATTGTATTGCAGCATTCCTAGGCTACATCCATAATTGTACATATGTGCATGAGGCTCTTAAAATCCCGAGCGTTGCTACTATACTAGAAGGTGTTGTTGGAGAAATTCTTCAAACGCTTAAGGTTTTAACTGACCATGACCATACTTTTATGGAGGATTATGCTCGAAAAGAGATAAGACGTTTTTCTAACGAGTTACTATATGATCCGGTGGTTCGAGTAGCTCGCGAGCCTTTAAGAAAGCTCCACCCTAATGGAAGACTACTTGGAGCTCTAAGGATGTCGATGTCAGCCGGTGTCGTCCCTACCTATTTAGCTGTAGGAGTCTGTTCCGCACTCAAATATGATCAATCAGGGGACCAAGATTATGAATATATGAAGCGTATAGATATTATTGGTGTACCTACATTTCTCGAATACTTCCTCGCCGTATGTCCAAGCTCTGCTGAATCGAAGCTAATTTCGGTTGCGTATCAACAATTTAACTGGAGTAATTGAAATGCCTAGTGATGATCAGATAGTGCTTTCTTTGCTGATGAAGTCAGCAAAGATATACGCTAATACAGATGGAGTTTTGAGCAGAAGGGAAGTTTTACGTAAAAATGGTTCAGTAAGAGATGTTGTAACAGCCCTTGATCTAACTTTGCATGACGAACTCTCAAAAATTGCTCAGAAGGATTCCGAAATTATAGTGTTCTCAGAAGAGGGATATACTAATGCACATAATTTAGAGGATTATGTATCGGACACATTATTGATTGATCCGCTAGACGGCTCTTCCAATTATGCGCACGGCCTTAACTTTTATTGCACGATACTAGCTATGATTAGAGGGAAAAAGATAGTTCAAGCAGGGGTGTGTTTGCCTAATGAAAGCCAGATATTGAGTTGGGACATTGGTTCATCTCGAACAAAATCGACAAAAGTTATCGATCAAGTGATGGTCGGTGAGGGCGCTACATATTACGCATATCCTCCAGTTCAGTCGGAGAGTGATATGCTGCTGCGTCAACTCATTATGAAGAATATTGATGAAATGTCGTCTGGATTAATGAGATGGGGCTCAGCGGGGTGCGGTTTGTATTTCTTAATGACTGGAGCTTTACAGACCTTTGTTGGCCATAAAATAAGAATTTGGGATGGATTGGCATTCATGCCAATGCTTGAATCATATGGGATTCACGTTGCTTATAAAATAGATGGTACTGAACTTATAATGATTGCATCAACGAATAATGAGCAGTTCAAGAAATTATGTGCAGAATTTCTGCGTGGTGGCCATGAGTTGTCCATTTACAAGCCCAATAGTGAGTTAAAGTTATGAGTCTCAGCCAAAAAGAATTAGCTGTATTCGCTGGTGGAGCGATTACTGTACGGGAATGTTGCAAGCCGAAGGCGCTTTTAAATATAGACTGTGACCGAACAATTTTAGAAACATTCTTAGAACATTTACCGGAAAATAGTTTCTCCAAAGTTCATTTGCTCATCGAGCGCGATAGGCTAGATGAATTTGAATATATTTCTGATTGGGGGATGAATAACTTAAACTTACAAATTCGACTTGTGTTAACGGAAACAGGGTCATCTACTGAAGAGAAGCTAGTCAAGTTTCTGTCATCAGGAATTGACAATAGAATTGTGATTAGTTACCCAGATGTGTTTTCAAGTGCTCAGTTTTGGTGTTGTAATGATGAAATTCCAGAAGATAAAATATTAGTCACGGCAGTCCCTATAACATCCAGATTCCCCAGAATATTGTGTTCACCCTTTGAAAGTGTGGTCAAGGGAGTTTCAGCATACCAAGCAAAGGTTCCTGCTAATCCGCATCATGTTTTTTCAGGACGATTTGAAGGTGATGCTTTTTTCATAAAAGAAAGTTTAGACGAATATCGTAGAGCTGAAGGGCATGTTAATGACTTGGAGGTCGGGTTTTTCGATTGGCTAGCGGCGAGAAAGTTTCTGATATCAAAAATTTACTTAGGTCCGTGGTTTGTTGCCGATGGGCCAAGAGATTACGACTCGATATGCGAATTTATTAGGCGTTAATTGGGCTCTTAATTAATGTAGAAAATTCTCTTTTTCTACTGAGCCTTAAATAAAAATAGCATTGTCTTATTGAAAGTGATGATCGAAGTATAGATGATTTCCATCAAAACCTTGATGAAATGTAAACGTATAAGAGATAGTTGAGAAGCAATGAAGAGTCTAGATAATAATTCGATTATACGCGAAGACCTTAACTCTATTGCTTCCAATCCTTTTCCTTGGGAGTCTCTGGCTAATAAGACTGTGCTAGTAACTGGAGGTGCTGGATTTATAGGGGCCTACTTAGTTAAGACGCTCTTGCACGTAAATCAATTGTTGGACTTAGGATTATCTGTTGTCTGTGTGACAAGAAATAAGAGGTCAATAAGAAAGCGGTTGAATTCTTGCAATAACTTTTCTGAACTCATTATTTTCGAGCAAGATATGTCATTGCCTTTGAGCCCTGATTTTCCGATTGCCGACATAATGATACATGCAGCGAGTCAGGCAAGCCCTTCTTATTACAGTAAAGATCCGGTTGGGACTTTGGCAGCCAATGTATTAGGAACTATCAATTTACTAAATGTTGCGCAAAAGAAAACTGTCGATCAGTTTTTATATATTAGTAGTGGCGAAGTATATGGTGAGTTAGCCAATGCGGCTAGTGAAATTACGGAGGATTCTTATGGGTACTTGGATCCTACGAAGGTTAGGTCTTGCTACGGCGAAAGTAAAAGAATGTCGGAAAACATTTGCGTTAGTTATAGTCATCAATATGGCATTGACACTCGGATAGTTAGGCCATTCCATACCTACGGGCCAGGATTATCTCCTAGTGACGGGCGTGTTTTTGCCGATTTTATTCATGCTGTAGCTTCGGGTAATGATATAGAGATGACAAGTGATGGTAGTGCAAAGCGCCCGTTTTGTTATATTTCGGATGCAGTAACAGGAATTTTTCATGTTTTATTTAATGGCAAGTCGAGTAACGCCTACAATATGGGCAACCCTGATGGTGAGGTATCAATTAAGGAGCTAGCTACAATCGTTAGTCAGGCTCGTACGGATTTTGATGTTAGTGTTAAGAGTTCCGCTCAGACTGATAGTTATCTTAAGAGCCCCATATCCCGGCAAATTGTGAATATTGACAAATTAAAATCATTGGGTTGGGCTCCTAGAATCAGTATTATTGATGGGTTCAAACGAAGTGTTTCCTCTGAAATTGAAGCGCTGATTTCAAAGTAGTTGGGACAATTGGGATGTTTTTATAACGTTATAAATTAGTTTTGTGGAAAATTAAATCATATCTTCATCAGCTCAGGATTTTTATGGACTATTTACAAGAGAAATTTCAAAATTACACTTTAGGAAAAATAAGTAAAGAGAACTACATTAGTTCTAATTATGACGAACGCCATAGTCACTTATTTGACTACTCTAGTTATCTCCCATGTACAAATATCAGCAAAGTAACGATTAAAGATAACAGCGTGGTATTTACGTTTAGAGATAGTGGCATTGTGATAATGTGCCCACCTAATGATCATCGGGTCGCCCCTGTCGAAGCGCTTAATTTTCTGGACTATGAAAAAGATGAGTCATGGATGATTGATCGATTAGTAAATGATGGTGATGTAATATTTGATATTGGGGCTAATATGGGGTACTACTCCGTCTTATTGGCTAAAAAATATATGGATGCGATCGTACATTGTTTTGAGCCGATACCTACTACTTTTGCTCTTTGTCAGAATAATATCAGTCTCAATGATTTGACTAACATAATTTGTAATAATTTCGGACTTTCTGATAAGGATGGTAATTTTCCATTCTATTTTTACCCTGAGGGTTCAGGGAACGCTTCCGCTGTTAATGTATCAGGAAGACCTGAAGTTGAAGAAATTGAATGCGAATTGAAAACGCTGGATGGTTATAGTGACGAAATAAATGTGAATGTTGATTTTATTAAGTGTGATGTTGAAGGTGGCGAATTATTCACATTCTTGGGAGGCTCCAAAACCATTGATCGTGATAAACCCATAGTTTTCACCGAGATCTTAAGGAAGTATTGTCTTAAATATAATTATGATCATAATGAAATTTTCAGTTGGTTCTACAACCTAGGGTACAAAGCATTTACAGTTAAAGGTAACAAGTTACTATCTTTTAATTTCATGGATGAGAACACTATTCAAACGAACTTCTTTTTTCTGCACTCAGAAAAGCATGCCTCGGTTATTTCTGCGCTCGAACTAGTTTGAGTTATTCTATCAGCGTCATTTCTGAATAGCGTGATTAATCATTGATGAAATTCGACTTTGACTTCGATGTTAAATGGACGCTGATATCTAGAGCTTGGATGATATTAGCGGGATTTGTAACTGTATTGTTGCTGCCGCTCTATTTGGATGCCACTGACCAGGGATATTACTTTACGTTTCTAAGTGTCCTTACGCTCCAAATTTTTTTCGAGCTTGGTCTAAATCAGATAATAGTCCAGTTCGTGAGCCATGAAACTGCAGATGGTCTCGAAGGTCAAGTCAATAATTACTCAAAACAATGTTATATACCATCATTCAGGTTAATGGTTCTTGTTCAATCTTTGCGGCGCTGGTATACGGTTCTGGCGGGCTTATTTGCAGTGCTTGTTGCTCCTATAGGGTGGGTTTTTTTCTCGCAAGACACTAGTGCGAATTCAGCTGACTGGCTACCAATATGGATTGTTATCGTCATTGTGACTTGCCTGAATTTGTATTTTAGTGCATTCCTTGCAGCTTGCGAGGGCTTTGGGAAAGTAGGAGAGGTTTCAAGGTTAAGATTTTCTCAAAATCTCATCGGCTATATTATATTCTGGCTAGCACTTAAGTATGATTTTGGATTAATGTCTATCTGTGTGGTTCCAACCATAAATGCGGTTTTATCACATATTTGGTTGTCGAGGCAGGAGTGGCTAAGATACGGAAGTGTAGACGATGGTTCGTCGATACCAATTAATTGGAGGAAAGACATTTTCCCTCTACAGTGGCGAATGGCAGTAAGCTGGATAAGTGGATATTTCATCTATAATTTATTTGTTCCTCTTACATTTGCTACCCAAGGAGCGGTTGAAGCTGGAAGGTTAGGTATAGCTTTAGCCATCTTCAACTCAATTTCTACTCTTGGGCTGAGTCTAGTTAATGCCAAATTTTCCTTAATGGGCAAACTTATTGCAAGTAGTAATAGAGCCACGCTGAACCATTTATTTAATTCGATATCTATGAGATCTCTCGTTATCAACGTGATTCTGTGTGCGGGGTTCTTATTTTTTGTTTGGTGTTTAGGTAATATGTGGAGTCAAATTACTGATAGAATAGCAGATCTGAAAATCCTAATTATCCTGTCTGTTGCAGTTGTTATTAACACACACATTTCTTCAATGGCGCTGTATATGCGCGCGCACAAACAGGAGCCAATGCTATTAGTCTCCATTGTGATGGGCGTACTTGTTAGTATTGGTGCATATTATGGGATTAAGGTTAGTGTTTTTGCTATGTTATCGATCTATTTAACGCTTATAGTTATGGTTTCTTTTCCTTGGACACTATATCTATGGTGTGGATACCGTAGGCTTTTAGCTTAGGTATGTTTCGGCGCGTGGTGAAATCCAAAAATGGGTAACAATATTTTAGTGTATTATGGAAAAAGATAAACTAACCAATCAAACAAGTTTAGATGCACTCGTTGAACACGATTCTCTTAAATGTGTTTTACTCACGATTGCTATCCCAACATTCAATAGAGTTGAATGCTTGCAGCTACTGATTGATTCGTTGTGTGGAGAGCTTGAACGGTCTCGCATCGACTTAACGTTGGTCGAGGTTCTTATTTGCGATAATCACTCAACTGACGGAACATCTCGATTTTTAAAGAATCTTTCTCGTCCGGAGCTGAAGGTAATAAGTCACGATAGCAATTATGGTGCAGATTTCAATGTTCGCTCATGTTTTGACAATGCCAAGGGACGATTTGTTTGGATAATAGGGGATGATGACCTTCCTATGGTTGGGTCTCTGCGCCCGATAATCAAAACTTTGATTAATTTCAATCCTGATTTGATGTACCTGCGAAACCAATGGATCAATGCGGCATTAGACGGCTTTGTTTCGTCACAGATAGAAGCTGACACGATGGAATTTCACAGCCAGGTCAATTTCATGAAAGCTATAGGCAGTCACCTTACATTTGTGAGTGCTATGGTTGTCAATAAGCAAAAGTTTTTGGAGATTTCTAACATCCATACACTTGATAAATATGCAAATACCAATTTACCGCATATGGCCTGGATGTTGCCCTTGATAAATTATGGAGATACGTTTATCAGTTCTGGATCAATATTTTTGATGGCAAGAGGAGCGAACTCAGGTGGCTATGCTGTAGCTGATGTTTTTGGCGTTGTGCTCGCCAGAATCTTAAAAGAAGGATTAATTGCTGACTCAAAAACATTTTCTGTAATGCACACAAATATTTTTGCAGTCTTTCTTCCAATTTGGATATGGAGGG
>Ga0115005_10002754_pt1 | contig 14014 bp, 8 predicted proteins | sample ArcOceMetagenome_FD_87163 | JGI IMG/M metagenome (GOLD analysis project Ga0115005, IMG submission 87163) | Marine eukaryotic phytoplankton communities from Arctic Ocean - Arctic Ocean - Greenland ARC118M Metagenome | ecosystem: Environmental > Aquatic > Marine > Oceanic | place: Arctic Ocean... | reverse complement strand
ATTTAAATTTCTTATTTGGAATAATAAAATTTACCGATTTTTATTAACTAAAAAACGATAAAAATGTTTAACATTGTTAAATAGTTATCGTGCAAACGTTCTAAAGTGTATTTATGATACCTTCAGAACACTATTGCAAAGTAACTGAAAAAAAGTATAATTGTTCGCAACAATCGAAGATAGGTGGCGTAACTCTATCGGTTAAATACTTTTTATTAAAAGTATCCAAAAAGTCATTCAAGGAATATTATCTGTATTTAAAACTGTATAATAAATTTGTTTGTATTTTATGTATTTAAATTTGTATAGATTCAATCCGTCAAATAAATATATCTACTTGACTCCAGAAAACTTATTGGGATTTTATATATTTACACAGTGAAATAATTAAAATGGTAAAAAACACTCGACCTATTAGTGTACTATTAGTAGAAGATAATCCAGGCGATGTAAGATTAACGAAAGAAGCTTTCAAAGAGGGAAAGATGACAGTTAGTTTATCAGTAGTGATGGATGGTGTAGAAGCAACTAAATACTTGAATAAAGAAGGGGAGTATGCGAATGTTGCTACACCCGATTTGATTTTGTTAGATTTGAATTTACCAAAAAAAGATGGTAGAGAAGTACTTCAAGATATCAAGACGGATCCTAATTTAAAACGAATTCCAGTTGTTATATTAACTACATCTAACGCTGAACAGGATATCATGCATAGTTATAACCTACATGCAAATTGTTATATCAATAAGCCGGTGGATTTCGATAAATTTTTTGATGTAATTGAAAAAATTGGAGAATTTTGGTTGAGTACAGCAATCCTTTCGACAACGATTCATTAGGAGTTGATAATATTTAGTTAGTAATTTATAGCATCATCGTATATTTGGGATTAAGTACGTTATGTATTATTGGATTTTTTCGCGTCAAACTATCCAACTTTAAAGAAAATTAAAATTCGATAGTAATTTTCCCTAAATCCGGATAAAAAAAAATTGATGGTTACTCGTAGTCTAAATAGTAAAGTTCAGGTATTGTATATAGAAGATAATTTGGGAGATGCAAATTTGCTTAAGATATATCTGAAAGCAGCAGGTATTAAGCATGAACTATACATATCTAATACATTTTATGAAGGTGTAGAAATCGCAGAGGAAAATCCTATTGATTTAGTTTTGTTAGATCTTTCTCTTCCAGATAGTCATGGCTTCAAGACGCTTACTAATTTTCTCTCCAAGTTTCCTAAGATTCCTGTTATTGTTATGACAGGATTAAGCGATGAAATTATTGGTAATCAATCGATTAAGGCAGGTGCTCAAGATTATTTAGTTAAGGGTGAATTCGATAGTAATTTATTAGGGCGAGTGATTCGTTACTCACTCCAAAGACATAGTTCTCAACAAAAATTAGAACGATACGCTAAAAATTTGACGGTCAGTGAGCGACGTTATATCGAAGCTCAAGAAATGGCTCATTTCGGTAATTGGGAAATGGACATTGTGACGAATGAAATGCAATGGACTGATGAAGTTTATCGCGTATTTGGCTATGAACCACAAAGTATTAGTCCTGTTTTTTCTGATTATTTGAATTTTATCCATCCTGAAGATCGAGGTATTTTTGAAGATGCTTTCAATAAAGTGCTCAAAGATGGGCAATTGCGGAAAATTGAATATCGAATCATTGTTAGTGGACGAAAAATAAAATATATTTCAAATCAATTAAAGGTTTATTTCGATGAATCGGAAGAAAAAACCTTGCTAGTTGGTGCGGTTCAAGATGTTTCAGATTTAAAGCTATCTCAAGATTTAATGATTGAGAAAAACTTATCTGAGCGAACATCTAAAATCAAAGAAGAAATCCTGGAGGACCTAGGATTCCATATTCGTACACCACTTTCGTCATTGGTGAATTTATCATTTTTGATGGAAAATACGGAAAGTCCTGATCAAGTGATGGAATATGTAGATGGTCTGAAAATTTCGGTTAATGACCTTTCAGTCGCTGTTAATAATTTGATGAATTTTTCTATTCTACTTTCTGAAAAAGTAAAAGTCGAAGAAAGTCAATTTAAAACAGAGGAATTAGTTCAACGTATCGAGCAAGTATTTCAACTAAAAGCAGATGCGAAAAACGTAGAATTAGACTTAATTATTTTCGATAGTGTTCCGGAAACTTTAATTGGTGATATTAATAAAATCCATCAAGTACTTTATAATTTAATGGATAATGCAATTAAATTCACGAAAAAAGGAGGAAAGGTCAATTTGAAAATGATTTGTAATGATACGAAAAGCGATAATACTCGATTATTTATGATCATTGAAGATACAGGTGAAGGAATGGACGCTGGAAAGGTTGAGGAACTGAAAAGTGTTGGGGAATTGCTTACTGTAAATTATGATGAAGAAAATAAAACTGGACTCGGATTGGCGATTGTCAATAAGTTGACAGAGAAAATGGAAGGAACGGTTAATATCGAAAGTCGTCTTGGTATTGGGACGAAATTTGCAATCGATTTACCGATTAGAGTCGCCTTTGTCAAAAAACGAAAAGGTGAAGACAAGCCAACGGCACCATTAAAGATTTTATTAATCGAGGATCACTTCTTGAACCAAATTGCAACGAAAAAAGTACTAACCACATGGTCTGATTTTGTGAAAGTAGATATTGCAGAAAATGGTTTGGTTGGCTTCGAAAAATTTCGAGCATATCGCTATGATATGATTTTAATGGATTTACAAATGCCGATTATGAATGGTTTTCAATCGACTGAAAAAATTAGAGAATATGATAAAGATATTCCAATTATTGCTTTAACAGCGAATTCAAGTTCGCAAGAAGCAGATAAGGCACGAGATATTGGAATGAGTGATTACATGTCAAAGCCATTCAAACCGATGGATTTGTACGCTAAAATCATGAGTGTACTTTAACCGATACTCACTCCTCGTTTGACGGTGGACGAATATTCTTCGAGGTTTTAGATTATGTTGTTTGTCTTATCTGATGGACGCTTTGTTCGATAGTTTCATTACAAAAGAGTTTTCTAATTTAAATTAGAAAACTCTTTTGTGTTTTATTGCTTTTAGTTCGATTAATAAACCATCTGTTGTATATTTGAATATAAAGTCACGAAGTACGAATTCAATGAAATTGAAGATTCAATCACCTAAGCAAATTATTAGTCAATCATATCAAAGAGAAAAAGTTTCACCATTCAATTTTGAAGCGTTTATAAATGCTTTAGATAACTATTTCTATTATACTAATCGAGCGAAGAATTTTGAGGAAACAATTGAACCTCATTTAACCGATTTTTTTCAGTTTTTCTTTCCTAAGGCACATTTTTTTCAAAAACAATTTAGGGATAATATTTCAATAAAAGATATTTCAAAAAGTGAAAATTCACCTGCTGAAATACTGCTTTATATTGTTGATGCCAAAGCGTCAAAAGCGATGATTTCATTGGAAAAGTGGAATGATAAGGCTTTGCATGATTTGGTAATTGCTTATTTGTCAGAAGTTATTAAAAATGGAAAGGAATCGTTAAAAACGATAGTTGTCACGAATTCAGATAGCTTTTATATTATTGATTGTCAATTGTTTAAAGAATTTTTTTATGTTGAAAGTTTGATTAGTGATTTTAAAAATTGGCAAACAAAGAAGGAAGATAAAACAGTAACAAAAGCTTTTTATAAAGCTATAAAATATCAGATAGAGACGAAGGTCGATGATTTTTCAATGATTTATTTTAATCTAAACGAATATGAAAATCACCTTGAATTAATAAAAAATGGAGAGGACTTAATTAAGGAAAAAACGACACGCGAATTGGTCGAAATTTACAAAATATTATCAGCTGACTTTTTATTAAAGAAGGTTGAAATTAAGACTCAAAATATATTGAACGAAGGATTTTATTACGAATTATTATATATTATTGGATTAGCCGAAAAGGGTAGAGGTGGCAATAAGATTTTGGCGAGATGTGAAGAGCCGAACCCAGGTTCATTGATTGAAAATATAATCACGAAACTACGAACAGAAGACGTTTTGTATCATCTTTATTATCCAAAAGATTATGGAGAAACGGAGAATGAGCAGTATTTTAATGTTGCACTGGAATTGGCGATTACGTGGTTGAATCGGATTTTTTTCCTCAAAGTATTGGAAGCAAAATTGATGAATTATAATGCAGATGATTCGGATAAAGATGCTTTTCGGTTTTTGGATTCTGATAAAGTTGACGAATTTGATACGATAAATACGCTGTTTTTTGAAGTGTTGGCACTGCCTGAAAAAGATAGAGACAAGCATATTTCAAAGCAATTCGGACGAATTCCTTATTTGAATTCCTCGTTGTTTGAAGTAACGAGTCTGGAGCGACAAGCTCTACGGATTTCTAATCTGAAAGATAGTACAAAGTTGGTAAGTTTTGGAATGGCGACTTCAGAAGGTGATGCAACATTAACATTAACGTATTTATTAAGATTTTTGGATCGTTATGATTTTGGAATTGAGGCGAGTGAAACGATTATTAAAACGGAAACGAAACCTTTTATTAGTACAGCTCAACTGGGTTTGGTTTTTGAAAAATTAATTGGAAATAAATTACCATCGAATGTGACGCATACGGAGATTACGAATTTTATGAGTCGGGAAACATTGCGAAAAGTAGTGTTAGATAAGTTTCGAGATGAAATTGATGGATTTGGTTGGATGATTGATAATTTTGAGTCGCTGATAGAAAACTGTCGAAAATTATATGAATCAGAAGATTTGGCGAAAGCTAATTATTTAATTAATTCGATTACGATTTGTGATCCGGCTGTCGGTTCTGGACGATTTTTGATTGCTTGTTTAAACGAATTATTGTATATTAAATCGGAACTTGGAATCCTATGTGATGTGAATGGAAATTCACTACGAGCACAAATCAAATTAAAAATTGAAAGAGATGAATTGGTAATTTATAATTCGTTTAATGTTCCTTTTGAGTACAAAATGAGTTTCGAAACGGGTTTACGGAAACTAAATCCGGAGTTACAACGAGTTCAAGAAGCGATATTTTATGAGAAAAAGCAGTTGATTGAACATTCGCTTTTTGGGGTGGATACGAATCAAAATGCGGTGCGAATTTGTCGGCTTCGACTTTGGATGGAATTATTGAAAAATACATTTTATCGACAACGAAGAAATACGCAATTGGAAACGTTGCCAAATATTGATATTAATATTAAAAAGGGAAATTCGTTGATTTCTCGCTTTCCGTTAGATACGGACTTGAATGCTGTTTTTAAGAAAACGGAATATAGTGTTGAGGAATATAAACGAACGGTCAAGGCATATAAAACGGAAGAAGAGAAATCGAAGAAACGGTTGCTATCACGATATTTAGAAGATATTAAATCAGAGTTTCAGGTTACTTTTAATAAGCGAGAAAAAGAGAAAATTGCGAAGGTTCGAGGGAAAAAAGATTCTTTGGAATTACAGATTCGATATAATCGAAACTTGGGCTACGAGCCAAGAGAGCAAGAGTTGGAGGAACTCGAAAAGTTGAATGCGGCATTGGAAAGAAAAGAAACTAAACGAGAAGAAATTTTGGAATCAGATATTCACAATGAAGCGTTTGAATGGCGTTTTGAGTTTCCGGAAGTCCTGGATGAAAATGGAAATTATGTTGGTTTTGATATCGTAATCAGTCATCCGCCACATCAACGAATTCAGAATATTGAGAAGTCTTTCCGATTGATAAAACCTGATTATGAAACATTTATGGCTTCTGGGAATCTATATGAATTATTTTATGAATTGAGTTTTAAGATAATGAAGCATCATGGTTTCGGAACTTTATTTACGTCTAATACTTGGCGAAGAACACAAAATGGTGAAAAGCTTCGTCAATTTATGGAACAAAAATCTAATCCACTGCTTTTTGTAGATTTCGTAAAGTCAGAAATATTTGGAAAATCTGCTAAAAAGATGAGCATTTTTCAATTCCAAAAAATATTTAATGAAAATGGTTTGGAGTGTTTTGAATATGTAAATGATGTGAAAGTAAAAGTTGAGAATCGTGAGTAATTAAGTGAGTCAATGACTTCGAGTCATCGACTCACTGGCTACACAAATTATTTGCCTTCTTTTTTTAATATCCCAAACGTTTCATTTCCATTTCTAATTCTTTAATATAAATGCAATCTTCATAGTTATATAAATAATCCGTATCTGTTCCTTTCGCTATATTAGAGCAATAGAAACAAACAGCGTAGAACTCAATAATTTTGCCTTTTGACCAAATCAGAATTCCTAATCCTGGAGAGAAGCACATTCCTGTACGATATTTTTTATATTCGATCGGGAGCGTTTGATTCCCTGACTTATCAATTGTCCAAATAGTATCTTTCATTGGAAGATTGCAATATAAAATGTCCAATAAAAAACCAATAGAATCAGGAGGAAATGTCTGGTAGGTTTCCCATTTTGCAGTTGGATGAAAACGACCTTTGGAATCTAAAATTCTTTTGGTTTGAACCGGTAAAGGCATATCTCTGTCTTCATTGTAATTGGGAAAATCTTTTGTGAAGTCATTTTCCTTATTTTGCTGGGAAATTGTACTTTTTGTATTTGATTGTTTTGAATCGTCATTTGAAGTACTTAAATAATATGGATTGGTTTTTTTTTGCGAAGAGCCATCGTACTTAATTAAACTAACAGAATCAATATTAACTTTTGTTTGCCCAAACGATAAAACTGGTAACAAAAGGAAAATTATGGTCAGGGTTTTCATAGAAGTTGATAGTTTTGGAAATTATAAGATGAAAGGCATTTTAAAAATGCCTTTCATCTATAGAAACTAATATTTAATAATCTTTCGACTTACAACCTTTTCATCCATACGAATTTGTAAAAAGTAAATTCCTGATGGTAAATCGCTAATATCCATTGTTGTTTTTTGAGTACCAAAAGTCTGATTGTTCATATTTAAAACTGATTGACCAATCGCATCAAATAACTGGAAGTTGACAGTAGAAATATTATCGATATTTAATTCAATATTTAAGATATCATAAGTTGGATTTGGATAAACTTTGATTCTTGAATTGATATTTTTAATCCCATTTGTGGAAACCGGAAAGTTTAGAATCGTGACTTCTTTCATCATTGCATCGCTACATCCTGTATTATTCGTTGCTTGTAAATAGACTTCATAAACGCCTGGTTGCGTATAAGTATGTGTTGGATTTTGTTGAATAGAAGTATTTCCATTTCCAAAATCCCAAAACCAAGAAGTAGCACTTTGAGTAGAGTCTATGAAACTGATTTGACCGTTCGTTAAGCTCAAATCCAAAGAATCTACAGTAGAAGAAAAATTCGTTTCTATTGTTCCTGCTCCAACGGTAGCTGTTGCAGAAACTCGCCCACACGGACTTCCATATTCTACTTTCCAATCATAAAAGAATGGATAACGGCTCGGATTTAGACTTGAACCGGTGATAGATAAGACATCTGGAATTGTATAAGGATAATTTGCACCGCTACTACTGATATTGTAATTAGAAACTAAATCAACGCCTAATTGTAAATCTTCTCCACTATGAATTTTCCAATTTAGTGTAATTATAGATTCTCCCGTTTGAGTAATACTAAATAGCTTTTGAGCTAAAGTATTCCCATTTTGATCTCTTAAGACTATTTTTCTTCCACCGGTCGAAGTCGTATAGACTTTGACAGATTTTAAGATAAAAGAAGAATAGCAGTCGAATTCTAAATAGGTACTCAAGCTATTTGATTGATATCCTGTACCAATACTATTATCCGCAGCTCCAACAGCTGTTTGTTGAATTACATCTGCAAAATAAGTTTCATCATTCATCAATGAAGGAATTGTAAAACTATTACCAACACCGGTATGATTACCAGTTGAAGCCTCTTCGTACCAACGAATCTCACTATTTGGAGCAGGATGAGAAGCATATAATAATGCTTCAGAATTCAAACACGTTGTCGTATTTTGAACCGTAACGCTTTGTACCGCAGTTAATAAAAATGATTTAGATAATTTATCATTAATAGTACGTTCGTCTGGCAAACCATTGATTAATTCCGGAGTGATTTCAAAAGCATATTGACCGGCATTTAATATTATTGGATCAGTTTGAATAAATATTGTATCACCTTGTGCGGCTATTCCTGACCACTGAATGGTGTCGGTTAAGCCATTTGAAAAAGTGTAACGAATAATGGCATTATAAATCGTATCCGTTCCAAGATTTACAAATTGAGCTGTTGGTGCAATTGTTAAACTTGATTCACAAAGAACATCAGGTAAATCTAAATTTTGTGTAGATAAATCTCTATTCGAGTACGGATTTGCAGGAATATGACCTTGATTAAGTAAATATTGGTAAGCTGCAAAAACATCAATTGCACCCATTCCGTAAACATTATCTTCGCCTGAAACACCTAAATCAGTAGCGGAAAAATATAATGCTAATTTTATTTGACGACCAGTAAGTGTTGGAAATGCTTGTTTTAATAACAAAACAGCACCGGAAACATGTGGAGCTGCCATCGAAGTTCCTGATTTAAAAGAATAGGTTCCATTCAAATCTGCAGAACGAATATTCGAACCGGGAGCAGAAACTTCAGGTTTAATTAAATAAGAACCAGTATCGCCACAAGTAGAAGGGCCACGACTTGAAAAAGAAGAAATAGACTGATTTGTTCCATTGACACTTAATGCTCCGACACAAAAAACACTGACTAAATCATTATTTACATTTTTGGGAGGAGTTATCGTTGAAACTGTTGGCCCGTTATTTCCCGCTGAGAAAATTACAGCAATGCCGACAGCTTCTACTGCATCGAATAGGTTTTGATACATTCCTCCGCATTGTGAATTACTTGCAGAAGGATCCTGCCAAGAGTTACAAATTACAGTTGGCATATCATCAATCGTGGTAGAATCACCATCTGGATCGATTGCCCATTGAAACGAAGCCATATTATCTGTTGAGCCACCACCACAAATTGCTTTTGAACCCATCCAAGTCGCATCAAATGCTACACCGATTGTATCGTTATGTAGTCGGTCAAGTCCAAGCATTGTTCCTATTGTGTGCGTTCCATGGCCATTACAGTCACTTGGTATATTCGTCCCATCATTATAATCAAACCAAGTTTCGGCACTTGGTGAAAATAAACCTTCATATTTATAATCAAATGCAGGATGATTCGGTTCTACACCAGTATCAATACTTAAAGCTTTCGTACCAAAACCAGTATATCCTAAAGCCCACATTGCTGGAGCATTAATTGCTGCCAAACCGGGTTCTATTCCGTTTATTGCCATGATTCCTTCTGTCTTATCCTCACCAATTTCAGTAGTGAATTCATCTAACTCCAAAAATCCATTTAAATCTAAATAAGCGATTTCAGCATAATTTGATAATACTGGTATTAAACTTATGTTGACTCGAACCTTTATCAAATTGACAATCCAGTACTGCTCGATGGAAGCGTTATCGATAGACGGATAACGGCGTAATTGATCTATGATATAAGGTTGTGTTGTTGCTGATTTTTGTTTTAATAATCGAATTACGGTCTCCGTTCTCTCCGGTATGGATGTATTATTTTTATCAAATTGTTTTCGCAATGCTTCCGCATCAACTCTATCAGATAGTAATATGGAAATTTCTTTCCATTCGTTCGGGTTAGCCGCATAAGCATATTGGAGTCGTTCACTAACTTTAGAATTGTCACCGATCATTTTCGGTTGGGAATTGGCAAACGTAATTGTAAAAAGTGTGATGATTAGTAAGGCATATTTCAGCTTCATATTTAGTTATTTTATTTTTTTGTTACTTGGTTTTTTTACGCGTTAAAGTATTGAAAAAGCCAAATAGACTTAAACTCGATATGCTCAAGGAATAGTCTGTTATTAAGACCTTTTCAATACGCTCAACCTAAAATCAAAAATACCAATCGAAAACACGAATTCGAAGTCGCAACTACATTTTGATGTGGTTGTCTCTCTAAAATACAATTATGAAATGATTTGGCATTTTTTTTGTTCAGTAAAGGTAACCATTGAAATTATAAAAGGAAAGTAACTATTTAGGATAAGAGCATACAGTACAGTAAAAGGGGTAATTCGAGTTGAGTAAATATTGAAGGAAAAGAGTTTAATTTTAAGAAAGTTGGAACGCCCTTTTTTTACAAAAGGACGTCACCAAACAAATCAACAACAACTATTTTTATTTTATAGAGGTAACGTATTTATTTATCCGTTACTTCCTATTTATTTCGAAGTGAGGATTCTATATTTGAATTTTAGTGTTCGGTATAATCAAATATCTTAAGGAAAGACAAATATGTGCAATTATCTTGAAGATAGGTCTTTTGAAATAATATTGTGTGACAGGACTTTTTGATAAAATTAAAATAGCACATATGTATAAAGCTTTATAAAAGATACATTTATGCCATTTGTGACAGATATTAAATATCGTATTTACGATATAAAAAAAAACGCTATGGCAGCGTAATTTTTTTGCTTTGTTTAAAATTTTCCCCTTTTATTAAGATAAAATATTTCCCAGGAGGGAAATCACTTTTTTTGATTGTTCTGAAAATAATCTCATTGACAGTCATTTCCTGGTTCAATAAGACTTTAGTTAAATTACCTTCCGTATCATATAATTCGATTGTAACTTTTTGTTCTTCCCGAAGTCTCAACCGAATTTTTTTAACTTCATCTTCATCAATAATATTTAAGATGTGAATATCATCTTTTTTAGAAACGGTTACGGCTTTGATTTCGCTATAAATCTCTTCACCATTTATCTCTTGCTTTAGTCTATAAAAATTAATTCCTGCTTCAAATTCTCTTGCTTCGAAAGTATAACGAGAATTCTCGAACCCAATAGGATTTTCAACTCGACCAATCTCTTGATACATTTCGTTGTCCACAGAATGTTCGACAACAAACGTTCCTAGTTTTTTACTAATCTTCCAAGTTAAATTAATGAAGCTTTGTCCTTCGATATATTTTCCATCGAAACTTGCTAAACCAATAGCAGCTGGTGAACTATTTTCGGTTATTGCAGCATTAGGATGATAGATTGCTTCCATTTTGTAATCTCCTGCTTTTGTAACGTCGCCTTCTTTTTGTGCAAAAGATTGTATTGTGATTGCTATTAAAATAATTACAAGTAAATATGTGTTTTTCATAACATTAATCTATTTTACTTTGAATATCCGTTCTCGCATTTGTAATTCTATTTTTATTAAATCGCTTTTTTAATTTACATAAGTAAAAGTCTTTATAATTAACCCTTATTACAATGATGATTTTTTATTATACGTGACATGACTGAATATGTTCTATGAAATTAAATAGACAACAAGTATAGATATATTATCAATAATATAACGTATTAAACTTTCTTTTTCTGAAAAAAGTTACCATAAAATACATATATTTTATAGAAAAAGTGTGATAAATGAGGAATGACAATAAACAGTTATCCGTCTAAAATTCTAAAAAGACTGTTATATTTAACTTGTTTTAGTAGCTCCTATATAATATTATTTGACTCAAAAAAGTTGATATTTCTTTTGTTTGCAGGATACTGAAATAAATATAGGGTAACGAAAGACTTTGTTTATTAGTAATTAATAATCTATAATTTTAGGCGTGTAATCTAGTAAATTAATTATACACGTCATTAATCGATTATTACGTATTGGTAATTAACTATATGTATAAAACAGAGGGTATTTATTAGAAAAGTGTTGAAGTGTGTATTTAGAATTAGAAGTAATCTTAGTGAATTTCACATCATAAAAATTAGAAACTAAGTAATTGTGACGGTTTCTTATTCCCCTTTTATAGAAAAGGAATGGAATATTTTTAAACAATATTTATTTATATCTATTTTTAAATCTTTACTTTTGAGGCATTTTTCAAAAATGCTGATTTTGCAATCATTGAAAATAGTTTAATTAAGTATGATAACTATAATAATAGGAACAAATAGAACAAAGAGTGAAGCTGGCAATTTTGGGAAACAATATTATAATGAATTGGTCAGACAAGGAGAAGATGTCAATCTTTTGCACTTAAAAGATATCTCACCAAACCTTTATCATGCAGAAATGTATGATGAACCGATTCAGAAAGGATTATTGGAGGTACAAGAAAAATTCATGTTACCAGCGAAAAAATTTATTTTCATTATTCCAGAATACAATGGCGGAATGCCTGGGGCGGTGAAACTATTTATTGATGCACTTTCGATTCATGAGCGTAACGCAACGTTTAGTCAGAAAAAAGCAGCGATAGTTGGCGTTGCTGCTGGTCGTGCGGGGAACCTTCGAGGAATGGAGCATTTGACGGGAATTCTAAATTATCTGAATACAACCGTCCTTCCGAATCGACAACCATATTCTTCTATTTATAAATTAGTAGATAAGTCGGGAAAAATCACAGATGAGGCGACATTAAAGCTAATAGAACAACATGTAGAACAAATTATAAAATTTTAACATGTCTTTAAGTTACACTAGAGAATAATAGCGTCTTTAATATCGTATTCTAAGCAAAAAGTGCAAAGAGTTTAACAAATGTATGGTTTTAACCTTTTGTGAAAAAAATATTACCATAATCATACATAGATATTAATAGACAAAACCGTTATTTGTAGGCGAATTATCAAATGATGAAAATTCTTTTGGTGAATCTATTGTAAAAACACACAATTCACTGATAATTTAATTTTAATTTTAATAAAACAAACAATGAAGAAAGTATCAAAATTAGCGATTGCAGTAGTTATGATGATGGGATTATTTGCGGGAACAGCAATGGCTCAAACGACAATTGCTTATGTAGAATCAGATGTATTAATTCAAGATATGGCTGATTATAAAAAAGCAAATATCGATTTGGAAACTTATGCTAAGCAGTTAGAGGCGCAATTAAAACAAGAACAGGAAAAATTCCAAGCAGAATATCAAACAGTTGTTGATTCTGTTCAAAGAGGTATTATTACGCCTCTTCAACAAAAGCAAGCGGAGGCAAGATTAGCAACAAAACAACAAAAACTAGAAGTAATCAGCCGTGACGCTCAAAACAAAGTACTTGCAAAAGAAAACGAATTATTTAAGCCAATTAACGAAAAATTCAGTACTGCATTAAAAGCAGTTGCTGCTGAAAATGGTTACACTTATATCGTTGATAAAAAAGTATTTTTATACTTTGAAGGTGGAATTGATGCGACTGAAAAAGTTAAAGCTAAATTATTACAGCCGTAATTTTTGATGATGACTGAAAATCGAGGAATGATAAATATTTAATCGGTTTTTCTAAAAAGTGATAGTTCATCTCGATGAGCTGTCACTTTTTTCGTATAAATATAATACGTATACATATTTAAAATGCTGATTTTTTTTCCTATTCTCAATAGGAAAAATTGAAAATCCGTTAAATAATAATCACCTTAACTTGACGAATTTTTAACTTTACGTCCAAATTACTAAACCTAAAAGCTACTTAAACTTCACAACGTGCTTCAAATACTTATCAAACGAAATTTCCTTAAAGCGCTCATTTTTAGATTTCAATTCGTAGAATAATTTATCCATGTTATTTAAGGTTTGTTGTTTGTTGTTATAATTCAACATGGCATTCATTTCACTTTTTGACGAAGCTGTTTCGATTTGTCGCATCACTTTATCCAATAACTCATTATTATTACCGAAAGTCGTACTATTAATCGCTTCTATTTTTGACTTAATATTTGCACTAAATGTTTTAGATTCTGCGGCAATCGTTTCGTGCAAAGCATTATATTTTTCCTCAACACCTTTCACTTCTGCTTCGTAAGCATCCTTATTGATACTTAATAAATCAATCGCCATATCTATTTTCTCATTAGCTTTCGCCAATTCTTCTTTATAGGTATTTAGAATTAGTGTTTTTTCCGTTTCAATATTATCGCTTTGACTT
>Ga0115005_10002752_pt1 | contig 14015 bp, 11 predicted proteins | sample ArcOceMetagenome_FD_87163 | JGI IMG/M metagenome (GOLD analysis project Ga0115005, IMG submission 87163) | Marine eukaryotic phytoplankton communities from Arctic Ocean - Arctic Ocean - Greenland ARC118M Metagenome | ecosystem: Environmental > Aquatic > Marine > Oceanic | place: Arctic Ocean... | reverse complement strand
TGCTTGGGCGATATGTGGTTGATCGAATAATTTAACGGCTACTGTTTTGCCTTCATTAACTAATGCTGGGTAGGCCTTAATTTCATAGCCACTTGTTTTGTTAATAAATTCATTGGGTAAATCATCAATTTCCCAACTGACTAAACCGCTTTTCTCAAGTTCAGGCGTGGCAACAGCTTGTAGGTTTTGTTTTACTTTGCCTTGTAGTTTTTGTTGCAATGCAAACAAATCACGGCCTTGAGCAATAACTGTGGCGTGTTGATCTATTACTTTAATATTAAAAGTTAAATGTTGTGGTAATTTATCTAATTGCCATTCAGACGTTTCCAGCTCTCGACCCGTCATGCGTTTTAACTTTAAGGACAAAGCGGTTAAAAACTCTATTGGATTTCCTTGTTTGTCTATTTGTGGCATATCAGACAAACAAGCATCGGCATAATTAGGCGCAGGCACAAAGTTTCGTCTTAATGATTTAGGCAATGCTTTAATTAAAGCCACAATAAGTTCATGGCGTAACCCCGGAATAAGCCAATCTAAGCCAACAGTAGTTACTTGATTCAGAAGCGCTAATGGCACCATCAAACTTACACCGTCATCTTCATCTTTTGGGTCAAAATGATAATCTAATCCTAAAGTTAGATTATTTTGCCTAGAGGTTTCAGGGAATGACAAAGCGTCAATGTGTTTGGTATCTTTCTTAATTAAGGCTTCGGGATCAAAGTTAAGAACGTCTGGATTTTCAACAGATTGTTTTTTCCACCATTTTTTAAAATTAACTTCAGAACAAATATGACCAGGGATTTTTTCAGCATAAAAATCGACCAAGGTATCTTCATCTACTAATAAATCACGCCTGCGGCTTTTGTCTTCTAGATCTTCGATGCTCTCAATCATTTTTTGATTGAGCAACAAAAAGGCAAAGTTTAGTTTAGTCTCCATATTCACCAGAGCTTCGCGGATAAATATATCTCTACAAATCTCTGGGTCAATCTGGCTATAGTTTTTTCGTCTTTGGTTAACAAGTATCAACCCATACAAACTAACTTTTTCGAAGGCTTGCACTACGCCTTGTTTCTTCGACCAATGTGGTTCGGAGTATTCTGTTTTAATTAAATGTTGGGCCAGCGGCTCAATCCACTCAGGTTCTATTTTAGCCGCCACTCGGCCGAACAGATGCGCCGTTTCAACTAGCTCAGCCACCATAGTCCATTTAGGTTGAGATTTAGCTAAACCAGAACCAGGAAAAATTTTAAAGCGGCTATTGCGGGCTCCTAAGTATTCACGGTCTACATCTTTGTTACCTAAATGGGATAGCAGACCAGATGCAATAGCTTGATGGATTGCTTGATACTCAGCCTGTTGCGAGGAAATTCCAAAACCTAACTCAGCTACAGATTTTTTAAGTTGGCTGACGATATCTTGCCATTCGCGCATACGCATAAAATTAATAAAATGTTTCTTACACCAATTACGTAATTGACTCGATGATAGAGCCTGTTGTTGTTCTTTGAATCCTTGCCACAGCTGAAAGTAACCAAGAAAGTCGGACTCTTTATTAGTAAAATCCTCATGCATTTGGTCTGCTTGTTGTTTTTTGTCTTGAGGGCGCTCTTTAGGATCTTGAATACTTAAACCCGCTGCAATAATTAACACTTCGCTCAAACAATTTTGTTTAGAGGCTTCAACCACCATACGCGCGTATCGAGGGTCAATGGGAAGTCGGGCTAGTTGTCTTCCTTGATGGGTTAACCCTTGTCGCCCAAGTTTATTATCGATAGCACCAAGTTCTTCAAGCAGCTTAAAACCATCATTAATGCTTCTTGAATCAGGTGGTTGTACAAAAGGGAAATCATCAACTTTACCCAGCCCTAGCGACATCATTTGTAAAATAACAGAAGCCAAATTTGTGCGTAATATCTCTGGGTCAGTAAATACGTCTCTTGATAAATAATCATCTTCTGAATACAAACGAATACAAATACCGTCGGAAACACGACCGCAGCGCCCTGCCCTTTGATTAGCTGACGCTTGCGAAATAGGCTCAATAGGCAAACGTTGTACTTTACTTCGCACGCTGTAGCGAGAGATACGAGCAGTACCAGGATCAATGACGTATTTTATCCCTGGTACAGTTAGTGAAGTTTCTGCAACGTTAGTGGCAAGTACAATTCGTCTAGCAGAATGTGAAGCAAACACTTTATTTTGTTCGCTGTTGCTTAATCTGGCATACAGAGGTAATACTTCTGTATGCCGATATTGCTGCTTATTTAATGCATCCGCGGTATCGCGAATTTCACGTTCTCCGCTCAAAAACACTAAAATATCACCATGAGTTTCGGCCAGTAACTCATTAACGGCTTCGGTAATAGCCTGAATTTGGTCGTAATCACTGCTTTGCATTTCGCGGTAGCGCATTTCTACAGGGTAGTTTCTGCCACTGACTTCAATGACAGGGGCATCGTTAAAATGTTTCGAGAAACGCAGTGGGTCAATCGTTGCAGAGGTAATGATAAGCTTGAGTTCTGGACGCCTAGGTAACAGTTGTTTTAGATAACCCAGAATAAAGTCAATGTTTAAACTGCGTTCATGGGCTTCATCGATGATGATAGTGTCATACTGATTCAAAAACTTATCTTGTTGGATTTCTGCCAACAAAATACCGTCAGTCATCAATTTAATATAAGTACTATCTGATACTTGATCTGAAAACCTGATTTTAAAACCAACTTGTTGTCCAAGTGGGGTTTTCAATTCTTCAGCAATACGATTGGCCACAGTCCTCGCAGCGAGTCGCCTAGGCTGAGTATGACCAATCAAACCGCCAATCCCTCTGCCAAGCTCTAAACATATTTTCGGAATTTGAGTGGTTTTCCCTGAGCCGGTTTCGCCTGCAATGATCACCACTTGGTTGTTGGAAATAGCCTCGGCTATTTCATCTTTTCTTTCAGATACTGGTAAATGTGGAAAATCAATTTCTGGACGTTGTGCATGTCGAAGGGCAAAAATTTCAGTAGATTTTTGTATATCACGTTGCAGTTTGGCTAGATAATCTGGTTTTTTATCTGCAGCTAGGCTCGGAAATTTTCGCAAACGAGAAATAAGTCTAAATTTGTCTTTAGACATACAAGTCGCGATATCAATGGAAAGTTGCTTAAAGCTAATTTCTGAGTTGGGTTGTTCTGAAGACAAAAACGGCTACTCTATTACATCTATAAAAACGAACCAAGGATCCTAGAAGATGAATCAAGCAAATGCCAGTATTATTAAACAAACATGAGTTAACTTTTTGGTGATTTGTATCCGTCATGTAGTTGCAAATCTAAGGCTTGCAATAAAGCTGAACGATTGATTGTTCCTAGTAAATAACCATCGTCATCAACGACTGGGTATACTTTAGGTTTTGCAGTTGTCATTTGTTGCGCTAACTCAATGACTGAGGTGTAAGGCTTGATCGCCAATACCTCTGCTCTCATTATATCTTTGACATGTGCTACTTGTTCTCTGTAGTAACTCGATTCAATCATCTGCACCAGACAATCTTGTTCCGATAAAAAACCTATTACTTTATTTTGAGCATCAATTACCGGTCCACCCATTTGTTTAGCTTGTAACAGTCGCTCTACCGCTTCTGCCACAGGCATATCGCAAGTAAATGTAACTGGTCGATGATTCATATAGTCGCTCACTTTTAGAGATTCCACTGTAACTCCTTGGTTTTCTGATAATTATAATTTTATATCGTCACGGATAAAGATAGACTTAAGTCATCACATTACCTAATTAATTTTGATTAGATATTGAAAAAGTAATAACTAATCAAAATTTTTATTACTTGTTAACAGTTTTGGCTCTTTACTAAAGGCAACAGCGTGAAATCAGCAAGCATTTATTGGCACGATTATGAAACCTGGGGAGCAAACCCGCAAAAAGATTTTCCATGTCAGTTTGCGGGTATACGAACAGATCTAGACTTAAACATAATAAGTGAACCCTTGATGATTTTTAGCCAAATTGCTAATGATTGTCTGCCGGTTCCTCAAGCTTGTATCATTACCGGCATCACCCCACAACGTTCATTAAAAGAAGGACTAACAGAAAGGGATTTTATTGCCAAAATCCTCAAGGAGTTCTCAGAGCCAAATACATGCGTTGCCGGATTCAACAACATCCGCTTCGATGACGAAATTACTCGCTACACTTTATACCGAAACTTTTATGACCCTTATGCAAGAGAATGGCAACATGGCAATAGCCGTTGGGACATTATCGACTTAGCAAGAGCTTGTTACGCACTTAGACCTGAAGGTATCAATTGGCCTTTAAATGAACAAGGATTACCCAGCTTTAAATTACAAGATTTGACCAAAGCCAATGATATTCAACATCAAGATGCTCACGATGCTATGTCTGACGTTTACGCTACAATTGCTGTGGCTAAGTTAATTAAAGAACGTCAACCTAAACTATTTGAATATCTGTTTACTTTACGTAATAAAAGAAAAGTGCTAGAACAAATCGATTATGAAAAATTAACGCCATTGGTACACATATCTTCAAAAATTCCTTCCATAAGTGGTTGCTGTACTTGGATAGTGCCTGTTGGAATACATCCAACTAATAAAAATGCGGTAATTGTGCTTAATTTGGCGCTAGACCCTAGTCCACTTTTTACACTTTCTGCTGATGAGATAAGAAAGAAGCTATATACACCGAATACAATGTTAGAGGAGAATGAGCAGAGATTGCCAATCAAGCTACTGCATATTAATAAATGCCCTGTATTGGCACCGGCTAAAACACTTAGCGCTGAAAATGCCGAGCGTTTGGGGATCGATAGGCAAGTTTGTTTACAAAACTTACAGAAAATTAAGGGCAATCTACAATTCCTTGAAAAACTGCAGCTGGTTTATGCTCAAACAGAACAACCTAATACTCTTGACCCTGAACACGCACTATATTCAGGGGGATTCTTTTCGTCCACTGATAAAGAGCTTATGAGTCAGGTTGTTAGTGCTGATATACAAGGGCTAACTGAGCTTTCTTTACCTTTTGAAGATGAACGTTTAAATACACTATTGTTTAGGTATAGGGCTCGGAATGTATCTCAGTCGTTATCAGGGCCAGAAGTCGAGAGATGGCAACGGTATCGACATTCTAAGTTTTTCGATGATGAGTCACCAGCAAGTATTAAAATGCCAGAATTTTTAATACAGCTTGAACAATTAAGTATTGAATATGCACGCACCCCAGAGAAATTAGCTATATTAAAAGCTCTTTACAATTATGCGCAAAGCTTATAACAATACAACGAATGGCTTTTAACAGTTGGACACCCCGACTGAATTACGATTTTGATGTATGCGATGCTTATCTATTAATGTAACTTAATGATAAGCCGATACAAAATTGATCCATTAGGCTGACTTAAATCCACGTTTATATATGTGGCGTAATAAAGGCGATTGAATGCTCGGTATAACATTGAAGGTTGATGACACAGACCAATATTTAGACTTAAATATTGCCCCCGACCTTATTCAAAACAAAATTGAAGCGAACGGTATTCTTGCTCTAATTCAAAAAAGCGAGTTTAAACATTTTTTTATATTTGATGAAGATATCACTGACGCAATAAATGCTTATAAATCGGCTGAAAAAAACAACATTGCGGCAGTCATCGAACATCGCATCGGCGAACGTAGAGATACCCAAATAAAATGTAGAATTGATGAAGACCAACTAGCTGCATACATAAACATTACTTCTGGCTATGCCGGTAAGCACCCTACATTTAAATCATTAATGAAAGAATTAACTTCAACCGGTATAAAACGTGGAATAAGTAAAAAACGTTTATCAGGCTTGGTCAAACAATGTGAACAAGCTCTACCTGGAGAGGTATTTGAAGTTCTGATAGCCAAAGGTTTACCTCCTAGGATAGGTAAATCCTCGAAGTTAAAACCTTTAGTACAAAATGCCTTAGACAGAATACTAAAACCTCAAAAAGTTGGTTCTGCACGCGTTGATATGCGTAACTTGGGGGCGATTATATGTGTGCAAAAAGATACCGAACTACTGCGTAGAATGCCGCCAACTAACGGCAGAAATGGATATACAGTAGGAGGGGAACTTATTGACGCCAAATCAGGAGAATGGATTAAATTTAGACCAGGTGATGGTACTGTTATCAGTGATGGTGATGAAAATTTGTTGCTTGCAGACATCTCTGGAATGCCCAAATTTAAAGATCAAAAAATGTGGGTTGACAATATTTTCACCTGTAAAGGTGTCAATGTAGGTAGTGGCAATGTTAATTATGATGGTTCAGTTTTAGTTAATGGCGATGTAACTGAAAAAATGGAAATCCATGCTTCTGGAGATGTCACCGTTAATGGTTTTGTCGAATCTGCCACCATCCATGCAGGCGGTGACATCATTATCACTGAAGGTGCAATGGGTAAAGTTAATGACAGCGCCACTGAATACAGTACCAGTTTAACTTCAAAAGGTAGTGTGCATGTACAGCATGGTCAAGGCTTAGATATCAATTGCAATGGTAATGTCACCGTTGGCAGACAACTAGCTTACAGCCGAATTAACTGCCGAGGAAAAGTTTCGGTAGGTGCTATAGATAAGCCGAATGGAAATATTTTTGCCTGTACAATCAAATGCCAAGGTACAGTTACTGCAGGCACATTAGGTGCTGTTTCTGGAAGTAACTTAAATGTCGATTTTAGTGAAGGTTTTAATACTTTATTAGAACGAAAAGACACTCTCGATGAACTCCTAAAGCAAATAAAACAAAATAATAGTAGGCATTTAGAGCGAATGAATATAATTAACTCTAAGTTCATCCCTCGCGACATGCAAGGACGGGTTGACGATGCCAACCAGCTATTTCAGAATGAAATGCAACTGCTGCAATGGCTTGAAAATAAAGCCAAAGAAATGCAAAAGTCCAAAGATAAATACCAAACTGACATACATCTTATAGCCAATAAACGTGTTTACCCCGGTGTAGTAGTAAAACTAAATAACCGCACATGGCGAGCTGACAGAGAGTACGATCGGGCAAAGATTTGTTTTCATGGACATCAGTGGCATTTCGAGCCACTGATATAAGCACTTATTAGATACCTTTAGTATTTTAATCTGGTTAGCAGGCTAGAGGTATCCCACCGCCCTCCTCCCTTTTTTTGTACATCAGCATAAAACTGATCAACTAATGCTGTTAACGGCAACGTAGAGCCATTTCTCTTTGCTTCATTTAATGCAATATCTAGATCTTTGCGCATCCAATCAACAGCAAACCCAAAGTCAAACTTACCTGCTAACATAGTCTCAAAACGATTTTCCATTTGCCAAGACTGTGCAGCTCCCTTTGAGATAACATCGATCACTGCATGGCAATCTAATCCAGCATTTTCTCCAAAGCTGAGCGCTTCTGCTAGTCCTTGTACAGCACCTGCAATACAGATTTGATTCATCATTTTAGCCAATTGCCCGCTTCCCACATCACCCAGTAATTGGCTAAATTTTGCGTAACAATCAATAACAGGTTTAACGGAGTTATAATGTATCTGATCACCCCCTAACATCACTGTCAATTGGCCGTTTTCAGCTCCGGCTTGACCACCAGATACAGGCGCATCTAAAAATCCAACTCCAGCATCTGAACAGATTATCGCCATCTCTCGAGCTACTTCCGCTGAAGCGGTTGTATGGTCAACTATGATATCTCCAGCATTTACACCCGCTAACACACCATGTTCACCTAACATAACCGCACGTAAATCATCATCGTTACCAACGCATAATAAAATCACATTAGCTTGTTCTGCAGCGTTTTTAGGTGTTGCTGCCTTGCTGCCAGAAAACTCATTTACCCATGCTTGAGCTTTTTTGGTTGTACGATTAAACACTGTGACTTCGTAGCCAGCTCTTTTACAATGTCCAGCCATGGGGTATCCCATAACACCTAGTCCCACAAAAGCTATTTTTTGTATCAATTTACTTTCCTTAATTCAGGCTTGCATTAATTTAAAATTATTGACTTTAATAGTTGAAACACGGCTACATAATGACAATATAGATAACACTAAGTTACTAGGATAATGATTATGTCGGATACCATATATCAGTTTGATGCCATATTAAATAATGGCGAAAATATAAATTTTAAAGACTATCAGGGCAAAGTGTTGTTAATAGTTAACACCGCAAGCAAGTGTGGTTTTACTCCACAGTATGATGGTTTGCAGAGCTTATATAAACAATTTGAATCGGAAGGTCTAGAAGTGCTTGGTTTTCCCTGTGATCAATTTGGTCACCAAGAACCCGGAGCAGATGTCGAGATCCAGGAATTTTGTAGTTTGAATTTTAATGTCAATTTTCCTTTGTTTAAGAAGATTGAGGTAAATGGTTCAAACACAGCCCCAGTTTACAAGTATTTAAAAGAAGCGGCGCCCGGATTAATGGGTAGCAAAAGTGTTAAATGGAATTTCACTAAGTTTTTAGTCAATAAACAAGGCAAAGTAACCAAACGTTATGCGTCAACCACTAAGCCAGCTGAAATGATTAAGGATATTGAAAAATTACTCGCTGAATAGATTCAGACCACACTACCTTTCTGGGCAATGATTAAAAAATATTTGCCCAACCATAAATATGGCTCAGTCGAGCCATATTGTATCTCTAACTGTTTTAGTTGCTCATATTCGCTAATTTGTTTTTCTGGCTGTTTTAAATAATCATGAAAGCAACGTATCCCCGCTTGTTTTAAGATATTAACCTGTAGAGTTTCAAGTTGAGATAAAATCACTTTAGGTTTTTGTGGATTTTGGGGGCTTAAACGCACTATATTTTTAGTCGTCATGCCTTGTTCAACATAGTTAAAGTTGCCATACAACATGTTGCCAAACAACTGCGCATCATAGTTAAAGAAGCTAAGTGAAAGGTGCCCGCCGGGTTTAACTAAATCTACGAGTTTACGCATTACTTCGAAAGGATATTGTAACCACTCTAAAACTGCATGACAGATCACCAGATCATATTGTTTTTTATCACTAAGGGATAAAATATCTACATGCTGAATTTCAAGTTTGTCATTGGTACCCAGTTTATCTTTTGCCAAAGTAAGTGCTTCTGAAGAAATATCTGTTAACTTAACTTTATGACCTAAATTGAGCATCACTTGAGTCATGACACCTGTGCCGCCACCTGCGTCCAAAACATCTAGTGACATGCCATCTGCCGAGATATAATCGTGCAGATGATGCACTAGCAACTCATGACGTAATCGACCTTTGGTTGACCCGTAAATATTTTTCTCGAATTTATCCGCAAACTTATCAAAACTTTGATCTTGTCTTTTATTATTCATTTATCAGATGTGCCTCAAGCCGGGTTATCGATGTCAATAAAGACAACCTCAATTTCTAATTCTTGTTGCAAATACTCGCCTAACGCTTTTACTCCATAACGCTCAGTAGCATGATGTCCAGCAGCATAAAAATGAATATCCATTTCCCGGGCAGTATGAATCGTTTGTTCAGATACCTCACCAGTTATGTAAGCATCAATACCATTTTCAGCCGCCAATTCTATGTAGCCTTGCCCACCACCTGTACACCAAGCAACCGTTTCAATTTTGGTTTTTAGCGCGGGTTCGTGTAACGGGTTTTTATTTAATTTAGTACTTAACAAAGTAGACAGCTCTGTTGGGCTGACAGCAGCCATAAACCTACCCTGCATAACCACAGATTGAGGGTTATTTTGTTCTAAGGGTGTAATATCTTCAATTCCTAATAACTTAGCCAGTTGTGCGTTATTACCAAGGCTAGGGTGAATATCCAGAGGCAAATGATAGGCATAAAGATTGATGTCATGCTGTAATAACGTCTGAATTCGTTTCTTTTTCATACCCGTTATACAAGGTACTTCTCCTTTCCAAAAATATCCATGATGTACCAAAATAGCGTCTGCGTTGATTGAAACCGCATGGTCTATAAGAGCCTGCGAAGCAGTCACACCTGTAACTAACTTAGTTACCTTTGTTTTACCCTCAACTTGCAAACCATTTGGACAATAATCATTTACCTTTTCTGGCTTCAATAACGAATTAAGTGATCGTAACAATTGACTATTTGAAACTGACATTGATTTTCCTACTAATTATTAACAGGTAACTAATTTGGCTAAATTAGACATTATAAATAAAAAAAGGTATAAAACCTGCCCATATTCTGAAAATAAACATATTAAAGGCAAAGACCTGATTATGAGTAAATTGGATAAAGATCAAGTAATAGCGGCTTTTACCGAAGCTTACACTGCAGTAAATGGTAAAGCCCCCGCAATCGATGCCAAAGGTGGCTGGTATAGTGTTGACGGTGGCAAAAATATGCGTTTAGCAGATTTGGAAACGATGACCGCTGAACTAGGTTCGTCAACACCGGCAAAAGAAACTAAAGCCGTTGCTGAAAAACCTAAAAAGGTCACACAGAAAAAACCTGCAGCTGAGAAAAAAGTAGCCAAAGCACCGGCCAAAAAGAAACCTAAAAAATCAAATTTTTCAGTTAAAGGATTCTGGGCTGAGAAAATTTTAGAACAAAACACAAGTTCTAAACTCCCCCGATAAAGTTATATTATAAAAAAAGCCTCATGATTATTTAAATTATGAGGCTTTTTTAATGCGCTAATTCTAGAGTTACTGATTATTCAAAATTACGTTCTCTTTTGGTTTCTATTGTGTCTATGTAACCATGCCAGGTCGCATACCCAATAAGCGGCATCAGAAAAACAAAACCTACAAACCATGTAGCGAAACCAATGAGTACAGCTATTAATATAATAAATGCCCATAACATCATAGGGGCTTTATTAGTCCACACCGCATTCATGTTAGTCAACAAAGCTGTTGCCAAGTCTACTTTGCGCTCCATCAAGATTGGCTGTGTAAACGCACTTAGGAAAAATACCAACATTGTAAATCCGGCACCGACAACTATTCCGACGGCTAAAAACGGTAACAAATTCTCAAAGTTTGGATCTAAATATGGAGGGTATAAAGCGTGGATCAACGAGGCGACACGCAACCAAAAAATCATTAAGACCGTTAGCAATATCCCCAATCCTAACTCGTTTACCAAATTGCGCTTGATTGCCTTAAGACTGTGCCATATTGAAGGTTTGTGATTTTTTTCAAGCTCCCAACTTACATCGTACATACCCGCCGCTAAAAATGGACCAATCAACATGAAACAAACGATGGCAGGCATAATAACTATGTACCAACCAGTGAGTTGCACTAAATAGGTTATAAACCATGCTATGGCGACAAAAATCAAACCAAAAAACAGGGTTAGGACAGGAGCCCGGCTTGCATCTTTGAGACCCAAAACAAGCCATTTGAACGGATCGCTCATTGACAACTGTTTACAAGGAATAACACGTGCGATATCACTATCAACAATGGCATTACGGGGAGTTTCTTTAAAATGTTGTGACATGGTTTTGCTCCTTAAAACATCAAAACGAACGGTTATTTAATTAATAAACTTAAATATCAGTTTACTCAAACAAGATAAGTATATAGCACTAGGGCCACAGAACTATTAAATCATAAATTTTCAGGAACTATTTTTACACGTTTAAGTATAGATACGATCACTATTGAACTGGGTGCCAATGAATAGGTGTGTCGAAATGTTCAGCCATTTTTTGGTTTAACGCAGTAAATCGGGTAAGTGAAATATCTTCACCTGAAATACAATGCCATACAAATTTGTGACAATTATTATTGATTACATCATATTCAGAGTAGGTGAATAGCCGAGAGACAGCTCTATCTGAAGCGTCTTGCTGTATCAATGGAATATAATTATTGTCACAAGCGATATAAATATAATCACCACTGCGTTCTTGTAAAAATCTGTTTGGAGATATACCTCGTACCAGGCCGTTACCTTTTAATTCTAAAATATTCCCATCAACCCATACACCTGTATGTTCAAAAAGGCCATAAACGCCACAAGTCACTATGGCTCCATCAATTGGAGCCACTTTTACAACAGAGTTGCCAGGTAAACTACTGACCGACTCTTCTAAGCGTTTATCATTCGAATACTTAGCACCAGCCAACAGAGCTATGGCTCCAGCGCCAAGCCACAATATTGGAGCAGGCATATATATTATTCCTCATTAACAGTCTTGGCTCTAGCTAAGATGAAAAGGTGCCAGAAATCAAATTTTGTATGTAATAGGATGTGACAATCTGGGTGAACAGCAGCCAATTTAAGATTTTTATATAGCAAAGCTAATTAAACACTTAACAGCCTTACCCTTGTTGGTTTAATCTGTCACACCATGCTGGAGGTTATTCATAATCAATGAAAAAAATAAATAAGTCGAATAAATTAGAAAATGTCTGCTATGAGATACGTGGACCCATTTTGATAGAAGCAAAAAAAATGGAAGACGAAGGCCATAGAATACTAAAGCTGAATATTGGCAACCCTGCCCCATTTGGCTTTGAAGCGCCCGACGATATATTAAAAGACGTGATCCATAACCTGCCTAAGTCTCAAGGTTATTCAGACTCGAATGGCATTTATTCTGCCCGTGTTGCAGTGATGCAATATTATCAACAGAAAAATGTCAAAAATGTCAAAGTAGAAGATATATTTATTGGTAACGGCGTAAGTGAGCTCATTGTTATGGCCATGCAAGGTCTGGTAAATAACGATGATGAAGTATTGATCCCGGCACCAGATTACCCTTTATGGACAGCAGCTGTGAGTCTCGCATCTGGTGTGCCCGTACATTATCGCTGTGATGAAACCAATGGTTGGCAACCCGATATACAAGACATCCGCAACAAAATTACTGACAAGACCAAAGCAATAGTATTAATTAACCCTAATAACCCCACTGGCGCAGTATATAGCCCAGAATTATTACAACAAATCATTGAGTTGGCACGTGAGTTTTCACTGGTGGTTATCAGTGATGAAATTTATGACAAAATTTTGTATGACGATGCAAAACATCACTGTATCGCATCAATGGCATCAGATATTTTTTGTATCACTATGGGAGGGTTGTCTAAAAATTATCGCATAGCGGGATTTCGTGCCGGATGGTTAGTGGTTAGTGGCAACAAATTAATAGCCCAAAGTTACATAGAAGGGCTTAATATTCTTTCATCGATGCGTATGTGCGCAAATGTACCGAGTCAACATGCAATACAAACCGCCCTAGGTGGATATCAAAGTATTAACGAACTCATTGGTGAGGATGGACGCCTAAAAATTCAAAGAGACATGGCATTTGAAATGTTAAACGCTATAGATGGCCTTGAATGTGTTATGCCTAAGGGCGCCATGTATTGTTTTGTTAAAGTAGACGCTGAAAAATTCAACATTACTAATGACGAAACAATGATCTTTGATTTATTACGTACCGAAAAAATATTATTAGTGCATGGCTCAGCTTTCAACCTTAAAGAAGGGTGTTACTTTAGATTAGTATTTCTACCCCATGTTGACCAGCTAAGACCAGCACTTGAAGGTATTGCAAACTTCTTTAAAAATTATAAGCAGGTAAATTAGTTAAATGAACAGCATTTCTCCAAATCAAAGTCACTTTTTTGCACATCTTTCGCGTATGAAGTTGATCAATAGATGGCCTTTGATGCGCAATATTAGAACAGAAAACGTTCAAGAACACAGTCTACAGGTCGCCATGGTGGCCCATGCTTTAGCCCTGATCCGCAATAAATATTTTGATGGTGATTTAGATCCTAATCAAGTTGCTACTATTGCCATGTTTCACGACGTATCAGAGGTGATCACTGGTGACTTACCCACGCCGGTAAAATACTCAAATCCCATCATACGTGACGAATATAAAAAGATTGAAAAGCTCGCAGAACAAAAGCTCATCAATATGGCACCAGATGAGTTCAGAGAAGACTATGCGCAGCTAATTGATCACCATCATCATAATAAAGACAT
>Ga0115005_10002751_pt1 | contig 14016 bp, 1 predicted proteins | sample ArcOceMetagenome_FD_87163 | JGI IMG/M metagenome (GOLD analysis project Ga0115005, IMG submission 87163) | Marine eukaryotic phytoplankton communities from Arctic Ocean - Arctic Ocean - Greenland ARC118M Metagenome | ecosystem: Environmental > Aquatic > Marine > Oceanic | place: Arctic Ocean... | reverse complement strand
ACTGTTGTAGTGCCTTGCTGTGAACCTGTATCATGGGTTTGGGATTTTTTAAAAAAACAAAATTTATATTTGGTTGCTCGCACAAAAAACCTGAAACCCCCTGTGTGTGGCTCAACACTTCGAACTCAGCAACAATCAAAAGGCTCCCATCATGTCAAAACGGTCGCCAAACCGCTTTCCCCGTATTACCATTACTATCAATTGCAATACCTACCTTCAGTTTCTTTTCACAACTTCTTTAAACATTCAATAATCTTTTACACTAGTGATGGTTCTTACTCCAAAAGCCATACTTCTATGAGTTCGCTTACGAACAAATCGGTGCCATCAGTACCTCGACCAACCACTCTTGCACGTCGACTGATTATTCCAGTCCAAACCCAACTGCAAAGCAATATTTCCGGTCCAAAAAACTCACTGCCAAGGAGACCAACTGGTCGTCGCTCTCGACTTCGTGGTCGAGCTATATTTTCCAGTGATTCCCATCCTCATTCTCATTTACATCATCCTCGTTCCACAAAACCAATTCAACGCTCTCACCGTATTATACAACAACATCCACTTTTACCCAGTAAATCAGAAAGCAAAGGCATTCCCCAAATTGAAAGAAGTCCTGCAACACACGCAACACAATACGCAACACACGCAACACACGCAACTTCTTCGTCCAACAATGTTTTGAAAGAGGACTATGGTTACTCCTACTGTCTGGTTGTTGACTTTTATACATTAATACCAACAACAAGAGAAATAGCTTTCAAAAAAAATCATGTACGTATCAGCAACTCTGGTGTCCTTAGAATTTTTAAAGATCCTTGGCGCAACAAAGAATTTACTGGCATTGATCGGTGGCGCAAAGAAGCGAAATGGTACTCGGCTATGCAAAAGTTTCATTTTTTCAAAGTGGGTTTACTGCGAAGAGTTTTTCAAAATTGGACAAAAATTGTGAGAAGAGCTAAATTTACAGCAGCAGGACTTTATATTGCTAAGCATTGGTTTCCATTGCATACTGTTCTATCCGAACCACTTCATCAAATGTGGAAGCTTCGGTTGAAGTTTATACATGCTACGCAAACGTCTTTCTATACTTTTGAATCTTTACGCGAACTGATGTCAACTGTATCAAGTGGACAATCTTCTATCAATCAATTACGTCAACATTTGCTCTCCGACGAAGCTTCTGGTATTCAAGCTATTCACTCCTTTGTAGTTGAATCTCAAACACTTGTTCGTAATACATTACTGCAAATATTAAGCAAAGGTCTTGGAAAGAATATTTCCAGTGGTCGTCAAAGTCCTGGTTTAACTAGAGGTCGACATGGGAAAGATAACAATGCGTTTCAGCATGCTGAAGGAAATCAAGACGAGCAAGAAGTGCAAGAAGGTGCAGGAGTACTAAAGACGTATGATTTACCACGAAGATTGATTCATGAATTGCGACGTTTCATCAGGTTGGTCGATTGTATTGCGGCTAGTGCATTAATACGTGGTTGTATTGAAAAACAACAAGTTGTGAATACGTTATTGCACAAAGGTCGACATGACATTGATAATCAAGAACCAATCAGACGAGAATATTTGTTGCAAATTCAGGTACACACCAATTTAGAAAGAAGATTTGTCAGTAAAAATATTACCAACACAACCACAACAACCACCACAACAACCACCAAAACAAACGATGTAAAACTTGAACCTTCTTTGACAGTGGTGCATGCTTTACTAAAAGAAATTGAACAGCATTACTTGACTTATGTTGTCAACGTGCAGCGTTTGAATGGACAAATCGATTTAGAAAAAACTCTTCGACAAGTTCGAGCTTCAGCAAAAAAAAATGTTTATGAACACAGAACTGTGTCGTTGTCTGATGTTGTCGTGTCAAGTGAAACAAAAGAATCCAACCAAGAAAGACTGGTACGTCCTGTGTCTGTTGAAAAGCATCCAGAGTGGATGTCATGGTGTCAAAACAATCGTGATACGGTACAAGCAGAATTTCATGCCCTGCTAAAAAACAGTGATTCCATTGCAGAAAAACTTCTTTCTTTCGGCACTCGTGAAAACAAACATTTACCCAGTGTCATTGAACTTCAACAAAAAATAAGATCTGGTCTTTGTCCTGTGGATGATATTAGTGCTGTGGTTGAAACGTTAACAACCCATCGAAAAGAATTGCAAAGAGTAAAAGTCAATGTACACCAAGGACCTTTGACTGCAAGTTTAAAATTTGTTCGGGAATGTGAATTGAAACGTACAAAAAAAGATTTAAAATTATTGGCCCAAACATTACCCTTGTTATTGGAACGTTTGTGTCTTGGTGTTCGAGATGAAGTCATGGATTTACAAAGTCGCATTGATCAAGACGCCGAAACATTAGAGGGTGCATCTGCGATGGTGTCGATTAGTATGGATATATCTTCACACATAGAGAGTTTGAAAGACAGAGAACAACAAGCACAAACATTGAACAAACTCTTAGAGAATTTAAATTTAAGATTATCAAAGGAAACGGCAGCTTGCCTTCCAACATTAGGAGCTTTGTTGGATCAGTTGCAAGCCAGCAATTACGGGTTAATGTCTAGAAAAGAGGATACCATTGCACGTTGGCGTTTGCATATAAGTGAACGGGTGAAAGAGTTGCAGAGTGAAACACAGGACTTGCGAAAGCAATTGACAATGGAAGACTCTTTCATTTGTGATTCATCTACTGAACCACAAGATGCACTCGTTGCTCTTGAACTTTCTCTTTCGAGTGCAAAGCAGTTCTGCAACGAAGGAACTGTTTTACTAAACGCGGAAAAGATCTTTGCCGACGCCAGTCCAGAAGATTTAAGAAAATTACGTCATCTCCACCACAGCAAAAGAATAACATTGTTTCAAGAAGCAGAAAAATGTTGTTTGTTGTTGATCTCAACTTGTAATATGGTTCAATTGTTAGTTGAGTTGAACACACTGACTTTGAAACTTCGTAAAGAGGTTAGAATTGTTTCAGAATCCAAAGCAATAACAGCAATAACAGCAATTGATGGCGACAACGAAAATGGCAATTTGTCGTTGCTTTGTTCCACGAGTCAACAATTAAGTAAAGTTACAACTTTGTTGTTGGACAGCATGGGTACCCGAACTTCAGATTTGTGTCACTCTCGTTTAAATGAAGCACGAGACACTGAAAGTGTTACACAAACCATTGATAAATTGCGTCATGCGGTACATGGTCATTTATCTGTAGACCATCGTGAAGATATTGTTGATATACTTTATTCAGACAAACAGTCGTTTCGTCCAGCAATTGCGGCAGCAGGAAATCTAAAAGGTCTTGGTTGGATTCGTGTCAAAGATTTTTATAACATTACTGTTGCAAAACGCGAAGCAATAGCATTTATCATTTATGTGTCTGAAAGTGAAGCTGCTTTGAGAGCAAAGTTTCTCCTACTCAAAAAAGAATGGAGTCAAATGTGCTTGACCTTTGGTAATTGGAACGGTACAATGTCAACACTGGAACTAACAGAAGATTTTGTACAGTATTTGGAAAACACTACTGTTGCAATATCGACATTAATGAGCAATCCTTATTCCACGAATATTAGAGATGACATTGAAGATTTTTCAGAAGAAGCACTTATCGTCCAAGACACTACAACAGAATGGATTCAAATTCAACTTACTTTTCAACGATTGGTTCAAGTGTTTGATTCTGCCAGTGTTAAACTTCAACTAAAAAAAGAATTTCAAATACTTCGTCGTGCAACTTTAGACTGGGAAGAATTATTTGTCGTTAAGTTTGATCAATCAATATTAGAAACATTGGCTGGTGCTACTTTTCAGAATCAATTTAATCACATATCAGTTTCGTTGGAAACCGTTTCACACGGTGTGACGAAGTATTTAGAAATACGTAGATTGTCTTTTCCAAGATTTTTTTTCCTTCACGACGAAGAACTTACAGAAGTCTTGGAGCATTCATTAAAAATGCACAATCATTTTGAAACTCATGTTCATCGATGTTTTCCTGGAATTCGTTCCGGTGTCTTTGATCGAAGTGATCGAAAAAAACCAGTACTTGTGAATATTCAGTCTACTTCAAACGAGAGACTCGTGTTTACAAAACCAGTTTCGGAAGGCATCGATTTTCTTCCATCTTTAGCAAGACAAATTGGGATAACATTACGGAGTATTTTTCGTATTACAAAAAAATCTTTGAGCATTGGTGGCGGAAATCTTGAATTAAGGTCGTTGGACATTATTAATAAAAATATTCCGGTTCATATTCTCTTGGGACTTGTTCAGTGTGAATGGTATATGACTGTGGAGCATCTTTTACGATCTCTTGATGAAAAGAATCAACCCTTTGCCACCCTGTTCAATGCAAAAACTGAAAAAAACATTAAATCCAGTGCAAAGCTTACAGTACAATTACGAGGTTCCGGTTTCACGGATGGATTTGGAGACGAAGATGAAATTAATCGTCAAGAACGAACAAATGCGTTAACTCGCGTTGAAGAAATTTTAATGCATGATCTGTGTGCACGAGACAGGGCGCAGTCACTGATTTCCAAAAAGGTCGAATCAATTGATCATTCTGAATGGATCATGTCTTCCAAAATGTCTTTAACGCGTGGCGAAGGCATGATGTTAAACGTTGGTAATGTTAGAATTGATTATGCTTTTGAATATGTTGGTGCAGAAGGTATGGGTGCCTCGCAGTTAGTATTGAGTCATACAGTCCTGCGATGTATGTGGTCAATTGCACATGCGACTCAAATGCTCAATTGTTGTGCTCTCATACACTCAAATTCACACTCAAATTCACAAGGTCAACTTAATTTAATTCAAGGCATGGCTGCCGTGTGTGCAATTTTTACACCGTTGGCATCGTTTTCGATTGATTCACATCACGAACATATCATTCGTGTCATCAAAGGAGTGTGCACATGCAGCTGTTGGTTACGGTTGGCCAACCTTTCCAATTTAGATATCATTTCATCAGCTGTATTGTCGCAAAGTATCAGTAGTTTGATTCTTGCAGTTCAGAGAGGTCTTAAACAAACTACTTTTGCAGGGGTCGAAGTTCCCATTTTATTGAAAACAACTTTAGTGGGTTTTGAATGTAGTGGATACGATTTTTCACGATTTCCTTCCCATCTACGTTCATTATTTCATGCTACAGGAATCATTGCTGCCGATCCACTCAGAATTGCTGAACTTTTATTGATGTCTAAAGGAGTAAAAAATTCAGCAATGTTGATTGGTCGCATTCAGTCCGCAGTCATTTGTTCAACGAATAACACATGGAACAACGTTGCAACGGTTGGTTGTTTTCGTAAAAGTACTGTTCTTGATGTTGTAAACAGTGCCATTGTAAAAGTACATGAATCCAAATCCAAATTAAATCTCGAACATCTCATCAACACTGTTATTAAATCCATGATTTCTGTTCAAACGAAAAACAAATATGATGCAACATTGTGCACACCCGGTGAAAGATGCATCATAAAAAAAAATTTGAAATCAGCAAAGTTAGGACATCTTTTATATGCTGAAAAGGGTGTTGTTGAACTTCATTGTGCATTGAATTTATGGGGTGTGGTTGCAGTTGTTGGTGAACGTGGAAGCGGTAAAACTTCACTCAGGCGTGTGCTACTTCAATCTCGCGGAGATATTCGTGCAGGTGTCAGAACAGGTGGTAGAAGGGGTAGAAAAAGACTGCGTCGAGGAGCTGCTCGTGTTAGTAGTAAACGAGCAAGCGTCAGTTTGCCAAAAGGTCGGCGTTCTTCGTTAATTTCTCCCAAGCGAGTAGACATGAGGGGTTCTACTCGTTATGTATTTCCAGAAACCCTTACGTTTGATGAATTGTTTGGTACGACTACCAAGACTGGATGGGTAGAAGGAGTAGTGGGCCATTTGATTAAAACCATGAACAATGAAAAAATTGAACAGATTGCAATGCAAGAGTTACAAATTGAAAAACAACCAACACTGCCGCAATATATTGTTGTTGACGGCTGTCATCGTTCTCCGGTCATTGATTTGCTGATCAATATGTGCAAAAACAATATTTTAGATCTACCCAACGGTGAAAGCATTAGCATTAAACAATTGTCTTTGCAAGTCATATTTGAAGTCAAAAGCTTGCATTGGTTGAGCCCCGGGCATATTTCTAGCATGGGTGTGGTAAACATTGGCGGTGACGTTGATCTACCTGTGGTATTTTTTAATCTGTGCCACAAGCTCTCGGAAGGATCGATGATAACAACGTTTCAACAAAAAATAATCAGTGCTCTCCAAAATCTTTGCATAGAAATAACAGAAATTGATATTCTTGGTTGTACTGATCACCCCGCACAATTGATTCCTTGTACAATGGCTGCGACAAGAGTGGTAGAAAGCATTATATGTATTTGTTACGCAAAGGGCTCTGACAGTTTCGCGGGTGGAACATCACCGTCTGTAGACATTATTGCGAAAGCAGTCTTGTGCTATGCATTGCTGTGGGTCAGAAATGCATACGTCGAAGATTTGCCTGCAGAACCTAAAGCAGGATTATTGCCCGAATGGTTGGACGATGTGTCGGCAGATTTGCCTTTGGTTGTTCGTCGCATGGAGCCAAGATTAATGTTGGCAACAAGTGGTTATCTTTTGCTAGAAAATGAAGTAGATGTCATTCCTCCCGTACTTGAATCCGATGGACTGATTAGTTTTAGTCATTTGCCGGGTGCGAGGGGGCCTGCCTTTCTTCTGTCTGTGTTGGCCAAATCAGGCTTTCATTGTGCATTGACCGGTCCGTCACGTGTGGGTAAAACAGCAATTGCTCGAGCAACAACAGCTGCAATCAGTACATTGGAAGACAAGGGTTATAACGCTGCTGCATGGTATGCATTTCATTGTCAACACAACCAATTTAACCCGCACAGTATTGGCTCGGCAATTGCTGAATGTTTTTCAACAACTTATGGAAACGTCTTTGCGGGCATTGGAGGGAAAAGACGTGTCATCATTGTGATTGATGATGTTGCAGCTACTAAACCGCATGAAATTGATGATCACAGAAGTCATGATCGTGCTTCAACATTTGAATTGAATGGAATACGAAGTTTAGTATGTGAACAAGGCTATCACGATATTTCGACTCTCTTGTGGCAACGTGTTTCCCTGTTTAACATTGTCGTGACGTCCCAATGTCGACCAACTTCAAACTTTGCTGTCGACAATCATCACTTTTGCACTGTTCAATTAGATCCACTTTCGTCAATAGGTATTCAACAAATGTATTGCCATGTATTGGGTTCACGTTGTTTTGGTGGTGGGAGTGGAGGCGACGAAGGTACTGCGCCCCAACCAACAACGGTAACAGAATTGATCGAACCTTTGGTAAAAGCCACCATTTCAACAGCAGCTATTTATAAAATGACCCGAGCCGCGTCACTGATTCCACCGGTACATTTCGATTCAATGTTTTTAGATCTATTTCCAATGCTTCCCAAGCCTGTCTCTCCGTTGGTGTCTGTTAAAACGGTCAAAGTGGACGGCAGCATGTTGGAAGATTTGGAAGATTCAAATACGAGCAAGACAACAAAAATTCGTCAATGGTTTCATCATGCCAGAGCTGTTTTTGGTGATCAGTGTAGTACTTTAACTGCCGCCACCGATCTTTCTGACACACTCATGTCCAACTTGCATGCTGCATTGTCAATACACGGACAAGCAGTTGAATCAAAAAGTCGACGTATCTCGGTAGTCAATACGGATCTGTCTTCCTATTCAAACACTCAGGCAACTGCAGTATCTGCTCTTATTTCCACTAAAGCAGCCGCGGATGCATCTCCTGTCAAAACATTTACACCTACACAGCCAACAAACAATACGGAATTTGGCGAATGTTTTATTGCTGCAGGATCGGATGAACACATTGAAATTTTTCAAGCAATGTTGAGCATTTTGAAAACAAATCATGCTCATGTCGCAGTAGTAAGTAACGATGTCATGCTTGGTACAGGTTTAGTAAAACTCGCGATGGCACAAATGAGTTGCAAGATTGTATTGCTGCGTGTTGGTCCTGTACTCAAATCACATGGTAAGAAAGCTGCTAGAAAAGTTTTACTTGGTGTCTTGAGTGATGCGGCGGACAGCATTCACCAAGAAAACGCAAAAGTTGGATTGATCGTAGAGAATGCAGATGATCTGCCGTTGTCAATGGCTTCGTTACTTAGTGCAATTGCTACGAAAACATACCCAGGAGGTTATTTTACTCCAAGTGAAAAGAAAAAATTGACTCAGAAAGCACATACTGGGGTGGAGGATGTTGGTTCAGACTCTTGTTGGGCAAAAACATTTACTCGTATCACTTCTCGGATTAAATTAACACTTGTGATGAAAGACGTATCAAAATTGAAACATAAAATTCATCTTGGTTGTTCTGTTCTTGGGTTATTAAAATTATCAAAAACATCGCAACGCAAAGTTATTCTGGCAACCATGAAAAACTACAAAGGAATTGTAATCAATCATGAAGTACAAAACAAAATATGCAATCTTTTCATTTCACTGGAACAAAAAATGGATATCTTTGGTGTAGTTCGTTCCGATTGCATGTTTCTTCAGAACATTATTGATTATTTAAAAATGTTGACGCAATACAATACACAAGTTAGAGCACAGATCGAAAAGTATGAGATAGCGCTTCGTTTTCAAGCTGTGGCCCATGAACGCAGTGCGTTATTGAATGCAGAAGGAATTGCATTGAATTGGCGCATGGTTTTATTGAATCGTAAAATCACACATCTTGCCAGCCAAGTCAACAAGACGCAACAATTGTATGGGGTAAAATCACGAAAATTATTCAGTGCCGATAAAGATGCAACCGTTGTCAAATCTACCGTATCAAAACTTACTCAAGAAATTGATAAAAACTTGTTAAAATCAAACAGTACTCTTGCACAAGCGCGCGGCATTATGCGAGGTATCAATCATGCCGATGTGATGCGTTTGCTCAAAGAGGAAGAATTACCACGTGTGGTGTTTCGTTTGGGTACTGCTGCGAGTTCCATGCTGGGCAATGATATTATTGAAAACGATGAAGAAGAATTACGTGATTTCTTGGCAGATCCCATGTTACTCGCGAAACTGGTTCGTTTTGATCCCCAGCGCGGTCCTTCTAAAACAATGTTGATGGCAGCACGTCAGACGCAAAGTCAACCGTATTCTAAAGATCAAGTGCAAAAATTTGGAGCCGCCGCACTTGCTTTGCGAGAGTGGGTTCATGCTACAAGTGCTAAAATTGCTGTACTAAGTGACATACATCCTTTGTATTTGCAACTCGACCACGCAAAATTAGCACTTACTGCTCGAAACGACGCTTTGAATTCGGCTTTCGTAGCCAAACAACAATGCTCGCAGCAACTTGAAAGTTGGCAAACAGCTTATGATGCGGCGACACACGAGCGAACTCGAATTCAAGAAAAGATTGGTCTTCGTTTGGATAAAATGAAAATTGCCAGAGAATGTGCTCGAGCGGTCGTCACGCATGTTAAAACATGGCGAAAAGAATTGAAAGAACTCAGGGTTTCGTTAACAACAATGATGGGTGATGTTTGGATGGGGGCAGCATGTTTGAGATGTGCTGCATTGGTTTCACCGGGTCGAAGATACCAGTTGTTTGAAAGTATGCGCCACTCCGTGCGGCAACAAAACATGGCACTTTCTCCTGGTGCTGCTTTTGGGTGCCCATCACCCGGTGCAAAAGCAGAAATTAATGCGTGCATGTTGTGTTCCGAGCACCATGCTGGAATATACATGCTTGATCAAGTTTGTTTACCACAGGTGGCTGTATTGATAGACCCGGACAGAATTGCCTGTGATTTTCTAAAAACAACAATGAAACACGACGATGGTTTCGAAATATCATTTGACGGTGATTTAAAATTTGCGTCGACTCTGCAACGTGCACAATTAAATCGTTCTACTTTGTTGGTCGAACGCCTGTCGGATGCAGCAATGTCAGGTGTGTTGTGGGATACAATCAACAACAAACAAAAATTGATGCAATTCAAAGAACATTACCCTGGATTTCAACTCGTGTTGTCCTGCGACGCTGTACCTTCTTGGATCAAATATCGAGGTATGTGTCATTTTGTAGTCATTGACTTTAGTCGACCAAAATCAACGGAAGATGCTACAAAAGATCACGGCGAGGAAGTGTATCTGAAAGTAATGGACAAATTGTCAGAAGGTAGCATAAAACACGAGAGGCAGCTTTTACTCGTGAACATTGCTCAAGATTTGAGTGACTACAACGATGCAGTGGGCAAACTTTTAAAATTGGTGGGTGGTGATTTTGAACAATTGATTGTAAACAAACAAACAACAAGAAGAATTAACGAAGCAGCATTGAATTTAGAACTTTTAAAACAAAGAACGGACAGTGCAACTGACAAGCTCCAAAAATCAAAAGATGCACGAAAGGTTGTGGAACACACGGCCAATCTTATCCTTGAACTTGTGCAGGTCATGAATGACGTAATCGAACATTCTAAAGTGAGCAAAATGCGACCACTTCCTCCGTTGTATTTTATTGATGCAATATTTAAAGTGATTGCCCAAGAGCACGACGATGTTGCATCTCCATCACTTGACAATTATAAGCTTCCTAATTTAGAAGTTATTGCAAAAGCAGTCATGTACACATTTGTGGCCAATTGTTGTCATCTTGGCATGCGGGTAAGGTTGGCGCTGGTAGCATTTTTATTTGTGTTGAATCGATCCCAAAAAAGATTTTCAACGGCCGTAAATGAAGTTTTTTGTTTGGTCAAAATGGCTAAGATGACAAGTGGGCTTGTTGCGGAAAGTGAAACAAATGAAAAACAAGAACCGAAAGAAATGACGGAAGCGGAACTGAAGAAGGACCAAAGTTTTTCTCTAAGTCGTGCAAAAGTATCTATTGTTGAAAAAAAGGTTAATCCAAAATTGGTTGGTGCTTTTGAATCGCTTGTTGCCTATTTGACAACAACATGGGATGGCAAAACCGATGCATATGTTCACGATGTTGATCGCATGTTATCGTGGTCGGATCAACATCATGGTATAGCGACCAGCGTATTTGTGTTCATTGAAGCAGCACTAGGAACACACGAAACAAATGTTCTTGTAACTCGGAATACCCACCCTCATTTGATTCGAAAATTCTTGCTGTCACTTTCAGCACTGGAACCGGTGCAATGCATTATTACTGGTGCCACGAGCATTCAAGGCGTGGAGCTGTTTTTGCAAAAACTATTGTCGTCGTTTACATCGCAAAGGTCCCTTTATTTGGAACCAGTGTCTGCACTTTCTTTGCAAAGTACTCGCGATTTGCGTCGGGTCATTCACAACGGGGGTTTTGCTTTGTGTTCGTCGATGTTTGATGCTCAATCAACTTTGTACAGCTGTTTGTCGCTTGGTTATTCTGCGGATTGGATAGTACGACATCTAGTAGTGCACGTGGAAAAGTTGTTGGGCCCATCGTCTCACACCAATGATATGTCGGGTGGATCGGAAGAAGATTTGAAAAGACTGAAACGAAATAAAAACAAAGTGCACAAACGAAGGTTGAAATCTACTACAAAACTAATGATGAAGGGCGCACGACTTTCCACGTTGATGGGGTTACCGAGACGGGGATCTAAACTGTCCACAACGAGCAAAACGAGTGGGCAGGGAAGAAGAGGTTCGCTTCGCGGTTCGATTCGTAATTCTTTTGTACATTTAGATACAAAAAAAGAAGACGACGCGCTTGAAATGTTAAAGACTTCTCATTTTCGTTGTTGCACAACAAAGAACAAGAACAATGGTCCGATAAAAGGACCATTCGTGTTGTTGTCCGGTTTAGCTCTGGCACAACATGCTGTTGAAAGTCAGTACGCATTGTTGACAAGGAAAAGAAAATATGGACAATCCAAAATAGTTAGCTTGGCGTGGCAAACGTACATGCATTTGGTTCACGCAACAGATTTAGAAATGCGTGTCAGACACGCAAACGATGTGTGTGTTCACTTGAACCAACTGGGCGCTCTGTCAGAGATTGAAAGTATGTTGGAATTGATGTTTCGGCATATAATGAGTGGAAATGAAGGACAAATTATATTGGCTATGTTTTTCAATGAAGAATTCGTTCGTTGTGTATTGGATTGTTTGGTTCAATTTTATTGTCATGATATGGATGCCGTAAAAATATACACCGATACTTTTCAAGCGCACTTGAAAAGTGTGTGGGTGGGAAATGTCGTTAAAGAGGGTATGCTCGGACGTTTTACGTTTGGTGAAAATCTCGAAGCGGACTCGTTGCTCGACACCATATATTACAGCCTCGAAGCGGTTTCGACGTAAATTGGTTCTTGTTGGAGGCCGTACAAACGTGTACAAGCACGTGGCGGTGGTGCATGGGCATGCTGGGCGCACGCTTTGCAGTGTTTGTGCGACGGGCGCGCGTGTTGCCCAGCCCATGCCATGCAATAATTTTCGTTCTTGAGGTTTCACCGGCGCCGTGACCTGTTGGTTCAACTTGTTGGAGATTCACTGGGTTGGTTTGAAAAGTCCACTTGATGGAAACCGTACAAACGTGTGTGTACAGGTGTACGCGCACGTGGTGCATTTAATTTTCGTTCCTGAGGTTCACCTGTTGTACAGTATTCAATTTGTTGTTTAACTGGACTGGTACTGGTACGGGTTGGTGTTTGTGCGACGGGTACAGTACACGCGTTTCGTCAGAACAAAAACACATGCACGGAAAAGTAGCTAAATTTGTATACCCGGTACCTGTACTGACACGTACGTGTAATTTAATTCTACTCTTACTCTTAACACTGTACACATGTGAAGGTCAGGATTAACTGGTGGCCACTGTGGTGACTAATTTTCCCCCCGTAGAGACCTGGGGACAATCTCCAGTATACAGTATACAGGGGGTTCATGGTACATTACCGGTTACGTAGGTAAAGAAGTATGTTGTACGAAGGTACAGTATGTATTTTTATTTAGTTACTCGTACGGGTGGCTCTGCAGGTAGTAATGCACGCACGTTCAGTCCTCGTCGGCCTCGTCAATGTAATCTGAACTCGCACGTTTCTTCTTGTTTTGCTCGATCAATTTTGTTCGTTCCGCCCTTTCCACTTCGGTCAATGGAGGGTACACCGATGCAAGTGCTGCACCATACCCACAATCTTGTGCATTCTTCCACAAGTCCCATTTCTTCAATACACTAATCACAAACAGTTCTTCGTACTTTCGGTACGGCAGGTTCGTGTCGGGATCAAGGAAGTCTGCGTTGTTCTTGATTCGGTGTTGGGCTATGTTATCAACTGTGATTTTTGGCGATTGTCTCCAAATGCGAACAGTTGACGGTCTTTTTTCGTCCCATGTTTCCGCGGAATGTACAAACCCACGCATTGTTATTTGCGTCGGTGTCTCTCCTTCACCGTTGTGTTCGTCCCATCGTCCCAATTCAAAAATGTGTTGTTTTGAAAACAGCCATTTTGTTTGCGCAGCATCAGTTCCACTGTGTGCTTTTTTTGGTTTTTTGTAAATGTTTTTCATCAAGTAGTCGGTATACTTTTTAATGTCATTTTGTTCAATCCGTACAAATTTCTGTAAAAAAAGAAAACAACAACAACCGTGTCAGCGATGAAACATGAAGGCACAACCAACAGATGTAGCATTTCAACAACGTACATAATCTCCTTTGCCGGCAGTTTCAATCACTTGTTGCCACGAGACCAATCCAGCGACGGCATTGGGCAATGTGAAAGCAGTGTGGATATTTCCGCCAAGATCTTTGGCTTTTTTTTGGACAGCACCGTGCGCAGTATCACATTCACAAAAAGTATGTCCAACAGGATTCCTTTTCAAAGTCACACGTAGCAACCCATTGATATAAAAGGGAGACGTTTCGTCAATCAATTCAGCACAAAAGGACAAGAAAGTAGAATTGTTGGCTTGGCCATAACAACCATCAAAATGGATAATCAAATGTTCCACCCCAGCAGCAGCGGT
>Ga0115005_10002749_pt1 | contig 14022 bp, 11 predicted proteins | sample ArcOceMetagenome_FD_87163 | JGI IMG/M metagenome (GOLD analysis project Ga0115005, IMG submission 87163) | Marine eukaryotic phytoplankton communities from Arctic Ocean - Arctic Ocean - Greenland ARC118M Metagenome | ecosystem: Environmental > Aquatic > Marine > Oceanic | place: Arctic Ocean... | reverse complement strand
TCAGACATATAGACCTATAGAGCTGATTATTATAGATGATGGATCTGATCAACCGATTAACTCAAAAGTCAAAGAACTAAATGATCGTGAGTTTTCAATTCAAATTATTCGAAATCATCCGTCGAAAGGCGTCGCTGCAGCTAGAAACCAAGGCATTAAGCAATCAAAAGGAAAATGGGTTGCATTTCTCGACGATGATGATGAATGGATCAAGAATAAACTAGAAAGGCAAGTTGATGAACTTTCAAATATTACCAATAAGACTATTAGAGGTGCATCATGTCACTTAATACAGCAAGACGAAAATAAAAAACCTATTTTCAAAGTTGCGCACCACTTTCGTAGAGAACAAATTATTGGTGATTTGTTGTACGCAGATAATAATTTAGAACCTGCAACACTTATGATAGAACGAATTGTTTTTGATGAAATTGGTTATTACAAAGAAAATTTTCCAACCGCAGAAGACAGAGAATGGCTGTTAAGGTATTTAATAAACAATAACATTCATGTGGTTGATGAATATCTCGTAGTAATTACTCAGCACACGGGGGAAAGACTTACCTTAAATCACCAAAAAATGATGATGGGTGAGGCCTTGTTTCTAGACTCTGTTAAATCATATGTTAGAAGGCTTAATGGTAATCATAATAAAGCTATCGGATATAGATACGCTAAATATGCGCATGAAACGATTCTTGCAGGATTTTATGTGAAAAGTATTGGGCTTTATTTTAAATCGATATGCTGTTATCCATTAGGTTTTCGTGCGACGGCGGGTTTTTTTGTTGCATTGTTAGGCCCTAAGTACTATCGGCGTATTCTGTCTTTAAGGATGAAAAGGTTACAAAATTAGTTGCCAAATACTCGTAATTTAGTTAAATCAAAACAGAATAACAAACCAATCTTTTTTAGGGAGACAAAAGTGAGCACATTAGTGAGAAAGGTTTCAGAGCAAGTTTTAAAACGATTTGCGAGCTTTGATAAGGATGAAATACCTAAAAATAAAATACTGATAGGTACACACCATAAAACAGGTACGGTTTGGTTGGAAAGTGTATTCTCTAAAGTATCAAATCAATTTGATCTTGAATGGTTTTCCGGCGGTAATAAAGACGTAATTCCTAAAGAGTGGCAAGTGTTACAACACACGCATTCTCATTTTCAGAAAGAAATTTTGGAAAATAATAATTTCAAAGGACTTCATATCATTAGGGATCCAAGGGATATAGCGGTTTCTGCAGCATTTTACCATTGTAAGTCACACGAAGATTGGTTGCATGTTCCTAGAGCAGAGTTTGGAAATAAAACCTACCAAAACAGAATTAACGAATGCAATAATTTCGATGACAAATTGATATTTGAAATGGACCATTCGACAGCCACTGGATTAAGCGACATAAGTCAATGGAATTACGATGATCTACGATTTATAAATGTTAAATATGAAGAATTAATAGCTGATAATAATATGAAGCTCTTTCGAGATGTATTTGAGTTTCTTGGGTTTAAGGGAGAAGCACTGATTAGATGTTTACAAATTGCCTTCGCTAATAGTTTATTTTCAGGGAGAGTAACGTCGCAACATGTTAGAAGTGGTAACTCAAACCAATGGAAAGAATATTTCAAAAAATCTCACGCTGAACATTTTTGCGACAAATTTGGTGATTTACTTATTAGATTGGGGTACGAGGAAAACAATAACTGGGTAAAAGAGTGTAAGGACCATTAGGATGCGGTCATTATATTAGTAACACCCAAAACGGTAAACGAGTTTTACTTTTTGGTATTCATGTTATCGATATTTATATGCTCAATAGCAGTGAAATTAAATTCTCGGAGCAAGTGAATGGCGTGGTTGAATGAATACGACCACGTCACGGCGTTAACTACATATAACAGGGAAACTGCACATAATTTTCTGCCGATAACTATGAAAAAGGCTTTGATGGCGCGTTCGGCACGGTTGTTGTCAATGCTCAGGTTACCGACTTCAGGTTAACGCCAAACTGCTTTGTTGTTATGCAGCCCAGTCCATATTGGGTCCTTCACCTCAAACATCTAGTCGAGCAACTATTCCTTTAATTTTTTTATTTCATCAATCACTAATAGGAGTCTTCTCTTAAAAAAAACACTAAGAAAAAGTACATATATAACTCCACCAGTTGCAACAAGTAGTATTAATTCAGAAAAAACATTACCAAAACTTAGCCAGTCTCTTTTATCAATATAGATTGTTCCAGCAAACATCATCAATCCTGAAATGACAAAAGGTAATGTACTTTTCAATGCTGGGTATAGAGCCACATCTAGGTGTTCTCCAGCTATATTGAACCTTATAGGTAATGTAATATAAGCTGAAATTAAGATTGACAAACAAACAGCTTCAACCCCCCAATTAACTGCAAGCAATGGAAAAACAATATTACTGAAACATACATAAATATTAATTTTCAATGCGCTTTTGGTGTGACCTCTTGATATCAATAAGGTTGGTAAATACCACGACATTATAAAGGCCGGTGCGGCCAAAGATACTATGTACATCAAAACAATACTCTGTTCCCACTTACCCCCTAAAGAAAACGCTATGAAAGGCCCTGCTACTGAGCCGAGTCCAATATACAAAGGTATTACTATAAATGCTGTAAGGGCAACAATCCTGTAATATGTGCTCGATACTTGTTTATCTTCAACTCTTGACACTGTCGCAAGTGTAATTTTATTTAATTGCTGCATGCTAAGACTCAATAGTATGTTAAACGGCCTGCGGGCAATTGTTACATATGCGAATAATGCAGGCCCCAAAAAAAGGCCTGTAACTAAGTTCATTGTTTTTCCTGAAAAAAAAGTCAAAATAGCCATAGTCAATAGAGGAATACTAAATGCTTTTATTTCTTCAAAATGACTAGAGACAAAAGTGAATTTGGGCCGAAATTCACTTTTCATCCAGATTAACAATGTATTCAATAAGGATTGAACAATACGGCCAATCACTATAGACCAAACTGCAAAACCATTGAGTGCCAATAAAACGGACAAACTACCACTAACTAAAATTGATACTGATTCTATACCAGCAATTTTTTTGTTTTGAAACTCTCGTTGTAGTTTAGACTCCTGTGTAATTCTCATTCCATTTACAACAGGGGTGATAGACAGTGCTAAGACTATTAATGCTCCAAGTTCAGAATAAAAGTAATAGATAATTGGGGCAACAAAGACAACTAAAATTAAGGTAAGGAAAGCAGAGATAATTAGTATTAGGCAAAAAGTACTAGAGGCAAATTCATCAGACCACTGTTTGCGTTGTATCAGGTTCTGATTAATACCTATTGACATAAAGATACTACTAAATTCAATTATCAAAAAAGAAAATGCCACTAAACCAAAATCCTCCACTTCTAATAAACGAGCAAGCAACATATATACGAAGAAGCTTACAAGTTGGTTAAATCCCTGTACAGAGACATTCCAAAACACTCCTGCAGAGGCACTTTTTTTCAATGACATTTATAATTTAACCTCTTTCACATAACTCGATATAGAAAGAATTTAATCATTTAAATTGCCCAAGTGGACTTTCAGTTGTCCAAAGATCAAAATATGCAGAATTTTTCCCATATGAATTATCTAAAACCACGTTGGATTTGCCGATCAAGCAACAAAGGATATGTCCATGCAATCTATCTGTTTCTATAGAGTCGTAATTACTAAATGTTTTTGCTGCACGTACGCAAAGCTTGGTGGAATGCTTCAACCAATAGCGAGCTATTATATCGTTTAGCAATGATAATTTGTCGTATTTCATAAGCTTTCTAATACGATTCATAAATTGTATTTCACCGGCGTAAACTATGTCATCCCAATCAAAAGCATCCTCGATATTTGCATCTGATTCTATATCTCTCCTTCTAAATTTTAATATCCCTGTACCTTTCATTCTAGGAATATCTAAAAACGAATCTTGTTCCCATATCATGTGAGCTGTATCTGGGCATAACTCAATATCATCACAAAGTAACCTCCCCAATGTTTCACTTTTTTTATCTCTCACAAATAAAGTTAAACTTTTGTGATTTCTAAATATTTCAGCGTCGGTATTAAGTACTTTTTCGTCTTTGTAGAATATGGTTTGGGGGAAAATGACTGTATTAATGTTTGGAAATGAAGCCAGAATATCCAATCTGCATTTTTGATGTAAAGAATATAAATCGCCAAGGTTTCCACCACCGTGAAAAACAATGCTTATATTCCCATTATGTTTCTTAATTATCCGTTTAATATTCTCTAGCCTGTAGTTATTCGCCGAAAATTGGGAAATAATCTCAACACCATTTTCTCTTAAAAGTTTAATGGCACCAACGTAAATAAGTAAATCACCGATATTGTGATGCACTGGGTAGTCAACATAAATTACTTTTTTATACTTGAGTGTTTCGGTTAATTTATTCAGGTGCAGCTTCAAGCCTGCCATTAAAACGTTGTGTTCCATGATAATATCTCTATTCTTTTTTTTACAAAGTACTGTGCTTAACAAAATCTTATTTTTAACCTCTGGCGCTGAATTAGCCACACATTTGTCGATTATTTAAAGGCTTAGGATGATTCTTCGAATTTAAGTAAAAAGCTATATTTTGAATATTATATTCTACATGACAGTCTAACTAGTCGATATAATAATATTCTTTATAACGTAGATTAGTTTAAGGATACATACAGTTAGAACTAGCAGAGCATGGAAATCGGTACAATGTTAAAACCATTGCCAAGAGTATAAAATAGACAACAATTAGTTACCAAGGCAGCACGTAAATTCAAAGTAGCGACTGATAGTCAGCATAATTTACCAATTGCGCGCAATTTTACGGCCGATAAGTCGAATCAAAAATGGGCAGGTGATATAATCTTCTTGATCACGAGTGAAGGCTGGTTCTACCTAGCCGTTATCATTGACTTGCACTCCCGCGCAGTGATTGGTTGGTGAATGAGTAGCGGATGATGTCTGGTATATGCTGCATTGAATATGTCACTCTGGAGGCGAGGTATGCCAAAAGCGGGGCTAATACACTGTGATAGAGGCAGTCAGTATTGCCCTCATGCCTACCGTGATGTCATCAAGCAACATGAATTAATTCAAAGTATTAGTCGTAAAGGTAACTAATGGATAATGCGTGTGTGGAAAGTTTTTTCCATTCACTCAAAGTCGAAGCCATCCAATATGACCCTATTATGAACCAAAAAACTATGAGGCAGCATGTATTTGAATATATAGAAATTGATTACAACAAAAGGAGAAGGCATTGGGCGAGAAGTTCGAACAGCAGAATGTCTGCTTAACGATGTATCCACTTTTACTGGTTCATATCATTTTAGGCAAACAATATATTTATAATGGTAAACACTATTTTGAAGCTGTTAACATTGCCCTAGCATAAAAAGTATTATTACAAGGCCAACTCTTTGCTATCTATATTGAAAGAAATTAAAAACAAAATTCACCTTAAGCTTATTTGTGATAGATATTCAGGAGAAATCAGAAGACAAGATCCGATTATTGTTTTGGGCATGCATAGGTCTGGAACTACTATGCTAGGTGAGTTACTTGGAAAGCTCGGTGTGTTTTTGGGTCATGAATGTGACGCGCATGGTGAGTCAAAATTTATCATGGCATGCAACGAAAATGTTCTTCATTTTTCCCATAGCGCTTGGGATGATCCGCGCAATCTCGAATATCTATACGAATACCCGGAAAGAGTGTCAAAATTTACTGATAAACTTAAAAAATCTGTAATTAGCAGAGACTTCATCCATTCTTATGTTGGAACTGACAATGCCAGTGATTTTTTTCAATGTAAAAAGCCATGGGGATGGAAGGAACCCAGAACAACAGTATTGTGGCCTATTTGGAAGGGGGTTTTCCCGCAAGCAAAATTTATCTTTTTATATAGGAATGGCATCGATGTTGCTCAAAGTTTAAGACGAAGAGCAGAATCCCATATTACAATAGTTGACAAGTCATTTTCATCTCCTAGGTGTATGGAATTAAATCGGGCTTTCAAAGTTTGGGAGGAATATAATGAACTTTATGTAGCGCTTAAAGAACGTTATACAGATGCCGATATATTCGAAGTGTGTTACGAAAACCTTTTACGAGATCCCATAGTTGAACTACAAAAAATTATAAAGTACCTAGAACTAAATGCTGATACTGATTTGGTGGAAGAAGTCGCTGCAAAAGTTAATAGCACCAAAGCATACTCATTTATAGATGATAAGGAATTAAAAGACTTTTATGAAGTAACAAGAAATAATCCGATGATGAAAAAATTTGGATATGATAACTTAACTTCTTAAGTTTTGTAGTGTGATATCCAGCCTGATAATAAATAGTACGCAGGATTAGAGGATGTAACAGATTTTGTGTAACTGCCATTAGTTAAATATTGATCTGAACCAATAGTTTTGGACACCTCATTAAGTGAGTAAACTAACCCACTTAGGTGAAACATGACTACTAAAACCAAACGTAAAACTTATTCATAATAATTCAAAGAAGAAGCGTTGAAGCTGACGGGTAAAGTTGGCTTTGCTCAAGTCGTAAGTGATTTAAGTGTGGGAGAATCTCAGCTTTTTCATTGTCGAGCTACGGCTCTCAAAAAAGCTTCCACATCACTTAGTTTGCCTGTGAATATGTATTTTCATATTCATCTGGAGATACATGACCAAGATGGCTATGCAGTCGAGTTCGATTGTAAAACACTTCGACGTAATCAAACAAATCTGCTTTAGCTTCACTACGGTTTTCGCTTTACACGTTCAGTCTTAAGCGAGTGGAAAAAGCTTTCTGCAACAGCATTATCCAGGTATTAACGACCAAGCTCATCTGCGAAGTAAAGCGTAGCGAGCGACGAGTACTGCTTTATTTTGGCCGAGTGAAGCGCCTTGTTATATCCGCTATCGTTTTCATAGAGCTTTGGCTAAGTTTATATTTAGAAACAGGGCTCTCCAGAAGTCTAAAAGAAATATATGCGGCAACAGTCGACCCCAAAAGGACCCCGTAAGCACTTATATACCCATTTAATTCAATCTTATTAAACGCACCAATAAATATCACGTGAAACAAGTAAAGACTAAAACTAACTGCCCCGTAAAAGCGTAAAAATTTAAGCGTAAAAAATCTTTTAATTAACCCTTCTACATTTACTGCGGATAAAATAACAAGTGACCAAAACACTGAATACAAAATAAATTGTTTGTGAAAAAAATTATTGGGCACATTATCTCCGAACATAGAAAACACTAAAGGTGTCATAAGTACCACGCCTCCCACACCTACATACCCCATGCACCTAAGTAACAGTGTAATTTGCTTGGGGGGGTTGTTTTTTCTGGTATTTATATAATCCTGAAGAACCGCGAGGAATATACCGATGATGAATATAGGCATATACGGCAACAATCTTGCGTCATTTGTTGTTGATTCGCTCTGAGAAAGCACTAGCTGTGAAAGTACTAATAAAACAAAGAACAAGAACAATAAAGCCCCATGCCCGTAATTTCTCATGAGCACTATACCAAAAACAAAAATGGGCAATATGAAATAGAATTTAAACTCTACCGCTATGCTCCATGTCACGCCCTTTCCTTCTTGCAGAATAAGGTGATTAAGCAACCCATACCAATCTAAGGCAAAAGGTATTCCAACCCCACTCATAACCAATGTGCTTAAAGCTGCAAGTAGCAAATAAATTGAATACAATGGGTATATTCTAAAAAACCTTCTCTGCCAATAATGGGACATTACCGGAAACTTAAGCACTTCTCGCCCCTTTTTCAACAATGGTAAAGTTAATAAGAAAGAACTTAGAAGAAAAAACAGGAATACGCCTGATTTGCCAATACCTCTCAAATCAAGAAAGGGGATGAAAAACATACCAGCGTTGCTTGTGTGACTAAAAACAACAATCAATGCAGCAAATCCTCGAAGACCATCGAGGGAATCCATTTGAAATTTTTTGTCAGATATTTCTCTATGTATCATTTACGCCAAAACCTACCCTGAGTATATTATGAAGACGACTAAGTAATGTCCTAGCGACCATACTATTTAATTTCTACTAACTTTTCATAAAAACAAGAAGTTAGAAAGCTTTTTTGAGCAATCAACTTACCATCCTTTTTGGGATATTACTAAGAGGCCTGAGTAATACATCTGATGATGTTTTATGGTGAACGTCCACTTCTCATAAAGGCGTCGTTACCGACTGTCTATAGATTGCTCAAAGCGGGTGTTGCCACCCTGCTTTTAATCAATAATAAATATTGGCTGAATGTCAAACAACAAAATACTCCTTAACTATCTGTTAAATATAGAAAAAAACGTTTGCCTTGTGGCTTTTATGGCGTACTGTTTGCTTATGAGCATGTGTTTTAATTAAGTGAATAAAAATAGATCTGATTAATCAGATCCCAAATTTCGTATCAGCCCAGTACCGGTGGGGCTTGTTTGATCGTATTGCTAATACTTTTTTACTCACACCCTCTAAAGTCATACTTTAAACGATGATGCTCAACCACTTTAGTGGTGGCTGGCACAAACATTAATTTCTCAATACATCTTTGCCCATGCAGTGAAGCTCGCCTTGGCAGCAAGCGCACACTTTACCCGCGTCATCAATATCGTGTATCACGACTTCACGGGTAATGTGCTCGTTAAAGGGCTTGGAATTTCTCTTGCGTTTCGGTTTGTCTTTGGACGACTCACTCTTGCCATGTTCAAGCTCTGCAATTTCTTCTGCCTCATTAAACAAGTTACCTTGTCCAGGATTGGCTTCGTTTTGACTGGAAAATAATGTGTCTTTGGCTTAGCGGCATTGCTCTTCTGGAAAGACTAAACGCGCTTATTGCAACGCAATTAAGTTAACTTTTTCGGCCACCATTAAGCCTTGCTCATCATGCTTACACTGGAGCAATTCAATCTTTTTACTGGGCTTGTTGGCCTTTGTTTTCAACTGATGTTGACATGACCTGATCAACCTAATACGACCACCTCAGTTAAGCTACTTTTTGTAATTCATTGTTTTGTTGTTCAAAGTTATTAGGACTTTGATAATCCAAGTACGAATGAATTCTATGGCTGTTGTACCAGTTTGTAAATGAATGTCGTACTGCTGGCAAAAGTCGTGTGTGGTAAGGACTGATTGGGCGTGTTGCTCTAAGTGCGATTGCCATTGTTGTTTAGTTCGTCTGGTTATGTTAGGTTTCCAATAATGACAACCTCATTATTTATCAATGCTAAATGTTACGCCATTTGCGCTATTAACGACGGACACAACAAAAGCATGGGGCGTCAAGATTTAGTGGCTAAACCGCCCGCAAATTTAAATCTACTACTGACAGTAAACACAATTTACCTGTCGCCCCTAATTTACTTGAGTAGAACTTTACCACCGATAAACCTAGCCAAAAATGGGCCGGTGATGTCACGTATCTGATGACCAGCGAAGGATGGCTTTATCTTGTCGAGATAATCGACCTTAATCGCGCTCAGTGATTGGTTGGTTGGTTAATGGGTCCACGTATTACATCATCTTTAGTGTGTAATGTGCTGTAAATGGCGATTTGGCGGCGAAGTAGGACTAAAGTCGTCATCGTGCGGAGTGATAGGGGTAGCCAATATACTTCCCATGCTTATCGTGGTTTATTAAGCGAACATCATTTACTGCAAAGTATTAGTCGTAAAGACAACTGTTGGGATAACTCGTGTGTGGAATGTTTTTTCCATTCGCTCTAAGTCGAAGCCATCCAATATGTTCCTATTATGAACCGAGGAAGCATGTATTTGAATATATAGAAATTGATTACAACAAAAAGAGCAGGAATAGTGCATTGGGCTATCTAAGCCCAGATAAATTTGAACAACTAAATGTTGCTTAATGAAGTGTCCTCTATTGATGGTTCAGATCAGAATAAAAGTAAATCTGAATTCAGGTATGCCATTTTCATAGTGCTTCATATAACTTTATATAACGCTCTGCCATTAATTCCATAGCAAACTCATTTTGTGCCCTTGTGATATTGAAATCTGAAAATGTATTTCTAATTTGTGGGCTGTCCGCTAATGATGTTATTTTTTCAACAAAGTCATCTACATTGTCTAGTTCGCACAAATAGCCTCCCTTCCCATCCTCCAGCACTTCTGGTAACGCAGTACTACGACTTGTAATAACAGGGATGCCGCAAGCCATGGCCTCACACACTGTTAAACCAAAGCCTTCCATGCGAGACGGAAAGAGAAAAATGTCGCAGTAGTTATACCACTTAACGAGTTCATCTAAGCTTACTTTGCCAATAGATATTATTCTTTCATCGTTAACAGGCATGTGCGATTGCAGTCCGACTGTTGTGTAGAGCACAAAATTATTGCCTAATTTGTTGATAATTTTAGGTAATAAATCAGCCCCTTTACGAGCACTCAAATTACCCACAAAAAAGAGTTTAATTTTTTTGTGGTTATGCGGGTCGAGAATATCGTTATTGGTTCGTTTGCGGAAGGTGTTCGTATCTATACCATTATAGATACGAGTGGAAGCAGTATTGAAATATTCTTGTACTTTTTGTGTTGTATAATCACTAGGTGTTGTAACAACAGCAGCTGATTCGAAGGCCCACTTTTCAAATAAATAAACAATTTTGTGGAAGGCTTTTTGTCCAATAGATTTATATGCGGACAGCAATTTGTCATGTACCACATGATGTTCGGTGCAAACATGTTTTTTATCAGATTTGTTAAAGCCTACACCTGCCCAGCTATTTGTGTGCACGATATCTGCGTCTGTTTTATAAAAGGCCTTACCTAAAAATGGATTATATTGAAAATGATGAGGGAATGGCTTCAACTCAACGTCGATCCCTTTGTCTTTTAAGGCTCTCGCTAGTGTGTATGTCCAAGTGTCACTCCCTGAACCACACTTTACAAATGGAAAGCTAACTTTCACTATTCAGTTCCTTTACAAATTGTCTCGTAACATTTTCCACAATGTAATTTGCAGAGGCAAACTCTTTAGCCTGTTCAGTTATCTTTAGCACTTCATTTGGATGACATAGAACCCAATGTATTTTACCGGCTAACTCATTTTTATTCCCTGGTTCAACTAACCAGCCTGTTTTACCATCTATTACCGCATCGGGGATACCGCCACTGTTAGTACCTATGACAGGGCAGCCTACTTGCATTGCTTCTACAAAGGTTAAACCTTGGGCTTCTATCCAGCCACTTTCAGCTTGTTTAGATGGGCCAACAAAAACATCGCATGCTCTAAAATAGGTGTAGATATCTTTACTATCCACCCATCCAATAAAACTAACTTTTTCAATGATATCTAAGGTTTTAGCTAACTCAATAAAATCTGATTTGTCATGGCCTTCTCCAACAATAATTAGTCGATAATGGGTTTCTTTATTGTGTAATATTTTAAGGGCTTTAATTAAATCACCCACACCTTTTTCTTCTGATAAGCGCCCCACAAATAAGATTAGTTTTTCATCTACTGTTTGTTGCAGTGACTGCCTGAGTAATTGCACCATTTCAAATGGGCATTCAGGGGCTGGCAATATTCCTGTTGGAATGCGAACAATAGGCGTAGAGGCCATTGGAGCAATTTGTTTGACTTTAGCCTCGGTAACGGAGCTATTCACTGTTACCTTGTCCGCAGTATTAATAACAAAACGCTTAAACATTAAGAGAATATTGCTATTTAACGCGAATACATCACCACCATGCACTGTTGCTATATGTTTTGTACCAGTTAATTTACAAACAATGGATGCGACAAAACCTTGTGGAATTAACCAATGTGAATTAACCCAATCTGGTTTATAGCTAACAACTTCTTTTAATAGGGCTAATAATTCGCACAAGACTAAAATAGGTAATTTAAGTTTGTTGAGTGGACTTTTCTTTAGATTGCCTAAAGCGCCGCCTTGATAACAAACACTTTGCCCCCTAAGCGGCAACCAATACCGAAACCGCTTAATTTCGACCCCGTCTAACTTTTCTTGTAATTTTGCCCCTTCATAATGCGGAGCCAACACTCTAACGTTTACACCCTGTTTTACTAGCTCCATAGCAAAATTATGTACAAATGGTGTTGTGGTATCCCCCGCCCACCTTGGATAATTTGATGTCACTATCAATATCTTCATGGCGCTATTATTTTTTTGATTGTTTGTTAAGTTCTAATTCAATGCGTCTTACTTTTTCTAACGTCTGCTCAATCAACTGGCGATTAAAGTTCATCAAATCTGCCAACAAGGCAATGAGAAACGAAATGAAGCCCAAAATTGCAAACACTCCTCCCAGTACCAGAGATTGTAAATGCCCTTCTCCATCTCCTGTGAAATAAAAATATAAGAAACGAAGGATGGGTATGGCACCGAATATCGATAAGATTAATCCAATAAAAAAGAAAACTTTAAGAGGCTGATACATAGCATACATGCGCACAATGGTGGTGAGCTGCCTTTCGATGAACTTAGGGATACTACTGAAAAGACGAGACTCACGGGTTTTTGCATTGGTTTCAACCGGCACTGAGGTGACGGCCATATGTTTTTTGCCAGCTTGGATAAGCGCTTCAATGGTATAACTAAAAGGGGATACAATATTAAGATGCAATGCAGCGTCGCGGCTGTAGGCTCTAAAGCCACTCACGGCATCAGGCACTTGTACACCCGAAAGCGTTTTTACCACGTAACTGCCCACCCATTGTAGAAACTTTTTAAAAGGCGAAAAATGAGCGACCTTGGCGGTGTTTCTGTCCCCTACTACCACATCAGCTTTACCATCAAGTATGGGTTGGATCAGTTTAGGAATATCCCATCCGGCATATTGATTGTCACCATCTGTATTAACAATAATGTCGGCTCCTAACTTCAAACATTCATTTAAACCGGTTCTGAACGTTCTGGCTAACCCTTTATTGTTTTTGTTGATAACAATGTGGTGCACCCCCAATGCTTTAGCCACCTCAATGGTTTTATCAGAAGAGCCGTCATCAATAATCAGTATTTCAACTACATCTACTCCGTCGATTTGCTTGGGGATGTCGTTAAAAGTTGCAGGTAGGGTATTTTCTTCGTTATAGCAGGGTATTTGAACTATCAGTTTCACGAATATTATCCTTTAATAATTCTTTAAATTGTCAAAATAGCGCTATTTTGAGTTCGTATGGCAAACAATCTTTATGATGCAGTCAACTCTTTGCAATATTTATGTTTCGACAATTGTTTCTCATATTTGTCGTACCAAGTTTTTAGGGGGGTGCGTCTAACCTGCGGTCCAATTTTATGAAGTAAGTATCCTGTCTGTGCCCTTCTTTTGCAACTAAAACAGGCGTCTTTATATGCCAATTTCGGAGCGCAACTGTTAATAAGGTGAAGTTCAAATGCCCTTGCGCTGCAGATTCTGGCTTATACGTATAAATTTGCGATGATTTAATGCATTATCTATAGTCAGAAAACAAAATGGTTAACTTAAATACATCAGAGCCAGTGACTTTATCGACACTAAACAATCAGCGTTTATGGTTTATTGTTGTCCATTCGATGTTCGCCAACATCTGTGAGTAGGGAAGAAGATACAGAATATGAAGTTTCTTTAAGAAAGTCATCTTCAGTTGTTACAGGTGATTTTACTGTCCACCTTTTCTTTTTATCTACTAATTACCACCCCACCCTATTGGATTCAAACACCAGATTCTGGCATCTATGTTGGTTCTGCATAAAACCTTTTAAAAGATTTTCTTACTATTTCAATCAATTCCCAAATTTACCATATTACCCTGGCGTATCCGCTTTTTTAGCAGAACCCATGGCCATATTCGGTACTGACTTTTATGTATTACAGGTTGTAATGGCATTAGTCTCAACAGCTGGGATTTTTTTCATTGCGAAATACTTTTCTTATCGTGATTATGGCGTGGTCGGTTTAGTGACTCCATTCTTAGTTTTATTTAGTGC
>Ga0115005_10002746_pt1 | contig 14025 bp, 16 predicted proteins | sample ArcOceMetagenome_FD_87163 | JGI IMG/M metagenome (GOLD analysis project Ga0115005, IMG submission 87163) | Marine eukaryotic phytoplankton communities from Arctic Ocean - Arctic Ocean - Greenland ARC118M Metagenome | ecosystem: Environmental > Aquatic > Marine > Oceanic | place: Arctic Ocean... | reverse complement strand
GGCAATTTTGTGGTTGTCGAAGAGAAAATGCTGGCGCGCCATCATAAATTCAAAATGATGGTGGAACCAAGTGGAACTCTGGAACTGTTCTTATCGTGTTGGTTGATTGAAAAGAGTTGAAACAAGTCTTGGTCGAAGCTATGTATAGTACGTGTAGTTTAAGAGAGATGGTGTCACGGTTGATGTGGTGTCAGTTCAATTTACAATTTCAAAATTGAAATTCACAGCATATTAAATGGTAATTACTACAGTACTGTACGTGTAGTTGAAGAGATTTGGTGTGACGGTTCCTCATCAATTTACAATTGAAATTCACAGCATATTCAATGGTAATTATCTCTTTTTAATTCGTTACAATTGAAATTCACAGCATATTGAATATTCAATGGTAATTATCTCTTTTTAATTCGTTAACTTCCTGCCCGTTATTAAAATAAGCAGATGTTTTGCTTTTGTAATCGCTTCATTGTTCTCGTTAGCTTGATGATAGAATCGCTAGGAATTTGCTCTCCTTGTCCTTCCACTCCGCCAAAAAACCACCAACGCAGACTTCTCCCCCACGCGAGAAAACAGCAAAGAGTAATTCTGTCAAGGTGCGCTTGCTACTCAATACAGATTTCATGCTACGCTTCTCTCCATTAATGATATTCTCCGCATTGATTGTGCTGTTGAGGCACGAAAGTAAGTTATTTGGATCAACACTAGGTTGAGTTGTCTTGACTAATCCTGTCAATGACCTCAAAAGTCTATCCTCTCCGGCTGGTGGCGCTATAGACAAATCTGCTGTGGACGCAGATACAAATACAACCTTAATTGCATTTGGAAGAACTTTACAAGCGCTGGGATGTGGCAAAATCCCTTCATCAATGACTCGAGAAAGGAGCATGCGTCCCTTTGGCAAAGTCAATGTCCTTCCCAGGATTTTGTCGTCGCACTCAATATCAGCAGAATCGCCAATCTTCTTCAGTCCAAATGCCCCATGGAGCTTGTCAACATTCTCTTGCACGTCTTTCAACAATTGTTCTCTACGATTGATGACAGATTCCTCTCCGTTGAGAGCATCGCCAGGTCTGGACTGAAGCAAGCGTCTCAACTCAACCAAACTCAAATAAGCCTGAAACCCCTTATCAATCGCTACTCTCGCAGCCCACAAAATAGCTCTCTGACGATCTTCCTCCGTATCGGTTTCCGGTGCATCCAAATCCACCTTACTCTCAACATTAGTCGTCAAAGCAGTAGTCGACAAGAGAGCCCGCGGCCTCTTCACATTAACCTTCACAACTCTCCCAAGAGTCTGCTTATCTTTCGTCCAAGCATCCGCTCTCTTCTCCACAGAATCCCGGAACTTATCCTCCATCTTTTGGGCTTTTACCTTGGTTTCCTTCCAGACGGGATTTGGCAAATTATTCCCGCTGCTGGGTGCGTTTCCACCCAAGAAAAGCAAGTTGCGACTTTTGCGATCATCATAGCTCCAACGGTAGTAATCGGCATTGTAAGCATCGAGAACAGAGGCAAAGGATAGAATGGGACGTAGCATTGAATGCAGGACATAGCATAGATCGCGTGATGTCATGGAGGTGCACTTGATCGCCGTAGCTGGAACGGGAGTGGCGGTGGGAGATGGATTATGGAATGTGTACCGAATCACGTGCTCGTGGGAGGGGTTGGGTCCCCGGCGATTATTGGGGGGAGCCGCGGCTTTTGCCTTGGCTTTTTTGGCTTGATTCGCTTTTTCAATGGTTTCTTCTTCGATTCTCTCCTTTTCAATTTCGGAAGCGTTGGCGCCGAGAGCGGGGAAGTCCATCTTTTTAAACACCTTCTTTTCCTGTACTTTTTCCTGGACTTTTGCCTGTTGCTGCTGTTTCTGCGCCTGCTGCTGTGCCTGTTGCTGCATTTGTTGTTGCTGCGCTTGCGCCTGCTGTTGCATCTGGCGCTGCTGGTGTTGCTGCATTTGTTGCTGTTGCATCTGTTGTTGCATCATCATCATAACATGAGGAGGAGGCATGCCACCTGGTGGCATTCCTCCAGGAGGCATACCACCCGGTGGCATTCCTCCAGGTGGCATGGCACCCGGTGGCATATTCATGGGTGGTCCCATCATATGAGGAGGCATGGGGCCCCGCATCATATGATGTGGTGGTGGCATCGGCATAGATCCCGGGGGAAGATGATGCGGTTGTTGAGGTTGAGATTGAGGCATACCCTGACCTGGCATCATGTTGGGTGGGGGAGGTCCTCGAGATTGAGGCATACCCATACCCGGCATCATGTTGGGTGGGGGAGGTCCTCCGTTGCTTCCTCTCATGTTCATGTGAGGAGGCGGTGGTGGTGGGACTCCACCCATGGGAGGCTGTGGAATCGGCTTGACATTGACATTTGCATTGACATTGACATTCCTCACACCACCAGCACTTTGCTGAGAAGATGGTCGTGCAGCCGCATTCGCATTCGCATTCGCTGCCTTACTAATGGAAACGCCCTGCTGCTTTCCAAACCCAGGAAACAACTGCGCCATGGCCTTATCACTCCCAGCAGCATTCAAAACGGCATCTTCCTGAATGTCATAATCTTCCTCCCCCTCAAATAAATTATTCACCAAATCATTGCTAATCATTTCCCCCACCTTGTTGTTGATCTGCGACTGTTCCTTCCTCGCTGAATCAGCCTTGAGGAAATCTTCCGTGAGACTGAGTGCCGAGAATTGTTGAAGGGATGCAGCGAATGCATCGGTCGAAACCGGAGTGGATGGATGCGGTGGCATCATTCTAGTTCCAGTTGGTGTGGGTGCGCCTCCGTGGCCTACGACCATTGCGCCAGCTGATGCGTGTGCCATACCGGGCGGTGGTGGGGCGGAGGAGCTGGCGTTGGTGTTTCCCCCGCTCTTGGCGTCGAGTTCTTTCTCCAGGTTTGCCAGGTTGAACATGTCGTTTTCGGATGATTCAGGTCCAGCAATGTCTGTCAATAGATCTCGCATGAGCGAATCTCCGAGGCTGTGGGGTGAGATGACATGACATGGAAGGGAATGGCAATGAAAGGTGAGTGAAAGATATGAAACAATGGAATGAATGACAGTGATGAATGAGTATATGTACGTGTAGTATAGTAAGATAAGACATCAAGATTCCATTTACACAAAAAATCTGCATGATGAATGCGGGTCTCCTCCATACAGTAGTATATTCTCCAATTATCCTTCTCCATTGTGAATATTGAGGGAATGATCATTTTGTACGTACCTTGCAAAGAGATCATCTTCTGCAGATGCCATTGTGACAACTGATTCACACCTGATCTAATGTAATATAACCTATTCCTACTCCTATGGAATGTGTCTGTCTCTTGTCAGCTTCACTGTAGTGTGCGATGGATATTAGTGAAACAAAGACAGCGGTACTAATGCAGTGGTAGTGATTACTCGTGTTGGTTCTTTGTTTGTTGGATGTGTTTTGTGTCATCATGCATCATGTGTTGGTTTGTGCCGTTGTTATTGTGGAGGCGAAAAGATAGAAAAGAGAAGGAAAAAGGAAGAAGGAAGAAATAACATCCTAAGAAGCTTGAAGCTTTGGCTGAACAGAACATCAAAGAAGACACACAACAACAACGCGCATCTCGCGACTAAAACAAAGTCCAAGTCTTATCATAAATCATACCGACCGTACCATACCACATTATTTGTATCATTAGAGCGAATCAAAACAGTTGCTAATTGCCGACATCCTACAGTACTGATCAGCAAAACAACCTAACTTGAACAATGGTGTTCGGCGGCCTAGTAGACGGCCTCGTAGACGCTGGCCTCAAGATCCAAATAGAAATCCACCCCGATCCCAAATCCATCGCCTCCCAACGAGTCGTGCCCCTCGACCACTCCCCCACATGGAAAGTCACCAAGAATCCCTTCATGGTCGCCCTCGCCAAGAAGGCGATGAAGAGCAGGGATCCCGCCGCGGATGCTGTGTATGCGCAGGCTCAGCAGCAGCAGTCTTTGGGATCTGTGGGGATGCATCATATGGGTATGAACGGAATGGGTATGCCGGGGCAGATGCAGCAGCAGCAGGAGGTGATTTATGCCTTTGGGGAAATGGAGGATGTGCGGGGTGTGGTTCGGCTTTGTCTGCCGCCTGGTAAGAAATTCGATCATCTGGGCGTCAAGGTTCAATTTGTCGGACGTGTCGATATGGTAAGTTTGAAAGCTCAAAGTGTAGAAAAGAAGATCCTCACGAAAAATGGCATGTCATGATCCACAAATTCTACTTGATTCCAATCCATCCACTCAAACTCAAACTCACACTCACACTCACACTCACACACGCCCCATACATACCAAACACTAACAGTCACACGCAGTATACGACGGCCGATCGCACTACGACTTCATCTCCCTCTCCAAACAGCTCCAACCCCCCTGCACCCTCCTCCAAACCCAAACCTCCATCCCCTTCCACTTCCGAACCGATGAAAAACCCTACGAATCCTATCACGGCCGCAACGTCTCCATCCGCTACTTCATCCGCGTCCTCGTCGATCGCAAATTCCTCCCCGCGATTAAACAGGATAAAGACATGATTGTCCAATTGATCAAGGATGAACCGAGGCTGAATGAACCGATTAAGATGGAGGTGGGGATTGAGGAATGTCTTCATATTGAGTTTCAGTATCAGAAACGGTATTATCATTTGAATGATTTTATTGAGGGGACGATTCATTTCATGCTGGTGAGGATTAAGATCAAGTATATGGAACTGGCGGTGATCAGAAGGGAGACGATTGGGAATACGGGTTCGAATATAGGGATGCAGGGAAATACTAACAATGGTGTTGCGGCGACGGAGACTCAGACTTTGACCAGGTTTGAGATTATGGATGGGGCACCGGTGAAGGGCGAAATTATTCCTGTGAGGCTTTATTTGGATAGTATACCGGCTGATTTGACGCCGACGTATCATGCGCCCAATAGTCGGTTTGCGGTCCGGTATTATTTGAATTTGGTGTTGGTGGATGAGGAGGATCGGCGTTATTTCAAGCAGCAAGAGATCATTTTGTGGAGGAAGGAACTGGGTTGAATAGGGTTGAATGAATAAATGAAACCAAGCAAGATGCTCGCATCGGAACGATGCAAATCGAATTATTGTCGTGTGTGTACGCGTATTCTTTTTCATCACTCGTGGCTGAGCCAAAGAATGATTCCTCCCTCAAGCATTGCTGCAAAGAGGTAGAAAAACAATCATCCGGAAAGAAGAGTCTTTGAAGAGTATCTACATACAGTACGTGTACGTTTACTGTAACCTAATCAATTTTTGTCCTTTTTTTTCAACAAAACTGCACGTTGCATAGACAGAGAGATGTCGTCGATGATCGCAATTCATTTTGAAGTACATCAATTGCATATCATACACGTACTGATCAACCCAAGGTTGCACTGGATATGATCAGTAACTTTATTTCAGGTGGAGAATTTTAGTGCGAGTATTTAGCACACGTGTGGTATCTATCGAGCACGATGTCTCCTGAATGAAGATTTTATATTCTGTAAACATCTTAGAGGAATGTTTATAAGTTTCAAAATTATACTTATAGTATTACGTGTAAAGTGTAGTGTAAAAAACAGAAAGATTGGTAGCGCAATACTCCGATTGTTCACTTCACAGTCGTCACGCGTCTTGATGAAAATTCCCCTCCCCTACCTTTCTCTAAGGTTCTAAACATCGGCTACTTGTACCTTCTTTGAACCTTTTCCGGATCGAAATTTTGAAAGATTCAATTTTAATTTTTTTGAGCTCCCATGGCTGTTCTTTTTGTTGCAAACTTCGCTCCAAAGGATGAGTAGCATGCTATTTATCTGTGACTTGTCCTTCTTAGACAACGCCGGTACCTTCTTGACATCTTCACGAACTTGCGTCAACTGCTCCATGAGCGCTTTTGTAAAATCTTCCTGCTCTTTTAAAATTGTGCAAACTCTTTCTCAGCTATGAGCACTAATGGGCTCTCCAGGTCGAAATCATGCTCCAGCTCTCCTTTGGTATCCTCTTCGACGATAGTAGTAGATCTACTCGTTGATGGGCAGCAAATGGTGTCTATAATATCTGACGGACATAGAAATTGAACAATTCTCGCCATGGCTGTCGTACACGTCTAGCTAATAGAAATACGGGGGATTGGTTATAGAAGAATAACTCTACTGAATGTGAGACTGTACGGTATCATGCATTCTGAGTGCGAAATATCTTATATTCCCGAATAGTTACCAAGAAGTACTCGTACTTTTTGTTTACGCAGATAGAAAACCAAGACTAAAAGCAAATATGATACAATATCAAAAGGTCCCAAAACTGAAAGCAAATATGCAAAAAGAAACAAATGCCTCGACTGTGAATCGAACACAGGGCCTCAAGATCTTCAGTCTTGCGCTCTCCCAACTGAGCTATCGAGGCTTTTTGCTGGAGATTGCATCATCATCCAAAATTATGAACACTTTCCTGTATTGATGCAAATCGGGGTTCTCATTGCAACCAAAACGCAAAGATATCAACAGGTGAAACACCTCAACACCTCGTCGTGAACTCTTCATGATTGATTCATTCATGATGTTTTCGGACATAAAAAAACAATATGAACAAGAGATTGCTATTGGCTTCCTCACAGCTATTCATAGCTTCTCAGTCCACCGTAGCTTTACTGCAACCCAGCCATATTTTGGCTTCAATTTCTAAAAGCAATTTGCACAGGATGAACTCTTCTTCACAGGAATCTCAGACATGGTCGAGCTCTGACCCTGCCGATAGCGTAGATGCTAGGAAGCGCCTAAATATTTGGCCACTAGATGATGACAATGCCAAATTATTAGATGAGGTCCATCCCAAATCTTGGCCAAATACTAAGGAAGATACTGTGTACGATCTTATTGCTATTGGTGCTGGTGCTGGTGGTCTTGTGAGCAGCCGTCAGGTGGCAAGAAGAGGAGGGAGATCTGTCATGATTTCTGCTCATTTGGCCGGTGGAGACTGTTTAAATGTGGGATGTGTTCCTAGCAAGGCTTTGATCCGTAGTGCAAGAATGATTCGAGAAGTTCGAAAGGCACAGAGTCATCCCGAGTTTGGTGTTCAGATCGGGGGCAGTGTGGATGTGGATTTTAATGCGATTATGCAAAGAATGCGAAAGCTTAGAGCCGAAATCGCTCCGGTTGATGGTCATGAGCGCGGAAAGGATATCGGTGTTGATGTATTCCAAGGGTTTGGACGTTTTGTAGACGAGAGCACCATCGAGGTTGTTCCTTCCTCGGGGGACGAAGATCCAATCCGATTGAAATTCAAAAAGGCCGCTATATGCACTGGTGGAAGGGCAACGATCCCGGACAACATTCCGGGGTTAAAAAAGGCACCCTACACGACGAATGAAACTCTTTTCAACCTAGGAAAATTACCAAATCATATGGTTATTCTGGGTTCTGGAGTAGTGGCCTTGGAGATGGCACAGGTGTTTGCCACGTATGGATCAAAAGTGACAGTGTTGGTTCGAAGTGATACGTTGTTCCCTAGGAGTGACCCTGATGCTGGCCCTTATTTGCAAAAGAGTCTCGAGGAGAGCAGTAATGTCGAGTTTGTGAAATTAGCAAAACTCCAGAATGTTGAGACATTAAGAGACGCAGATGGAGACGATCTGCCTCTCATGAAACTTTCCATCAGCGCCAATGGAGAAGAGATGGAGATCGAATCCGATTGCCTTCTAGTTGCTGCTGGGAGAACCCCAAATGTTGAAAATCTGAATCTAGAAGCAGCCAATGTGGATTTTGATGTAAAACAAGGTATCCTTGTCGATGACCTCTCAAAGTCAGTATCCAATCCAAATGTTTTTTCAGTAGGTGATTGCACTGCAGGTGTACCACGCTTGACGCACATGAGTGGTGAAATGGCAAAAGTGGTTGTGAATAATGCAATTTTCGATGACGACTGGAAGCTGAGCTCCCTTGTCGTCCCTGCTTGCATGTACACTGAACCAGAATTTGCGAGCGTTGGTGATGTCACAGGGGACAATGAGTCTGTTGATATTTACACTGCTTCCCTCGAGCATATCGATCGTGCTATTCTTGATGGAGACAGAGAAGGTTATGTTAAGATCTTTTGCAAGAAAGGTACAGGCACGATTGTTGGGTGTTCGCTTATAGCAGGTCGTGCAGGGGAACTTATCAATGAAGTTACGCTTGCGATGAAACACAATATTCCTCTTGAAGGTATTGGTCGTAATATTCATTGCTACCCCACAACAGGGGACGCAGTAATGGGATGCGGGCTGCAGCTCATCAATTCTAAGTGGAAGAGGCTAGATTGAAAAAGATCTTTTAAGATTCGTATTCATATAATTATTCTACTAGTAAACGTTGGAGTGATTGTGCTTTAACTTTTCAAATAAATCACCATTGGGGCAAGATTGGGGAGGTACGTGTAGTGATACAATTGGATAGAGCAATATTTAGTAGAAATTGCATCGAACCTTTGCATCTGCGAACATTACCATCAAGAATCTCTTTCCTTCAGTTATCTCAGTTCCTGCATGAATTGCTGCACCTGGATGAAGAAGAAATTCTCCAAACTCAAGCCTTACGTTCAGACCTGCGTCGCGAAAGTATGTCCCACCGCCAACGTACTCATTGCTTCTGGATAACATTATATTCATCGTAATATCACATTTGTCGTGATGCATCTCGACTCCTTTATGACGACCAGAGTACTTGACAACATGGGGTTGATTTTTGTCAAGTGTAATGGTACTTTCATCAATTCCGTAAAGTTGACCTGCAGCTCTCTTTACAAAAGACCTGAAAATGGTGTGAGATCGTTGAAGCTAAATTCATAAACCCTATTGCAAAAGATTGACTTACATAATTGGGCCCGCAGTTCGGTACACGTGGGGAATCTCAGTCAGAGCGAGATCTTGTTTCGTCAGAGAATAAAGGTCAGTGGACCACCCATCAACTAAAGTGTGGGCAAACTCTTCGCAACCATGTACAACTATTAATGTTGGTGGAAAAGATTAGAGGACTATTGATTGAAGAAACTTGTAGAATAAAGTAAAGGAAGAAATATGTACTTACTTTGATCGAGGAGCCGCAATAACTTAAGTGGGAGGCGCATACGATGAATACCAAGAGCTGGATTCCCAACATGCCGATGACCAAAAACACGGTAGTCAATGCACGTATTGATGAAGGGCTTTGGTTCATTGCGGTGGCGGTGATGGGTTTGTGTTGGAAATGCCATTGCCGAGCTTCGGTGAGTCCTTGTCGTAACCATAATTTCCCCACGTTGACGATGGTGATTTTTGATATTGGTACTGTGACGGGATAGGCGCGGTGGTGATAAGATCGAGTCTTCAGGTGGAGAACGAGGGACATATTTAATATCTTTCCAAGGGTGAGTATGTTCATATTGCGTGTGATTGGTGTGATTAGGGTGCGAAAAATATTCAGCCCGTTTCGTAGAACGGTCGTGGTAGGAAAGATATTCTGCCTCTTTCACAGGCTGATTTGGGTACGAAGGATGACTACTCTCCCTTGGATCTTCTTCAAGTTGGTACCGTACGTGTCTTGTTGAATAATTGTGACGAGGATGCGATGGATATTCAATTTCTTCCACGGGTGGTGCTTCCCTCTGGTTCGGTCGAGAGCATGGGTATCCTGTATCCATAGAATGATCATCGCGGCTCTCCTGTGGATCACGATATGACAAATGTTCAAGCATCTCTTTTGGTTCGTCCTGTGAAAGGTCGCGTCGATCCACCATTGAATTGTTTCCTTTCTGCTGGTCAACTACCGAGGGAGGAAATGTATGTTGAAACGATCCTTGATTGGAATAGTACATAGATCCTCTGGTAGGGCGATCTTTCCGGGGCACGAAACTGCTTGTGTAATGTTCATCTGGAAGTTTTCGGTATTTGCGATACATGATGTGCTGGTTGTGGTTAGTGCGTGTAATATGTAGTGAACAGGTGTTTGATGAAATGCGTTGTTATGTGCATCAACATAAACCGTTTTTCTCATTTGTCGGAGGCGCCGTGTAGGTGAGTTGTGAGTTGTATTCCTAAAATGTGATGACAAAATTGGAGATGGTCATGGGTACGACATTTTATGTTTATGGCATGCAACCAAGATCGAACTATCTTCACGTGAACCCTCTCAAAGTTTCAAGAAAGCTTTCTGACTGATTCTACACGCGGGTCTCGTAAATCAGTCTGGCACTGAAGGAAATTTTAATTCCATTTTATTTTGGAGTCGAAATCTTCTCCGTGATACTCGATTGCTTTGTGCAAAAACCGCTACCGCCTTGCATAGACATGTGCTTGTAAAACGCTTCACCTTCCTCCTCGCTTACTTTCTTCTGTTTTATGTTCACCTCATAAGCTTCTCGTCTTCGTGTCGATTTACCATCTTCAGTATTGTATGACAGAATTGCATCCACTTTTTCCTTGTAAGTGCTGCCTCGACCACGTTGCATGAGTGGAATATGGACATGAACAGTTGGTCCATCTTTATTTGGCCTTAATCCAGTGTGCTCGTGAATGAAACGCAGCGCGTCGTTCCATGTCATAATTCCATTTGCATCACGCGTTGGCAAAGGTAATTCTTTATGCATGCCACTTTGGAACAAATCTATCCTTCGTGCTTCTTTCTTCCTCTTCTCCTCTAGAATTGATCTCACAAAATTCAAGACGTCATCTTTATGGACCTCGGCTTCGCTCCTCATGCTCAGCATGCCATTCTTTAATCGTTCGGCTGCAAGAGTCAATTCCTCCCATTTGCATTCCAAGTCACTGCTTGTTCTCCAAAGATTCTGAATTGAATGCCCAAATCTCAAATTTCTATATTCGCACCTATGCAAAACTAACGGTAAATCAGCAGCAAATGGATAGCAAGGTTTGCCTGGATTTTTTTTTATATCAAGTAGCTCCAAAACAATTTCAGGCGACTCAAACCTCTTTCCAATCATAAAGAGTACAGATGCGATGCATCTTATTTGATGCCATAGAAACGCTTGTCCTTTGATCTCAAAATGGCACATCTGTCGATTCACATCCACCTTATCATTGTCTGTGCCAGAATGATTGTGATCCTCGTATGGATAGCCAAGGTCCTCGCTAGAATTGCACGTCGTTGCGGTGACAATCTTGGCGTACATTACAACTCTCTCAAAATTATCAACTTCCTCACAATTCATCTTACACAAATTCCTGAAATCATGCCGACCTTGCATGTACCCTAACGCCTTTGTCATGGCGTCAATATCGAGATCTCTTCGGATGAAAAAGTACCGATAGATTCTGCTCGTGGTGGAGAAGCGAGCAGAGAATTCGTCTGTAACAGGAGACCATCCTAATATTCGTATGGTTGGGGGTAGGACATTATTGATGATTTGGGAAAAATCTCGTTCAGACATTTCTTTCTGAATCAATTTGGGCGTTTCTATTCCGTCGCCCCCTCCCTTCTTGCGTTTCTTGGGATTGGGCGGTGTCCAGCAGGATACCTTGTCCAAATGATTCTTGGGCAAATCAGTCTCTTGCAGCATTATCCTGTCATCGTCTCCGGAATCATTCCCATTAAGAAAGGTTCCAATCGGAAAGGCACTCCTAACTCTCATAGCCACAACCTGCCCAAAAGCACTGACGCCCTTATCGGTCCTTCCGGAACGACTGTAACCACACTCACTCCTAGACTCAATGAGACACGTCTTTTGAAGGGCAGCAATTAATATCTTTTCGACAGAGTTATCAGAGGGAGTATTGATATTTTCTGCTAGGCCGTTGTAGGTTGCTCCGTCGTAGTGGAATTTGAGAGCAATATGCCTTGTCATGTATCTGTTTGCGTTTGTGTCTGCTTTCCTCTTGTTGTTTTGTTTCGCCCCCTGGTACTTTTGTTGTTTTTGTATGGATTTAAGTTGGTGTGTAGAAATGATGTTCTGCTGCAGGAGCGAGTTGAGGATTTCCACTGCTTCGTTTGCATGTTTGAGACCGAGGCTTTGGAGGATTGCGCTGACGGTTGATTTTCGTTCTTGAGTTGTTTGCTCTGCTTTTGACTGAGCAACCTCGGACTGAGACATGGTACTGTAGAGATGAAATTTGATGACGTTGCAATTAGAAAGTTAGTCCTTAGATTCCATCCACCAGATCTGTGATATGTTATCAGAGTAGCAGTTATTTATGAAGGCATGCAGAAGAATATATTGGTCTGGGTATCGAGAAGGTAAGTATGTACTCGCTCCTCGTAGTGAGTTAGAAATGTGATTAGTGGTTGGGTTCCTTTCTTTCTTTGCGCTGCGCTGGTTGGATGGCATGGTTGAGCAAACTTAACGGTAACGGTAATTGAAAACCGTTTACCAATTTTTCAAGATAAAAGCTGAAGGATGAACACAAACGTTTTCGACTAACTGGTGAACGGTGACACTTTCAACTTTCTCTCACCCACTCACCAGTCAAACCCAGTCAACCAGTCATCAATCAATCGACCTCCACTCTTCACTTTTTGAATCAGCAATGCAATGAGATCAGCTCTCTTTTTCCGACGAGCCCTCATCTTTTCCGTCCTCATCAATGTATATATAGCACACATACAAGCCCTAGCATCCCCCTCGGGTAATACCGGGGGCACAAAAACTCGACGTCAAATCGATTTCTCTGGAAGTAGCTCCCATCAAATCCTAGTCCCCCGTTCTGGTCTTTACAACGTTTCGAATTCGTCAGCTATTACGAGTAAACGAAGATCGCACTCCCTCCCAAAATGGCTGGCATCCAGGCACTCGCACCGTCACCTCTTGGGATCAGATGAAGTATCCAAAACTGGAGACGGAACTTACAAAGCCGTTTTACCGTCTATTTCCTGGTTTGGAATGGAACTCGTTCCAACCTTTTTCCAAAGAATTTCCATTCGAGGTGAAGAAAACGATGAGGATAATAATGATACGGATACGGTTGTAGTGAAAGTCTCGATTGAAGATAGCGAAGTAAATGCTCAGAAGAATTCCAGAATGAGTGGTTTAGTTGAGAAAATGATGAAGACGTGTTCCTTCCAGGGATCAAACGAAGTGAAATGCACAAGAGTTGATGGACATGATGGTGAGAAGCAATGGATGTTGACCAGTGATTTTACGTTGAATTTGCAGGTACCATTGGGATCTAGATTGATGATACTGCCACCAGGATTTAATACCATTGGAAGCAGGATTGTTAAGAGTACGGTGGAGAAGAGGGTGAAAGAGAATCTACTAAAGTTGGCAGAGGGATACCATGAATTTAACGATGGAGACGCGAATTGAAGGAATCTAGTACAAATGCTGCAGTTGAAGGAAACTCCACTCAATAGCGATGAATTAGCCTCCTTGTATTGGTGTCTGGAAGTATACATACTTATACAAGTATGGACCAAGAACGATACGAGTGCAAGAAGACAACGAATATTATAGTCATCATTATGGAGACACACCACATACCACAGATCAATTGTGAAATTTTAAAATTTGCACAAAAGCATCAGGCACGAATGATAAAGCTACACACGTGTAACTTATGCAAAGTACTGGATACTGTAGTGACCGCTTTTGTCTCGCGCGTAGATGTAGCTCAGCAGGCGACCCAACGCGACGGAACAGATTCGAGAGATCGTTTTAACAACTACGAGTATGTAATGTAACTATTTACACCCCCAAGTATGTGTACTTGTGGTAGCGGCAACCTTTTCAAAATAGCTCGGTTTGGCCTGCCTGAGAGACAATCAATAAATTATGTCATTGTTGCTCCATCATAAATAGAAGTTTCAATTGAGCTAATCTTAGCGGACAAATCTTTTGTACACATTTTTTAAAAAGTGTAAAAGACGAAAGACAAAAAAAGACCATGCAAACTTTAGACCATCCTTTACACCTACACGTACTACACGTAGCTTTATGCGTAGAAATTCAATTTCTTTCGACATTACAAAAAAGACAAAAAGAAAAAAGACATTCATACTTGATTCATATTGAATATATTGAATTCTACGCGCGT
>Ga0115005_10002745_pt1 | contig 14025 bp, 6 predicted proteins | sample ArcOceMetagenome_FD_87163 | JGI IMG/M metagenome (GOLD analysis project Ga0115005, IMG submission 87163) | Marine eukaryotic phytoplankton communities from Arctic Ocean - Arctic Ocean - Greenland ARC118M Metagenome | ecosystem: Environmental > Aquatic > Marine > Oceanic | place: Arctic Ocean... | reverse complement strand
TTGCGACTGCGCGTGGATTGAGAGTGGTATCATGGTTCCGGGCGTGTCAGGTTCCGGCGTGTCAGGTTCCGGCGTGTCAGGTTCGGGTTCGCGGACGAAAAGACCTTCTACTGTAATCTTTAATCCTCAAGGGGGTTTATTGTAGGTGACTTCGTCCGGCGAAGACCCGAGTTTTGTGAACCCGAGTTCAAACAAACCAAATAAATTTTGCGCCAAAATATATCCACCTCACCACCTCCCCACCGAAACTCCCCACCTACCACCTCCCCACCGAAACTCCCCACCACCCCATGATGAACGCCGCTGCCTCACCCGGCAGCAGCTACAACTCCAAGAACTCCAATTCCGCCAAATCCATTGCCCTTGGTTCGGACGATTCCGACGATGAGGACATCATGATGATGATGAAGAATGGCAACGAAGAATTTGATCCCTCGCTCATCACGGGTTCGTTGACGGATGCGGAAAAGCACCAATCCATGTTGCTCGCTCTGTGCACGGGGTTGGGTGCTACCACGTGGGACACTCTCCAGGACGGCACTCGTATTCGTAGCATTGAAATGGGCGAAGACTGCGCCGCTTGCATTGCTTATATTCAAAGGTATTTACGTCGTGACGACAGTATGAAGTCCATCTTCAAGCTCTTGTCCAGTTGGGACATCGTACAGACCCGGTTGTTGCCCTTGATTTACAAGTACCAAGAAAACAAGAAATTGCAATTTGCCGCCACGAAATTCGTCGTCATGCTCACCATGCCCCCGGAAGACGGCAACAGTGAAGCATCGCGACGCCAAGCCAAAGATGTCGTGGAACGTTTGAGAGGGGGGCCCCGTGAAAGAAAAGCCTTGGCCTTTTTGACCGTGTCGCACGTGCGTTACTTGCAAGAGATGAAAGCCTGTTTTTTGCAACCGCACGTGTTGAAATGTTTTGTCGATCTTTTCACCGACGCTTGGGCCCGCGACGGTTTTGATCGCGACGAACATGATTTGCGTGTCATCGAATTGGTCTTGTCTTTGTTTCGTAATTTGTTGCACGTCCCCAATTCACCGCCCAAATCCTCGAGCAAAGATGCTCATTTTACAAATCTGCAAGAAAATTTCATTGTGGCGTTGGAACGTGAATGCATTGTCGAAGTGGTGTTGTATTTGATCCAACACGTCAACGAAGAAGACACTAAAGAATGGAATTTGTTGTTGTTAGAAATGATGTATTTGTTGTTGCGGGGTCAAAATCCTGTAAGTGGACATATTTGTTGGTGCTGTTGTTTGGGGTTGCCCTTGTGTGGTTCGGTTGTTGGTGTTGATGTGGATGTTTGCATTTCAACTGACCGAATGTATTTTTGTGATGTTCCCATGTTCTCATGTTCCCAATGTTCCCAATGTTCTCATTTTCACAGGAAACTCTGTTGGCAGCACCCAGCAAAGAAGAATTGATCGTCATGAAACAACAAAGAAAAGTCGAATTGGCCGCGCAAGCCAAACATTTGATTCAACAAAACAACCGTACCATGTTGTCGCCCCCCGCCACGAGCGCCATGCCTCGTCGTTACGACCCGAACGACCCACTCTTGCATGTCACGGCAAGTGAAAAAAGAGCTCGTTCCCAACGAGTGCAAGCGTTGGGTTCCCGGCATTCTCGTTTTGGTGGTACGTTGGCCGTCATTCGTGGTGGCTCTTCCTCCACCACCAAACATTCCAGCAGCGGCACGAGCACCCCTCTGTCCAAAGAATTTGTCTGGGCACACAATTTGGCCGACCCCCACCAAAAACAACGCCGAAACAACGGTGGCGTGATTCGTGGCAGCAATGGCATTACCCGTTCCATGAACATTGCTCGTGGCAGTCGTTTGGCTCAAACCAGAACCGACACGGCCGCCGTGCGTGCCGGTGCCACCGACGGTTCCGTGCGTCCAAGTGCATTGACAGTGGGTTTTGGTTTGGGCAGTGCCAGTACCGTCAACACCGCTGCCAAAAGTCAGGAAGTGCGGGCTTCTTTGAAAGCTTTGATGGAAGAATTTTTGAAAACGGGTAAGACGTTCGGTGTTGTGGTGTTTTCCACTCTTGTGAACGCCACTTGCTCATTTTGCACATCTTGCACATCTTGCACATCTTGCTAACACCACTTAACTCCCACTCTCCCCCCCCCCACACAACCATCTTTTCCCCATGCATCCCACCCTTACTTGCAACAGGTTATGGCCCCCTGATGAAAAGTGTCAAAAATTCCTTTGTGCGTGAATCCGACCGCTTGTTGCCCTCCGACCTCATCCAAATGATGTACATTTCGGCCTTTGGCATGCAGTACCACCGATTGATGTTGGAGAAACAGATGGCGGCACCGGGTTCCACCACTACGTTTGACGTCAACGCGAGTGCGGAACAAGGCGTGGGTGTCTCGTTGGATTTATGGTCGTTTCGTTTTTACACCAAAAACATCATCAATTACGTCGATTCCAAGAAATGGGTCGAGTTGGGCATTGCGGTCTCTTCGTTCAAAGAAATGATCATGACGGTCTACCGCATGAGTACGAAAGGAAGTCCTTCGGTGCAAGCGTGGAGTTCCAGATTGATTGGCGTTGTCTTTTACGAAAGAGAAATCATGGACCTCATTCCTACGTTGTTGATGAAATGCCAAGAAGCCAAGAAATATGTGTCGACGTGGTACATTACGGATTTGATGGAAACCGCCCACGCGGTGTTGAACATTGGTCAAAAAATGAGTGAAAAAAGTATGTTGGTGCGTACGCGAAAAAAGAAAAAAAAACAAAAGGACAAGAAAAAAAAAGAGGAGGAAGCAAAAAAGAAAAAAAGATGGAGCAAAGAACAAATTTTTGCTTTGGAGGAAGGCGTGCGTCAATTGGGTTTGCACAAATGGGACCAGATCGTGCGTCACCCACAGTACGGCCCCGCGATGGGGGGTGCCCGTGAGGCGGATGAAATCATGGTGAAATTTGAATTGGTGCAAAAATTAAAATCCGAAGGGGTGGCCATTGAATCGGACGCCGAAGAGGAGGAAGAAGAACCAAAAACATTGGCCGAACAACAAGCGGAAAAAGACGAAGAGGAAGAACGAAAACGAAAAGAAGAAGAGGACGAAGAGGAAACCTACGACGAACGTGAATTTCAATTCGACAGTTATTTGAAAAAATTCTTTACCAACAGCATTGTTCAAGTGTATTTGCGCATTTTGGAATTGTACAAATACAACCCAGTCCACATCAACCATTGTGTGGTCAAATTGCTCCATCGTTTAAGTACATTGAAGATTGGTGAATTGGGGTACGGGGCCGACGAAGACGACGAAGATCGCAAAGCTTACGGTGAAACCATATTGTTTCAAGTGGCGTACATGGATTTGTTTGAACGAATTTTGGAAGACAAAACCATCCGGCACCAAAAGAAATTTCGGGATGTCCTGGGTTTTGCAAAATCCACCGTCCGTCATTTTGTCCGGGCCTTGCAACTCAACCCGTTGTGGATGGTCGAAGCCATGTTTTGGCGGGCCCGGCGAGCCCATGTAAATTTGCAAAACGGTTACCGTGATTCCAATTACGGCAGCAGCAGTCGGTCCCGTGGCAAAGTCGACGATGATTTGGTGGGCAACGCCGTCAACGCGGAAGACCAAGCGGACGAAGAAGAAGCGGATTTGGACGTAGATGCCTTGGGGAAAAGATCCAAAAGGCACCGGCGCAAAGAAGCCGAAGAAATGAATCGAAAAGCCACCCGCAAAAACAAAGTGCACAAATGGACGACGCACGAAGATGCGTTGTTGGCGAGCAAATACCCCAGTTTGTTGGAACAGGCCGATGGTGACAAAGAAACGTGTTATGAAATTTTAGCCGATTTGGATTTGTTGGCGAAAAACGAAAGAAATGCCAAAGCCGTCGGACGAAGAATTCAATATTTAAAGTTGCACCAAAAGTTTGACAGTATTTTAGACGTCAACATGAACATGTTGAACAAATCGTTGAGCAAATTGTTGCTCGACCGGACCTTGGCCAGAGAATTTAAAAAGGACGGGGAAGCATTGAACGACGACGTGTCTGTCGCCACTAAAAATCGTAAAGCCGTGCACATGTTGGAACAAAATTTAGAACGTTGCCGCCAAAGCCGTGCTAAACGAGAAGAATTGAAAGAGGCCACGCTTGAATTGGGTTCCTCCGTGCGTCAAGCCGCACGAACCGATGCAGAATGGGCCTTGGTACCCACGACCACCACTGAATTTCGATTGTTGCAAAAACGTGACATTGTGCAAATCATGACTTCCCTGACGTTTCGTGAACCTACTTTTGGGGAATGTTACTGGCGTATCCCCAGTTCTTTGTCCAGCCACGATTGCAAACGTCGATTGACATTGTTGCAAAATGCTTTGGACGATGGTTTGCGACGTGCCAAAGGTGAAACCGTCGTGGAAAGAGTCAATTTGAAAGGGACCAAAAGAAACCGCGACGAAAGAGACGAAGAAGAAGAAATGGATTTTGATGCCAGCAGCAATTCGTCCAGCAGCAGTTCTTCTTCCTCCTCGTCGTCCTCCTCCTCGTCGTCGTCGTCGTCGTCGTCGTCCGTGGTTGCCTCCGTGACAGCTTCCCACAAAGGTGGTGCTTCGGGTTCGTATGTATTACGACCATCCGTGGTCAACGTGGTGTATTTCAAATCCTGTTATGGCATGGTACTCAGTGCGGAAAAGAACGGTGACATGACTGCGGATCGATTTAAAGTAGGTGCTTGGGAAGTGTTTGGTTTTCATCCTCGTGGTAGTAATAAATGGAACATTTCAACGGCGCACCAAACAAACATTACCGTGTCTGGCAAATCTTTGGTTGCCAAAAAAACAAGTTCCAACGACAAAATTGCACAGTTTTACATTCATTACCGTACAAATACTGTCGCCGGTGGCGGGTCGCATAAATACATGGCAATCTCAAGTGCGAGTACCGGCAAATATTGGCGTGCAGACGAAGACGGGGAGTTGAAATGTGATCATGCCAGTGGTACGAGTACGGAATGTTTGTTTTACGTGGAAGACGGTGGTGTTGGTTCCAAAACATCGTTGACCACAACGACGACGACTGCGGCCGCGACTGCTGCGGCCGCTTCAACGACGAAAAAAGGTCGTTTGGTGTTGGACGACAGTTCCGGTGATGAATCTTCGGACGATGAATTTGCACAACAATTGGCCACATCTCGACGAGCCGTCGATGAGGACGAAGACGACGAGGAAGAAGACAGTGTTGTTGTACCTGTTTCCACGAAAAGAAAAAGAATGTTGCTGTCGGACGACGACGAAGATGATTAAAACACAAGAGATGGTTGAGGAAAAGAGGGGGAGAGAATTAGAACGAAAAAATGTGACTGTGTCTTTTGGTAAAGTAAAAAAAATTGAAAAAAAATTGAGCATTTTAATACCGGATACACAGAGTTACAGTTGTACAGTTACAGTTAGTTACAGACACGCCGTTCAAGTCATTTAATCATCGTCCGACGAAGAATTACCACCACCACCACCACCACCTCTCTTTGCAGATTGTTCAACTCGTCTTCTTGTTCTTTCTTGGTCCACTTTCATTTCAAGCATCCTAATTTCTTTTTTATTCAAAAAACCTTCTGGTTTGTCGTACGTTGAAACACTGGTGACTTTGTTGTACCAATAGATGCCATCTGTACTTGTTTTTTCTCGCCATTCTGATTTCATTTTTTTGGCTGTTTTCAATATGATTTCATTTGGGTCGGTTTTTCCTTCTTCCAATTCTTTCGCCAATTTTTCTTTCTCTAATTTTGCCAGTCTTTCTTCTTTTACTTTTTCTTCGTCAATCCAAGTTGTGTTTTGCATTACTTTTGCTTTGGCTTTGGCCTTAAGGGCATTCGTTTTATCTTTGGCGCGTTGCGCAACCGCTTCTGCTTTTGCTTTGGCACTGGCCACTAATTTTTCTTTCATTGTTTGTTGAGGTCCTTCAAGTCCTTGCTTTTTCCATGCAGGTGGCCACAATTGATTGTGTCCACATGGCCAGTTGCTTCGTACTGTCAACCGAAATGGACCTTCATCTCCAGACTTGTATGCGGCACAAAGTATGGTGTAATGACCTGGTAATACATGGCAAGTAATCGTCATGTCGCGTTCGGCCGCAGGATTGCCCGAGCTAGCAATAATACCCGCTGCTTCAAGTTTTTGAACACGAATGGACGACTAAAGAAAAGAAAGAAAAGAAAAAATGCATAAAAAATGAGAAACGGAAGAAAAAAAAGAGAAAAAAAAGCAAAAAAGACACGCAACCAAACAGATTGCACAACCAACACAACCCAAACAATAAGTCTTACCGTAGGAGCTTCATTTAAACCAATTGGTTTGGGAGGTTTGTATAGAAAAAACATTGCTTCAAGTGGATCTGAATCTGCTAAACCTTTGTCGGTCTGCGACATGGTAATACATAAATCAGTGGGACGGTCAATTTCAAGTGCAAATTGTGGGTTTTCATTCAAACGACAATCTTGGTTGTGTCTTGAAGGTACTCCTTGGGCGGTCCCGTCTTCAACTTTCCAACTGTCATCGTAGATTTTGGTTTGCCATTTGTCTGGATCATAATGATAACCCACAAACAACGTACGAAACGATTGACAAAAATCATCAAAAGACATCCAAAAACACCCGTCATCTTCGTCATCACTGTAATCCAATTTTCTTTTCATATAACGTGTCCACAGTTCTGATTCATCACCCCAATCCCCTTGCCATTCACCATGATCACCCGGTGGATTACGCAGTTGTAACAATTTGTGCCCATTGACATCTCGAATATCTAAAATGACGTAAGTAGCACCAAATATTAAACCCGAATCTAAAATTTCTTTGTCGGCACTGTCAGAGGATACACTACCGGCACCCATCAAATACCTATTGTGTTTGAATGTTAACATTTTCGTCCAAAACAAAGCTTTTCTAGAACCCGTGGATTCTTGCATAATGGACAACGCCTCTGATTTTGCTCCCGTCATGTCTTCCAATGCAAAATGTGGAAACCCATTTTGTAAAGCTGCATAATTGCCATAATATTTCGCAAAGGCTTTTTCCAATAAACTAACCCACATTTCTTCCATGTTGGTTGTGTAGGCAAACGCTACACCTGCACATTTTGTTTCTTTGTAATCATCGGACAACACTGGAAAACAATCGTCCACCAAAATGGTTTCCCATTGACCATTTTTATGCAAACGAACGCCGTAGACACCAATGTCCGACAATGCGTTTGCTTTTTCTTCGCCGTCAAAACAATGTAAAAATAAATTTTTAATCAAGGGATCCACGTCCGAATCTCCAACACCTCCACTGGCAGCCAAGATTTGGATGGCACTCAACAACCAACCGTCATGCAGTACACCTTGGTGGACGTCGTCGGGATCTGTACCATCATAAAACACATGCATGTCTTGATTAATGGCAGCGGCGGGCCGCCATCCTTTTACTAAAGGACGTGCTTCACAATACCCTATGGTATCCTCGTTTTGTTGAAACTCTGGGTCAAACCATTGCTCTTCACGGTCGTACATACCTTTGTGAAGACCTCCGTGTTCACCTTTTCTAATTTCTTCAATGAACTCACGAGCATTAATGACATCTTCTGGAATGTCTTGCTTGTCTGGGTCGTCTAAATCTTGTTCCAACCGTCTGGCGCGGCGTTGTTGAACATCACGCAAACGAATCTGACCTTGTTTCCAATCCCACGTTGCTCTTGCTTGGTGTGCTTGACGAATTTCATCGGACTGCATTTTATCTTCCATGCCCCGAATCATTTCACGGTTGGCTAATTCAGATGCAAATCGTTCTTTGAGTTGCATAAATCTTTGGTGTTGTTCCGGTGTCAGGCGAATCATCCAATTTGCAACTAGACTTACATCAATCGTTGCAAAACTGTCGGAACGAAATATATTTGCTGGTGGTCGAACCCCGTTTGCCAACAATTTAAAACGATTTTCACGTAAAAACATTTGAAACAATGTCGTTTCTTTTTCCATGTTTGAAAAAGCAGCAAGTACCAACAACACTTGAAAATGAACCACCATTCTAGTTTCTTCTTCAAATTCCTGGTCCAAATGATCATTCAAATCAGAAAAATGTGATAACATTGAAATCGTATCACGCAATTCACCGTATGATTTTGTCACTGTCATATCACGGTGGTGCGATTGCAGATCACCTTCTTCCATTCGTACAACATAACTTTTTTGTCGCTGTATCGCCAATTTGTTTGCTTCTTTTTCTTCTGGGTTTTCATCGTTTTCTTCTTCACTTTTTTCTGCACCTTCTGCACCTGCCACCACCGGTGCTTCTTTCAATTTCTTTTTTTCTTCAGCATCAAAGTTCTTTTCGGCATTTTTTTGCAGTACTTTGGCGTATACTTTGTACACCAAACCAAATCCCAACAAAGGTGCAATTGGGCCTTGGCCTGTTTTAAAGGCATCCCAAATAGCATTTTTCGTCGTGAATGGTGCATCAAAACGTCTTGTTTTATTGTAGTACGATTGCGTGTCTTCGTAGGCCATGCCACGCGTTCGATTTTGCAATTCAGTTGCAGCAGCAACAGCTGTCGTCCGATCTTCTTTTTCTTGTTGGTCGTCTTCGTCCTCGTCGTCCTGCACCGCATAACGGTCCAACATCGCTTTTTCCATTTTTTCACGCCGGTCATGTTCACGCCATTTTGCACTTTGTGGTACAACAATCGCACGGCGTTTGTGAAACCATTCTTTGGCAATTTTAACCGATTGATCCAGCATTGATTGATCTGTGGTACGTGCAGCATCACCCAACAGTTGTGGTGTCAAAGACACCAACGTCAATGTCATCCAAGAGACACCAAGAAGTACACTGGCTGTGATCCCAACACCAAGTCCAACAGGATTGACAAAAATGATACAAAATATACCCCAAATTAAAGCAGTGGCCAAAACACCGTACAATTGAAACCCAAAATCCGTCACTTCAATCAATTGTTCGGTTGCTGGATCATACATGTACATTGGAAATACGTATTGACTCACGTACAGGGGTGCACTTTTTGCGGGTGGTCGTGAAAACAACCACCCACCAACACTTGCAATTTGTTTCACAATAATACTAACAAATCCTAAACTAATGAAAAAAGCAAATGTTTCGTCGTTCAAAAAGATACCCACCGCCCAAGAAAGAGCACAAACAAATGCCATCGCATAGTTTGCAGCAGTGCGGTAGCTGTCCGGCAACCAATCACCATTTCGTTTGTACTTGCGCAACATGATTAAAGCCATGCCAGCAGCAAAATACAATAAAAGCATCGATATACCCACAAAAACATCAACCCAAAACATCACGATGACAAAAAACATGAACCAGGCTGGTGAAACCGCAAAAAGAATTTTGACAGCCGACGATTTGGTTTCAAAGTTTGCATCACGCCATGTGTATAAAGCCAACCCCGTCAGACACCCAAGTGGCCAATAAATCCAAAACATTAAAATAGCCAACGATGTGCCTGAATTGGTATCAGCCGAGAGAAGATACAGAAAGAAATACAAAGCACCAAAAGACATGGCAACAAAACCACAAATGGCAGCAAGTGTCATGTCTCCCGTCCATTCAAGGACGGCTGCGTATTTTTTGCAGCAGTAGTAACTACACGACAACGTATAAAGACCACTCCAAAACAAGTACCCAACCCATAGTTCTTCAAACATGGTCATTACCATTCCCGTCGCAAAAATAGCAACCACGAACAAAACAATGTGAACCACTATACCATAATCCGTGGGTGAAAGTTTGCCTTTGATACACGCTTTGAGACCACTCATTTTCATTACATCCCATCCTCCTTTTTCATGACGGGGGTATACGCTTGCGACCGAACGAACAATAATGGTTTCTTCTTCGTCCTCGTCTTCTTCTGCCTTTTCCCCTTTCTTCTTTTCAGTTGATGTTTCAAGTGTTGTTCGCATTGGAAGAGCTGGCATTTTTAAATCACCTGCACCTCCGCCAAACAGGTCCCCCAATGCACCACCCATGCCACCCTCGTCCCCGGAGCGCGTGAGAGGTGGTAAAGCAAACCCACCAAAAGCACCACCACCTGAAGATCCTTGCCCACTAGATTGTTGGCCCGACGTTTGTTCTGCTTCGTCGTCTTCTTCCTCGTCTTCCAACATATTCTCTGGAATACGAAGACGTGGGTACGTCCATGAGGGAAGCAAAAGAAAATCATTGGCGACCCATGTGTTTTTAATTTCAAGACCAAGCACAAAGATGATTGGTATGCTAAGGCAACAGATGAATAAAAAATAACCACCCGTAGTGACAGATATTAAAAATCCGGCACCGACAAGCCAACCATACGTAGCAATGCCCAATAATTCAGGTATTTTAACACGTCTTGTAAAGAAGAAGGAGGTTGAGACATACAAATTACTGGCACGAAGACTGACGGCACGCCCTGCTGTAAGTCCAATGGCGATCAAAATGACCACAAAAAAAGCACCGATACCAAAAACATATGTTGGTGCACCCGCAAATGTTTTGATTTGATCGGATGGAGTAAGGAATAAGGTTGCCAACAACAAGACTAAAAAGATGAACGACAAATACCCCAGTACAAATTCTGGCATGGCGGCAATATCACGGCGTGAACTTTCTTCATCTTTGCCTCGCAATTCTTTCCCCAAAAAAGCAATGGCACCAATTTCATACTGAGACATAATTTTAAAACGAAAGTTCACAATGTCTTTGGCAAGAGCTACACCAAGTACAAAGTATGCACCGGCAGCACCAATCATCCAATAATCACCTAAAAAGATTGCAACAACAGCTCTTGTCATAATGAGTAACATCACAGTGTAACCGGGTGCCCATTCACAGAAACCACGAAACCTTAACCAAAAAGCCGAATCCACGGCAATGAGAACCAACACACCACCAATTGCTTGATCAAATTGCTCGGGAGTACCACGCCATGATATGAATATTGGAAATAGGAACAAGATGGCAACGGCCATCATGTAGAGTTTGCGGGTTCGAGAAAGAATTTCCTCCTTGGTACCACTGACAAGTGATCCACCAGCATCCGAATATTTAAAAGCATCCATGTTTTGGTCCACTGTGTAAAGATCTTGAACGATGTTTGTGAACGTTCTTTTCTTTTTGATTTTGAATTTACCTTTTTTCTTTTTTTCAGGTTTGCCTTGGCTGACGGCAGTATTGATTTGATCCATGGATTCTTTTAATTTGGGGTCATTCATAAATGCAATGGCCATCATTGGCATTAAATTTAATGTGAAAAAACCACAGGCCGAACTAAAGAAATCAACGGCTTGGTTTGCATAGAGCACTGCGGGATCCAATGCTGGTGTAATCATTAAATAGATGTTCAGCAACGCATAGGCAAGTTGAAACGCACGCATAATGCCCGGTGTCATGCGCCAACCTTGTGCGTCCCATTTACGAAAACCCAACCACATCAAAAAAAAAGATGTACCGACAAATACCAATGAAAACCCCAATGCAGGTGGTCTAACAATGGCAGCACAAGTAACACCAAATATGACTAGAATTAAAAAGGGCAAAGAAACAATGATGTACACGATCCATTCGGCGTAAAACAAATGACGACGAAATTGTAAATTTGTGGGGTCTTTTTCATCGTTTTGTCTCATGTGAAAACAGAGAAACAAACCACCAAGAACGTTTGGTGTTTTTGCAGTACCTAACGCTGCATTTTGATCCGCCAAGCCGTAATTTTCTACCGTTTTTCTAGTCCCAACCAAGTAACCGGGAATGCATTCCGGTCGAAGTTGAATCTCTTGAAGAAAACTTGCGACTAAAATAGCATAAAAAAAATTTGCAAAACCAAATTGAATGAACAGAGTTAAAAATCCAAAAGCATCAAAATTTTTAGCATACACCACTGGAATATCATCTGTACCGGCATGCATGCGTGCCACCATGACGTAGGGCGTCGTATCCAACGAAGGGGCGCCTGGTTGAACAGGGTTATCGTAACTCACGTTATTGTTTCCCCCCAATTGTAAAAGACCGGCTTCCATCATTGAACGACGCATTCCTCTAAATATTCGACCATTTTCACCAACCGCTGATCTGATTTGCATTTTGAGCAAAGGGTCTAACACATATTTATCACGTAGAATCCAGGACAAATTACGAGAGGAGTAATCGTCGTCGGAACGAAATAAAAAGATGTCAGCACCATGGGTCAACTGAAATTGTGCGTATTGATTGCCGGTAAAAGAACGATCTTCGGTTGATGTTTGAAACATGATACCACCGTATGCTTCACGAAAATTGTTGTATGCCGATGTGATACCTTCCGCGTATACTAAATCTTCCGCGTTGGCATAAAGACGTCCTAAACGTTGTCCTACACTGATCTCGGCTTCTCTAGGACCACAGCCAGTACCGGGTGGGTTTGCACCCGCGCATGCTGGAATGGCAGCCGTGACCCCAATGTCACGGAATGTGGCGGCGCCCGAACCACTTGTCAATGCTTTCAAAAAGGTTTTTTCATCTTTCACACCAAATGCTTCCATTCTTGTTTCAATCAACAAACAAAAGGCATCTGGGTATTTAATTTCATCCGTGCAATACGTAACATCGTCTGGGCTGTCTGGGCCCAACGGGATCCAAAAACGTTCCAAGCAGATGCCGGGTGCGGGAAATCTCAATGTAGTGTCAAGAGAAGAACAAGCCGGTACATATTGAAGTGGTGTAGTCTTGGCATCACTGGATACACCTACTCCAGGTGAAGTGGTAATTTCATCATCACCCAATTCAAAACCTGCATCAAAATCCCACAATTGGAAACGAATCGGGGTCCCCGCAGTTTGAGGCCCAAAATTTAAATTTGCCAAACTCGCATTTGTACCTTCCGCCGCTTTCAGTACTGTCCAATCGGGTTTTAATGTATTACGTACATGAGGAGTTTTTCTTAACACTTCACAATCGGCGTTGGGTCTCAAAGCATCCGGATCAACCCATCTTGATTGTGGCCGAAGAGTACAAGTACGCACGGGGAGAATTTTTCGGCAATCCGTGTTAAGGTTGTCGTTGTTGCATGTCGTAATACCTGGTGACATTGGTCGGTAACATGTTCCAACGGAATCTTCGGCACCTACGGGTACAACACAAAATCCAAGAACGATAGCGATTACGTAAGGATCACTGACAAGAGTACCGGGTAATAAATCTGTATCTTTGACCCCTTTGGCACGAATGATCTCAACCGTCAAATTTCCGCCGCGTTCCTCTGCACCTTTGCCCACTCTTGTTCGACAGATTTGATTTGCACATGTGTAAGTACCTTTTTCAGGAGGTATTTCACATCGTTCACCGGTCCAACCGGTGTCCGTTGTGTTTGATTGAATACTGGTACCATCTCTGTATACACAACTGCAGGCTCCTATCGACCCATCACTAAAAAGAACAACAGAATACATCAAAGAAACGATCAGTGCACTGGAAACTTGAAACATACCGAAGTGGTCGACTTGAAACCATTATTAAACTTACCATTCTCCTTGTGAAGCTGAGCCAGCATAATATTGCGAACAATCGGCCTTTGTTTTACAAAGAAATGCATTGTCGTCGGTACTGACAGCGACAGTTTGGGACTCCACGTGTACAATGCTCTGCAGTACTAAAAGAGCCAGCAATAGCATAATAGATGCCTGGCGTACTATTTGGAAATTGCACGTTAGTGAAAATATAGTTGTTGCCCCGTTGCTTGCAGGTTTTTAACGGTGCTGGCAGTTGATTCGTCACAATTTGGCCAAATTTGTGCCAGCAACGGGACGGGCCACAACATTTGCATGAAGCAACCAAACCGGTCGCCCAAACTGTAACTACCATGCTGGAAACAACCCCCAACTGAACGTCACACGGATGACGGCTGGGTAATTGCGGGCTGTGCCATGGGTAGTCAACAGTCTTCAGAAACACCAGTCTCTGAGAACAATGCAACGAATGACCGTTGTCCTGCTCGTGTGCAAGGAACGACAAAAC
>Ga0115005_10002739_pt1 | contig 14039 bp, 11 predicted proteins | sample ArcOceMetagenome_FD_87163 | JGI IMG/M metagenome (GOLD analysis project Ga0115005, IMG submission 87163) | Marine eukaryotic phytoplankton communities from Arctic Ocean - Arctic Ocean - Greenland ARC118M Metagenome | ecosystem: Environmental > Aquatic > Marine > Oceanic | place: Arctic Ocean... | reverse complement strand
CATATAAAAGATCACACCAAAGACATACATGGCACCGCCATAAGCGAGATAGTTAAATGATGTGGCCGGCATAAGGTCGAGAAATTCTCCCTTAACTGCAAAACACAGAAAGCCAAAAGCAATATAGAAGCAAACAGAGAGAAATCTTGTTTTAAACTTCGAAAATAACTTATAGGCCACTCCACCAGCGGCTATGCTCCAAACAAGAGCTAATAAAAAATATTTGAAATCAGATTTTATATTTAAAACGATAAATGGTGTATAACTTCCGGCCATAAATATATAGATACAAGCATGATCTACTCTTTTATAAAAACTTTTTTTTAGTTCATCTTTTTCTTTATGATAAATTGAAGATGCTCCATAAAGAAGAGAAAAGGTAATCCCATAGACAATGTATGAGAAAATATTTGAAAATGGTTGGTTTCCAAGTTTAAGAGATAAAATGAAAATGGCAACAAATCCAATTAAAACACCTGGTAGGTGAGTTAAAAAGTTAAATATTTCTTCGAATTCTTTGTATTCTTTAATAAGCTTCTTCATATCTATATATTAACATCTTGAAATCTCTTTCCTAGTTTTATTTATTCTAAAAATTGAAAATTGTAGTTTTTACACTAAGTTGAAATTAATTTGCTGTGTCATCCTTTTTATGAAAAACATTGAAGTGATTTAACATATTTGAGGATTCTTATGAGAAACAATATCTTTTATACACTTATGATTTCAACATTTAGTGTGTTCTCTTTTGCTGAACTGCCAGAGTGGTCATATGATCCAGGTCCTGATCCAAAATCGAAAATGGGTAAAGAATTAATTGATATCGTCTCTAATATCCCTGATATGCCTAGTTTATCTACTGAAATTGTTGGTAGATCTCAAAAATTTAGGCCCGCTTTTGGCCCCATACCATGGCGAATGCTTCAAGGGGAGAATAAGGTAAAAATTCTCTTTATGGGGCAAGATGGAACACATATTGCTGAAGCTGCGGGAAGACCTGCCACAGCTGGTTTTGGAGGTCGTGCACAAGACTTTGCAAGCTATTTTGGAGTAAATGAAGGGGCAGCCTTTATGAATGCGTATTCATTTACTATTAAAGGACAGTATGGAACCTATAATTCCCCTTATATTTTTACAAAAGATAAGACAGCTGAAGTTCGCTATGCAAATTATTTAGATAATAATTTTTGGCTTATATCAAATCACCTTGATTCTCCCATCGTCCAATGGAGAAACGATCTTATTGATTGGATTATTAGAAATAATAAAGACTCAATGAAACTTATTGTCTTATTTGGTGGGGCGGCCAGAGATGCTGTTGCGACTTTTGTTCGCTCTAAGGGGGCAACTGTTGACGCTGTTCTAGATCGCTATGTTGATAGTATACAAGTACCAGAAACTAATATTGAGTATGCTGGTGGTAATAATACCTATCCAAGCCTTGTTGGAAAAGATGGTAAAGATCTTTATGAGAGAATGCTTGGTCGAAAATTAAATTATTCAAAACTCTCAGACCAAAAAGCAGTTGTAAAACACTTAGAAGATAATTTAGAAAAATATATGTCTGAGATGGTTTTTACAAAGGGTGGAAAAAACAAAAATGGGATGATCAATCCTGCTCAATTAGGTGGATATGATCTTGATACGATGAATGTCTTAGGCCAATATACGAGGTCACTAAAAGGGTTAATGCTCAATGATGGATCTATTGTTAAAAATGATATTATCATCATCTCGCTTCCACATCCAAGCTCACTTTCAAGGACAGTTATGGATGCAGGCTCTTATAGTGCAGGTCTCTCAGCTGCAAGTGCAAGAGTTATGCGAGATGTAGATGTCTTAAAGAAGTATGCTGATAAAGGCTGGAATATTGAAGCTGATCCAGGAAAAATTAATCAATATGCTCTGGGACTTGATTATGAGTATGGAAGATCTGACATTGGACCAGAATTTTATGACTTTGGTACACCTGCAAATAGAATGGTTTCAAAATCAACTGCTAAGAGAATGAGTGGTGCGGCGAATGTTGTTATTATTGGAACGAGAGACAATGGGAAATTTTCAAGAAACTCAATTAAAGAGATGACAGATGCAATGCCTGCAGATGGAATTGATCAAGATCAATTATTTATTGCAAGACCATCTGGTAGAGATCGATATGTATTTGATTCAGGTCCTGGTGAATCCATGGCAAGATTGATGATTGAAAATTTAAATTTTTCTGAAATCTATGAAGAGAAAACAGTTGTTAAATGTCTTGATAAAAATAAAGTCATTAAAGAGCTTGTCTCAATTCTTAAGAAGAAAATTTCAAATTTTGATTGTGGTGATTTTGAAAAGGTCACAGAGAAACTTAGTTTTGATAAAAATGGTATAGAAGCTTATAGCATTAAGTCTCATCCAAGTGTTTCAGATTTTGGTCATTATAGAGGAAATCTACTTGAATCTGAGTATCTTATTTTAGCTGATCCATTTGGATACGATGATATTATTACTGCAAGAGCATTAACTGGCTCAAGAGGTCAGTATCTTCAGACTGTGATGGATAAGCTCGGTGTTAATGATAAGTATGCGGTTTTAAAAACAGTGCCTTTTGCAATGGATGAAGCTAATGATAGTGAATGGGGAGAAGTTATTGAGCTTACAAAAACTTATCGAGAAGAGATATTTTCAAGAATATTAGAGAGAAAGAATTTAAAAATACTTATTGCTGATGGAGAAAATGCCTATAAAGAGGCGAAAAGAATTCTAAAAAACACTGACGTTAAGATTGTTTTTGTAAAACGAAATAAACTTGATCCTGCTTTTGGAGTAGAAGATATGGCCCGTAGCTTAGGGGTAAAAAAGTTTGATCTATATTTATCAAATATACCCAGAAGTCATCTAAGTTTTTACTCTCGTGTTTGGGAAGGAACCTCAGGGGATAGAGTTATTACTTCTGAGGGGACTCAATATAAAGGTCTTGCATTTGCTGAGGTTGTTCCAAGTTGGGCATATGATCAGGAATTAAAGTATGATCGTAATCTAAAAAGTGGTGTTGATAGTTTAAAACTTATTTTAATGCAAAATAAACTTCCAATGCCTTATGAGTCAATTCCAAAGTACCTGAAAAGAATGGAGGAGAGTCAAGAAAACTCCGAAAATGATGCAGCGTAATTAAATAGTTTTTATAAAAATCCTCTAATTTCTTCTAAATTAGAGGATTTAGTATAAGTCGTGCTAATATAACCTATAATTTTTTCTTAAAAACCTTTGCAATATCGTTCTAAACTTGTCAGTATTTATCCAAGAGAGAAAACTGGAGAGACAATATGAAAAAACAAACGCTAATCACTTTATTTATTTTTTTAATATCAGTATCATTATTCGCTTCTTCTGAGCCTGTTGCTGGTGACGGTAAATTAAGTGTATCTGTGATGACTTATAATTTAGAAAATCTTTTTGATACAAAACATGATTTAGGTAAAGAAGATTATACTTACCTGCCGCTAGATTTTAAAAATAACTCTTCAGAGGTTCAAGCTTATTGTCAGTCTCTTACAAATGAATACTATAAAAAATCTTGTCTTGAATTTGATTGGTCACAAGATATTGTTGATCAAAAAATTAAGAATCTCGCAAAAGTTATTCTCTCTTATAATAATGGCCAAGGCGCAGATATTCTTGTTTTTGAAGAAGTCGAAAATAAAAATATTTTAAAGCAATTAATCAGTAAGGGTCTAGCGAATAAGGGTTATTTATTTGTTAGTTTAATTGAGGGGCCTGATACAAGAGGGATTGATGTGGGAATAATTTCAAAATTTCCTATTAAGAAAGAAACATACCATAGAATCAGCATGAAGCCATATGCTTCAAGAACGACAAGAGGAATTCTTCAAACAGATTTTAAAGTCGCTAATAAAGTTGTCACTATCTTTGCAAATCACTGGCCTAGTCAATCAAATCCAGATGGAGCAAGATTAAATGCAGCTAAAGTTCTTAAGAAAGCTGCTTTAAAAACAAAATCAGATCTTGTCCTTGCATTAGGTGATTTTAATACGACAAGCTCTGATTCGAAAAATGGTATTACTCAATATATATTGCCAATCTTTTATGACGTAGAATCTATAGCAAGAACAAAGTACGATATTAAAGCTCACGGTACTCATTGGTATAGAGGTGAGTGGGAATCTCTTGATAAAATTTTTGTCCTAAAGACTTCTCTCGCAAAAAATAAAGTAAGACCAGATTATAGATCTTTTGAAATACTAAATCTTCCATTTATGATGAAGAAAATTAATTGGACTAATCATGATTCAGGTCAAGTTGATGTTCAAGAAATTCCAAATCGTTTTGATACTGAGACTGGAGAAGGTTATTCAGATCATCTTCCTGTAGGAATTAGGTTTAATTTATAAATATAAATGTATTACAATTGATAATATTTGCACTTTTTCTGTTTGTTTCGGCTTCAGACTCATTTGCATATCCTTCTCATTGGTGGAAAAAAATTGCTGAGAACGAAAGACAAGGTTCTTGGGAAGTTCTCCCCCACGAAGTTCTTAAAAATAAAGTTTTAGTTTTATCAAAAAGAAATGAATTAGGGGTATTTTCAAATTTTGCAAATACTCCATTCGAGCTTGATAAAAAAGAGTATGCTTCAATTGAAGCTCTCTGGCAGATGATGAAATATCCAGACTTATCAGATCCTAATGATCCTAGAAATTCAATTAAACACCTATTTAAGCTAACTCGTGAGGATGTATCCAAGCTAAGTGGTTTTGAAGCAAAAAAAGTAGGAGATATTGCCAATAAAATAAATGAAAAATACAATTTAAAAAACATTCTCAGTTATAAAAAAAGAATTTTTAATTATAAAGATTTCTCTGAAGGCTCACTTTATCATTATCAAATTATTAAGAAAGCAATTGAGTTAAAGGTTTTAAGTCATCCTGATATTTATAAGCTTCTTCTAACAACGAAAGGATTAAAGCTAGTTCCTGATCATATTCAAGGGGATAATCTTCCAAAAAGCTACTTATACCATGAAATACTTATGGATATACGAGACTCAAAACCGGCCAAATAAAATACTAATCATGATGATAATTAGTAAGTGAAAAAAAAGTGTGATATCTCTAGAGGTTAAATAAAACTGAATTCGATTATAGATATATTGGTCTGAAGGAACTCTTTTAAATTCCCGTGTAAGCTCTTTAGTAACTTTTTTTCTAAGCTTACTCATTCTTTCTTTGTCATTGAAGACAATCAACCTTAAAAAAATCAAAATACAAATAAATAAATATTGAGTATGAGGTATTTTAGGCAAATACTTGATGAGAAAATATAAGGGTAAGCTTAAAAACAGAATACCTAATAATAGATGTAGATATTGATTCTTAAAGTAGAGTATTATGGTTTTTAAATTCATAGAGGCCATTAGACCAGAGTATTAATATATAGGCAATAAGATAGAGACAAGTTGGTGGAAGGGTAACAACAATATAACTTTCACACGAACTAGAGGTACCAACTTGTCTCTTTAAAACCATTTGGTTTATGATTTAACTATATTCTTAAGGAAAACTTAAGTAAAGCGAAAAATTAATTTTTTAAAACAGCTGGGATATTTTTTGGATTATGTTTATTGTTTTCAAAAATTTCTTCATACTCATCCCTTGAATTAATAATACCATTTTTATAATCTTGGGCCATTTGTTGATAGTATTCATCTAGACAACTTGCTAGGCTCTCCATTGATTTACAATACAAATCCGAAGTCTCAATTTTATTTAATGTTCTGTTTACGTCAAGGCCTACTCCACGTCCGTGGGTATTGTCCTTAACTCCTGAGATATATGATTCTGCATTTTCTTTATTAATATTCTGTATGATTTCATTGAGGCCTTCAGCATTTTTGCATGTGAGAATATTTTTCCACTTTCTATTTGAATTAAAAAAAGTATTATTTTCTTTCACAAAACTTAAAGGCTCTTCTCCAATTTTATCTTCTAACTGCTCTGAGAAATTACTATTTTTATCATAATAATCAGTTATATTATATTCAGAATAATTTTTAATTAAACGATACATTTTTGAATAGATATGTGTATCTGTCTTATACTCTCTCCAATTGCTACATTCTTTTTCCATATGGTTAACTGAATTAAGCATACTTTTAAAGTTCTCTTTAGTAATTCGATGAGAGTTCTCCATGTTATCCCACCTTAAAAGGGATGTTACTGATTCTAGAGAGTCATCGATTGAAAGTAGGGTTGCAAATAATCTAAAATCAGATGAGTTTGTATTTTGAAAAATACTAAATTCATTTGTAGCTGCATGTGCAGCAGGAAATAAGTTAAACTGAAAAAATAATTTATCACGTGCTGTTTTTCTCGTGATTTTCTTTATGAGATCAACTGCGCACTCATTCATTTTTGTACATTCAATGTCTATTGTTTTTCCATTTACAAGATATGTCCTATTAAGGTAATTTTCAAAACCAAATTCTAATTTAAATTCTGAAATGACGAGTTTATTATTTAGAATGTTTGCGCTTTCTAATTTTTTCGGTAAATGATTTTCCCCAGGATTTACTTTATATCTAGTAAAAAGTTTTGATAGATATTTTTCATCTGCTATATTTTTATTGTAGTGCTCTTTTACCTTGTTTATCACTTCTAAATAATTTTTTGCGACAGTAAGGTTAACAAGGTTGTCGATGAGTTTTTTAGAGTTCATCTCTGTTCTCTCTGCTGCATTTAATGCAGAAGATAATAAAATAAATGAAACAATGGCGATTTTTAGCATAATATCCTCAGACTCTTATTTTCGATAGCCTTTTTATATTGTAACATGGCTCAATTATTATTGAATATAGGGAAGTTTTATTTAGTTAAAACGAGTCTCATTCAACCAGTCAAAAAAAGGTTAATTGTATGCTTAATATTTCAAATGTATCAAAAATTCAAGGGGGAGAAGTTCTCTATAAAAATGTAACTTTTCAAATCAATCCAGGGGAAAAAGTAGGTATGGTAGGTCCTAATGGAGCTGGTAAAACAACACTTTTTAGAATGATCACTGGAGAGCTTACTCCTGATGAGGGTCAAGTAAGTATACCTGATGGTTTAAGACTGGCCTATTTCTCCCAAAATGTTGGGGAGATGAAAGGGAAAACGGCGCTGCAAGAAGTTGTTGAAGGGGATAAAGTTGTGGCCGAACTTCAAAAGAAACTACGTGAATTTGAAGTTATGCTTGCGGACTGTGATAAATATACTGATGATGAAATGAACGATATCTTGATAAAGATGGGGGATGTTCAAACTGATTTTGAAAAAGTCGGTGGATATGATTTAGAGAGTAGAGCTGAAGAGATTTTATCTGGTTTAGGAATTGAAGCCGCTGACCACCATAAGCCCACTGAGGACTTCAGTGGAGGTTGGAAAATGAGAATCGCTCTGGCAAAAGTTCTCGTAATGAACCCAGATATTATTTTAATGGATGAGCCCACAAACTATTTGGATATTGAAACCATTTTATGGTTAGAGAATTGGTTAAAGACTTTTAAAGGGGCGATATTTATGACGACCCATGATAGGGACTTTATGAATAATGTGTGTAAAAAGATTCTTGAACTTAATTTTAAGAAAGCAACACTGTACTCTGGAAACTACGATTTTTATTTAAAAGAAAAAGATATCCGACTAGATCAAATTAAAGCAGAACACTCGAGACAACAGGATATGCTTGCCAAAGAAGAAGAGTTTATTGCTAAGTTTAAAGCACGTGCCTCCCATGCAGCTCAAGTTCAATCCAGAGTAAAAAAAATAGATAAAATTGATCGAATTGAGCTTCCACCTGAAGACCAACTAATTAACTTTCAGTTCTCACCTCCACCAAGAGGAGGCGATGATGTTATCGTTGCAGAAAATATTTCTAAAAATTGGGTGGATTCAAAAGGAAACACAAAAAATGTCTTTTCTGATTTATCTTGCATTATTAAAAGGCAATCAAAAATTGCTGTTGTGGGTGTTAATGGTGCTGGTAAATCGACTTTATTAAAAGTTATGACAGGACATACTGATGCAAGTTCAGGGGAAGTTAAGTTGGGTCCATCAATTAAGTGTGGATACTTCTCCCAGTACTCGCTGGAGGTTTTAGATCCAGAAAATACTGTCTTTGATCAAATTAGAAATGAACTTGGGGATGCTAGTGACGGACATATTAGAAACCTTCTAGCTGCTTTTTTATTTCGTGGGGATGATGTTTTAAAGAAAGTTAAATACCTATCAGGTGGGGAAAAAAGTCGTCTGGTTATTGCAAAATTATTATCTCAAAATAATAATTTACTTGTTCTCGATGAGCCTACTAACCATCTCGATATTAAATCAAGAGAAATCTTATTAAAGTCACTTCAAGAGTACGAAGGAACAATTGTATTCGTAAGCCATGATAGACATTTTCTGCATGAGCTTGCAGCTGAGGTTTATGAGGTAAAAAAAGGTGAGATCATTATCTATCCAGGTAATTATAATTATTATCTAAGTAAGACAAATAGAACTCACTAATTAGAGACCTTCTTAAACCACGGTAAGTACTTCGTTTTATAGTTTTGATCTTTGATGATCTCAAGTCCAAAGCCATCAGGTACTTGGGTGTTGTTGATACACTTTCGTACAACTTTTGCTTGTAAACTAATGGGTTCATCCGTGAGTACCGTTAACTTAATTATCTCATCTAAGTGCAGCGACTGAATCATTTCAGACTCTTTGATTTTTGCAAAGATACCTGTGGCCGATACGTTCATTGATTCAGAATAAACTTCAAGAAGATCAGATTGAATTTGTAATGGTCTTGCTAAATTATACCTTTTAGGCGTTTTCCACCATCTTAGTTTTGGATTCACAATCACAGCGCGAATATCTTTTTTATAAAATGGTGCGAGAGAAACTGCAAAAAGAATAAAACTTAAAGCAACTTGGATAAGAGTGTAATCAGTTCCATAGAGACCGACGATGGCATTATTTATAAATATTATAGATAGAGCAAAGGGAATAACTTTATAGACCCATTTGTTCATAAGTATCGTTAAGACAGCACTAATCGTAAGACTCAACATAGTGATTATATTGATGGGAGTTAGCATGGAGAAAATCTTTCCAATATCAGTTAATGGAATTTTATACAAAATATAGATTTGTAGAGGAAAGCTTAGTGCAATTCCAAGTGCCAGTATAGGGAAGAGTATTAAATAGGTAGGTTTATTTCTCATATTCTATCCTTGGTGGTGCAAATGCATAACAATAACTTTTAATATTCATGACATATTTACGGGCTTCATTTAGTGAATCATCAAAGAGCCATTCTTTTCTGTTTTTTATAAGTGCTTTTTTTACTCTATAAGCTCCTGAATTATAACTTGCGAGTAGAATATCCAGTCTCGGAATATCTTCATTAAATGTTGTCGTTAGAATTTCTTTTTTCTCCGGTGTAGACCAGTATTGATCAAGATACTCTAAATAAAGAATACCCCCTTCTATTGATTTTTCTTGATTAAGCCTCCAGTCATTATTTTCATTAATAACGGCGGATAGAATTTTAGTTTTTAATTTTAAAAAAGGAGTTTCATCGAATTCAGGATAGATTTTCCAATTTGTTTTAAATCTCTTTATTTCCTCATGAGCAAGAGGTGTCACTTGGGTTAATCCTAGTGCCTTGGCATAACTTAGAGCCTTTGGTTTGAAAGATGATTCCTGAGCTATAAGAGCTGCAATTAAAGAGGGATTTTGTTGATATTTTTTTGAGATTTGTACAATATTATTTTCTAGCTCATCACTAATTTTAAAAGGACTTATGTTAAGATCAGAGATTTTCACATCTTTTATGCACTCAGGTACCTCAAGGGTATGAATAATAGGTTCGGTTGATTTATTTGGATAATAGATGAATGCAATTTTGTTAATATTTCCTGGAAGTATTGATAAGTTTTTAAATTCAATTGTGACAGGATCTTTTTTTGACTTTGGTAGAATGATATCTTCTGTCTTAAACCATCTATTAAGTTTTTGGGTGTTGTAGACAATATCATAACGAAAAGACTTTATATTGAATTCAGGGTCGTTAATTTTTATTGTTAGGTTATATGGTGAATTATAGTATTGTCTATCGGGATTTGAGCGGATTTGAATATCAGTATTTTTACTTTTGAGATCAAGTTTAAATTCTTCTGTTATAAGGACATTTCCTCCGAACGGATTAGTGGGTCCTGCACAGGAGACCAAAATAAAAAGAAATGTGATTAGAATTAATCTCATCTTCATATTTTATAACACTTTTTTAAATTCTCTTAATAGGACTCAATTTATTTAACTAAGTATCTGATATTTCATATTTGTAATCCTAAGCTTCATAACTGAATTTAGCTTTTATTTGTTTGATATCTCTATATTTGACTCAAAAGCTTGCTTCTTGTAAATTCTATCTAGTTAGAAATACAATATTAGTTTTTACTCAAAATGACTTCTTGGAGATGTCTTTGAAACGAAGAGCGACAAAAGGTGAGGAATCTCGGGATAAAATTCTCGACCATGCCCTACGATTATTTTCAGAAAATGGTTTCGCAAAAACTTCTACTCAGGAAATTGCTGATTGTTGTGAAATCTCCCAAACAACTGTGTTCTATCACTTTAAAAATAAAAGAGTTTTATTTGAAAAAGTTTTAGAAAGAGTCATTACAAAAAACCATAGCTATTTTACTTCTCATAAAAAAGAATCTATCGATTCAGTTGAAGAGCTTACTCTACTTTTGAATTCAAATATTGATTGGGCACAGGCCCATCCTCAAGATGCTAAGGTACTCCTTATGCTTTTTAACTTCTCTTCATCTGATGATAATTTTAAAGTCCTTGCTACAAATACAATTAATAATGGAAGGTCTCTTGTTTTATCATCTCTTAAAAAAATTGATGAGTCTCTTGGGATAAAATCCAAAATAAATTTAATCTCTTTAAGTATTATTATTCAACAGTATATCAATGCAGTTATGTTTCAAATGCTAGCACGTACCGATGCCAATGAAGTTGTAAATGAGTTTCGAGAAGGTTTACCAATTTATTTAAATATTTTATTAGGTCTCGATCGAGAATAATGTAATTTATGACCCATTGAAATCACTTATTAATAAAAAGGGAAAGATAGATGAATAAAGTAAATGAAGAAGTTAAAGACTACTATGGAAAAGAACTTCAGACATCAGGTGATTTAAAGACAAATGCTTGTTGTGATTTAGTCGCGCCCCCTAAGCATATTCTTGAAGCTCTCAGAAACGTGCACGATACTGTGCAAGCTAAATACTATGGCTGTGGATTAACTCTACCGGATAATGTTAAAGGCATGAGAATTCTTGACCTCGGATCAGGTTCTGGACGTGATTGCTATATAGCGTCTCAGCTTGTTGGGAGTACGGGGAGTGTTGTTGGCGTTGATATGACTAAAGAGCAATTAGATGTTGCAATTGAATTTCTCGACTATCATGGAGAGGTTTTTGGATATAAAAATATCACTTTTCTTGAAGGAAATATTGAAAAGCTAGATGAGTTAGGTCTTGAGCCTAATAGTTTTGATATTATCATTTCTAATTGTGTTATAAATCTAGCGACAAATAAGCAAAAAGTACTAAAGGATGCTTATAATCTTTTAAAGCCTGGAGGGGAAATGTTCTTCTCTGACGTGTATTCAGACAGAAGAATTTCGAAAGAGCTTCAAGAAGACAAGGTTCTTTGGGGTGAGTGTTTGAGTGGTGCTCTTTATTGGAATGATTTCTTGAGACTTGCACATGCAGCTGGATTCAATGATCCACGTAGTTTTGATGATAAACCTATTACGGTAAATAATTCAGAATTACAAATGAAGCTTGGAGATATTAAATTTTACTCAGTTACCTATAGGTTATTTAAAATTGATCATCTTGAATCTGCTTGTGAAGATTATGGCCATGCAGTTTCCTATCAAGGTGGGATTGAAGAGTCTTCTGCCGGATTTAAGCTTGATGATCATCACTATTTTCCTAAGGGAAAATACGTTACAGTTTGTGGTAATTCATATTTAATGCTCAAAGAATCAAGGTATAAGAAATATTTTACTTTTGTTGGGGATTTTTCTACTCATTTTGGAATTTTTGAAGGCTGCGGAGAGAATGCTCCTTTTAATTCTGTCGCAAGTCTTGAGAGTCAGGCTAGCTGTTGCTAGGGAGAAAAAGAAGATGAATAATAAATTTAGCAATATGGAGACGACAGCAAAAAATGAACCGAGAGCATTTGTAACTCTAAAGGAGTTAACAACACTTTGGTTTAATACTGGAACACAATGTAATCTAAGTTGTCATAACTGCTATATTGAATCTTCTCCTAAAAATGATAGGCTTGTTTATTTATCGAAAAATGACATGACTCCTTTTTTGAAAGAAATAGGTCCTGAGACAAAACTTATTGCTTTTACTGGGGGAGAGCCTTTTATAAATCCAAATATTATTGATCTCTTGACTCTAAGCCTAGAAACAAACAGAGATGTTCTTGTTTTAACAAATGCGTATCGTGTTTTAAAGAGACATGAATCAGCCCTTATTGATCTAAAAAATCAATACGGCCCTGCTCTTCATCTCAGAATTTCACTAGATCACTATACAAAAGATCTTCATGAGCATGAGCGTGGCCTAAATACTTTTGAGAAGACTCTTGATCAAGTGAAATGGCTTTTTGATCAAGGATTTAATATTTCGATTGCAGGAAGAAGTATTGGGAATGAAGATAAAGATCATTCCACAAGAATGTATCAAGAGCTTTTACTTGCTCATGGTATAGATTTAGCTTTATCTGATGAAAAATTTGTTATCTTTCCTGAAATGATGGCAAAGGAAAATGTTCCCGAGATATCGGTTCATTGCTGGGATATTTTAAATAAATCACCGGACGATCAGATGTGTGCAAGTGAGAGGATGATTGTAAAAAGAAAGGGGCATGATTCCCCTGTCGTTCTTCCATGTACACTTATCGCTTATGATGAGAAATTTGATCTTGGAAGGACTCTTTCTAAATCGAGGAGAGATGTTTTTCTAAACCACGAATTTTGCGCTAAGTTTTGTGTCCTGGGTGGTGCAAGCTGTTCGAGCGCTAAATAGTCGATAGGATTTTATTCATTTGTCCATGATGGTCAATACCACCGAATCGATATTCTTGATAGAGTTCAATAAAATGAAGATGACTCTCACTTTTGTTTAACATAAGAAGAATTTCTTTTTTTTCTTTAATTGTTGGGATAGAGAGAAGGTCAATTTTACATTTTTTTTGAAATTTGTAGAGAAGTTTGTCTGCAGGATGCCTTTTAATTTTAGGTTTTCTAAAGCTAAATAAATAGTAAAAAATAACAACAATAACTATAAGTAAAATTCCTAGGATATAAAAATATTTCTTATTTAGGTTAAATTCCTTAGATAGATTCTCTTGGGTTTGGCGGTCATAGCTATCCAGAAATAAGCTTACTTTATAGTTGATAATATCAATATATTTTTTACCCTTATAAAGAAGTCCGATTATTGATCCATCTTTTTCTTCGGATAAATTATCAATAAGTGGTGGGCTTAAAAACTTCTCTCCACCCATATTAACTCTCTCAGGTGCCACAAAACCAGTTGGATCAACCTGATACCATTTATCTTTATGAAAATATTCAACCCAAGTATGTGCATCATTAGACTTTATTTCATAAAAATTACCAAGGTCATTATAACTTCCCCCTTGAAAGCCAGATACAAGTCTTGCAGGTATTCCTTTTGTTCTTAAAACAATCCCAAGTAAAGAGGAAAAATGAGTACAAAATCCCTTTCTATTTGCTATGAAGTCTTTGAGAGTAGGCATAATTCCAGGGGTTAAACTATAGGAGAACTTATCTTTTAATATTTTCCTTTTAAAGGAATTAATAATCTTATTAGGCTCGACCCCCTCAATTGTGTTTAGAAAGGTTTGAACATCTTTTTGTATAAACTCAGGAGTGTTGGTAAGTATTTT
>Ga0115005_10002736_pt1 | contig 14048 bp, 13 predicted proteins | sample ArcOceMetagenome_FD_87163 | JGI IMG/M metagenome (GOLD analysis project Ga0115005, IMG submission 87163) | Marine eukaryotic phytoplankton communities from Arctic Ocean - Arctic Ocean - Greenland ARC118M Metagenome | ecosystem: Environmental > Aquatic > Marine > Oceanic | place: Arctic Ocean... | reverse complement strand
TCCGGTTATTGAGAGCGGCTTATTACGAGCCGCGTAATAGATGACCAAACTCAAGAGGTGCCTGTCATGAACCGATCAAAATCCGCTCCAATGAAAAAACAAAACACAGCAACTAGAAAAGCGCCAATAGCTCGTAAAGCGCCCGCGGCGCGTAAAGTGCCAACAGCGCGTAAAGTGTCAACAGCGCCTAAAGTGCCCACAGCTCATAAAATGCCGACAGCCTACAGAGCACCAGCGCCCAACAGAGTACCGACAACGCAGAAAGTGCCAACAGCTCATAAAGTGCCAACAGCTCATAAAGTGCCGGTGACTGGTAAAGCGCCGCCTGCTAAACAGCCCGCAGCCGATAAAACGCCAAAAGCCAACAAGTCACCACGGCACTACTCCGCCACCTCCGCAGTGGTTACCCTGGGTATTATTTTCTCCTCAATGGCCTCAGCCAATCTGAAATTTACTGAAGTGTCGGAACAGCAATTGTCGGAGATTCGCGGAAAGTTTATCGCCAGAGATAAGGTCCGTTATTTCAAACTGGAGATGACCACACAGTGGACCGATCACACTAGTTTTGATCATGGTACAGGCCTGAGCCTGACTATGGACATTAGCGATCGAGACAATCCGAAGGCATCAATCACTATTGGCGGCTCTCTCGGGGACCGGGACGACAGCAACCCAAGGATCACAAATCCGATTCCTGCCACGGATAATATCGAGGGCATCTCGCAAACCATTCAGGTATCCGGCAGCGGCAATCAAATCGTCAATCGCATCTCTATTGATGCTCTGGAATTACGCTCTGATCAGAGTGCCACAGCCGGTGAAAGTGCCGCGGGCGGCTCTGGGGCCTCTGATAATCTGCTCGGCAACTCCAGCCAAAGCTATAAAAACAGCAGCGGCATTACCACTCAGTTCGATCTTGGAGGCAACAATATCGGCTATGCGATCAAGACCCCAAACAATGATGTGGTGATACAAAAGCTGGCCCACAACACCGCCCTTGATGCCGGTCAGCTGGCCCAGTCAGTGGCCCTATCGAATAACTTTCAGCACATTGTTAACAATGTGCGAGTGCAGGTTGCTTTTGACAGTTTGCAGGCAACGCGCACGTCGGCGCTGGCACTGGCGAGTCAATCGCTGATTGGCCTGCGCTAAAAGAAGTCGGCAGGCAGGCAGGACTAAGCAACCAACAGTTAAAGAGAAATATTTAATTAAAAAAATTTTTTATTACAGCCTAAGGAAGGTAAAAATATGTGGGGAAAACTAATACTAACAACTCTTTTTGGATTGGCTGCGTCTGCAGCCATAGCTGAAAACATTGACACCATTGACACCCTGGAGAGCAACGAGGCAAAGCGTAAAAAAGCACCGGATCGCAGCCAGAGCGTGGAGAATGCATTGCTCGAGGAACATGCCCTATTTGATCGAACATTCTCGATGGAGCTCGGCTACAGCTATGCCCACTTCGATCGCAGCGAACTTATTTTGCGCGGTTTTCTTGCCCTTGATGCGATTTTTCTCGGCGAGTTGAGCGTCGACGAAATCGAAGGCGATATTGTTACCACCACCCTAACCTCACGCTGGACTGCCACCCCGCGGCTGCAGCTTGACCTGCAGGTGCCCTACCTCTATCGCGTTACCCGATACCGCTCCAGAGGCCAGGATCTCTCGTCACTGTCCACCTCAGAGACCGATACAGAAGTCAGTGATATAGGAGACGCCAGTGTGGGATTCAGCTATCGACTGCTTCCCGAAAACCTTCATCGTCCGGATATTGTCTGGAATAGCCGAGTAACGGCCCCCACCGGCGAAGAGCCCTACGGAATCGATATCATTGAAGTGGACGCCAGCAACAGCAATCTCAATGTGCCAAGAACACTGCCCACGGGCACCGGCCTCTGGTCCGCATCCACTGGGGTGTCACTGGTGAAAACCTCGGACCCGGCGATTCTATTTGCCAGCCTTAATTACACCCATTACTTTTCCAAAGATTTTGCTGATATTGGCAGCACCCCCGATCTGGTGGTGCCAGGGAAAATTCAGCTGGGTGATACCTACCAGCTGTCTCTGGGTGTGGCCTTCGCCATGAATGACCGTCTCAGTTATAGCTTTTCTTACGCGCAACAGTTTTTCGAAAAAGCCAAAATCAACAATGTTAAACAGGTCACCACCGATGCCATGACCGGCACCTTTAATCTTGGTGTGACCTATGGGCTGACAGAAAATCTGGCCATGGTCACCAGCCTCGGACTGGGGCTGACCAGCGATACCTCGGACTTTACCTTTGGGGTTAAGTTTCCCTAACGCTTTTAGTGCTCTTCACTACTAGACAGTTACTAGACAGCTACTAGACAACTATGGAACAGCTACGAATAACTAGCCCAACCAGAAATAGACCACTGCGGTGATCACCACAACGCCGATCAGATTGAGTGCGAAACCCTCGCGCACCATCTGTTCGACGGTGATCTCCCCGGTACCAAAGACAATGGCATTGGGGGCGGTGGCTACCGGCAGCATAAAGGCACAGCTAGCCGACAGTGCCGCGGGCAACATTAACAGTGCTGGATCAAAGCCTGCGCCGAGAGAAGCTGCCGCGAGAATAGGCATCAATAAGGTGGTGGTTGCGGTATTGCTGGTGATTTCGGTGAGGAAGGTAACTGTTAGGGCGACCACTACAATAAGCGCGAGAATCGACAACCTTGTAACAGCCGATAGAGACTCGCCAATAGCGGTACTAATCCCAGTGACGGCAAAGGCTTTGGCAATGGCGATACCGCCAGCAAACAACAACAGCACCCCCCAGTGAATAGTCGACGCAGACTCCCAGTCGAGGAGTTTGCCCCCCTGACCATTGGGCAGAATAAACATCAGTATCACTGAGGTCAGGGCCACGGCAGCATAGTTAGCACTGGGAACATTGAGCCACTGGCTCCAGCCACCAAAGGGCTCACGCAGGGTAATCCAGGCCAGGGCGGTGAGGAAAAAGATCGCCAGCACCCGCGCCTCTTCACTTCTCCAGACACCGGACTGGGGAATTTTCAGCGGCTCGGCGGCACCCAGATTACGGGTAATCCACAGCGCAGCTAGAGGTAGCAATAATATAACTACGGGCAGTCCCCAGAACATCCATTGGGTAAAGCTGGGAATCGAACCAGTTGCTTCGCCATAGATTTTGAGAAAAACAATATTGGGAGGCGAGCCGATCGGCGTGCCCAAACCACCAATGCTAGCGGCATAGGCGATACCCAAAAACAGCGGCACGGCGAGCTTTTTTGCATCCGTGGTATTAGCACTTTGCAGAACGGCATAGGCCACCGGCAATAGCATCAAAGTGGTGGCGGTATTCGACACCCACATACTTAGGGCCGCCGAAGCCACCATAAAACCTAACACCAGTCGCCGCTGACTATCACCGCCAAACAGATTGACCATATACAGAGCCAAGCGTCGGTGGGCGCCGCTCTTTTCCATGGCCTTGGATAACATAGCGCCACCCATCAGCAAAATAATCAGTGGATCACCATAGGCCTGGGCCACCTGTTTACCGTCGAGAATACCCAGCAGTGGAAACACACCCAGGGGAATCATGGCGGTGGCGGGAATTGGAATCGGTTCAAAAATCCACCACAGGGCGCAGAGTACGGTTAAACCTCCGACCAGTGCGCCCTCTCGCGCCCAACCTGCGTTCATCATCAACAGTGTCACTGCCACCGCAGCCAGTGGTGCCAACCAAAATGAAAGTCGTTTTAACTTGGGTGTCATTACTCGTCCTCTAAAGAATAATCGCCACGCTCATAGGCGAGAATAATCTCGCCAGCCAGGTCAGCATCAGCGTCATTAACCGTGATCGACAGATGGCCCAGTGCAGGAACTTCGCCCAAACCACCCTGTAGTGCGGCGCCATGTAAAAACACCTGTAATCCATCCTGCTCCATCAAACCTTTGAGCAGCTGAGCTTCGAAATAGTCGCTGCCGCGATAAACTTCAATCATGCTGTTTGCGCCTCCACGCCATCACCGCCCAGACTGCTAAAATGCCACTTAGGTTGGCCAGCATGTCCCAGTGATCACCCTGACGATAGGAGGTCATAGACTGGGCAATTTCCATACTCAAACCAAAGGCCGCGAGAATAAGGGCCAGCAGCGCAAGAGGGTAGCGGCGCCCATAAGCACTGGCGCAGAGAAAAAATAGTGCGGCATAGATACTGCTATGACCGACCTTATCCTGAAGCTCAAATAGCTGTTCGCCACCCACCACCGGCATTAGGGATAAAAAAACCGTGCCAATCAGGCTCAGCCAAAAGAGAATTTGGTACTTGGCAACAGTGGTCATTAAATGTCCTTTTGGTTATTTTTGCTCTCGGCCAACGAATCCTGCAACTGCTCATAGCGCTCCAGGGTTCCAACATCACACCAACTGCCAAGATAAATATCGCCACCGACCCTGCCGGCGACAATAGCCGGACGCAGCACATCCCGCAGAGGAAATGCGCTGCCAGGCTTAAGATCAGAGGAAAACAGTGCTGGACGGATCAGGCTGATGCCACTAAAGGTCGATGTCTGCTCATCAGCATAGTCGACGCGGCCATTTTGTAGGGCGAAATCTCCGCGGCTGTTATGGGGTGGGTTGCCGACTAATAGCAACCAGGCATCTAAGTCGTCTGAGAGTTTATGATCCCGCAACTGGTCGAGGGGATAGTCGCTCCACACATCACCATTAATCAGTATAAAAGGTTCGTCACCAAGTAACGGCAGTGCTTTGGCAATACCACCCCCGGTTTCCAAGGCGGTCACTTCCCGTGACCAGCTAATGATCACGCCAAGACGCTGCTGGCAATCATTAAAGTACTCTTGAATCTGCTCTCCCAGCCAGCTGGTATTGATCACAATTTCGGTGATGCCCGCAGCGGCGAGACGCTCAAGGTGATGTTCAAGTAGCGGCTTACCTGCCACCTGTAACATCGGCTTCGGGATGCTGTCGGTGAGTGGGCGCAGTCTTTCACCGCGGCCAGCGGCCAGAATCATTGCTTTCATAAGCTAGCATCTCCAGCATGGCGCCAATCGCTATACCAGTCTTGGGCTGGCAGCAGTGGTTCAATGCGCTGGATAAACCATTCATAGAATGCCTCGCCTTCGTCAAAACCATGGGCTACTTCAAGCGTATAACGGATAACCAACGGCAAATCGTTAAGGTAATTAGCTTTACCATCACGCAGTGCAAGACGAGCAAAAATACCCAGCACTTTAATATGTCGTTGCAGGCCAATCAGATCAAACCAGCGCATAAATTGATCGTCGCTAATCGATCCTACAGGAAGCTCTGTCTCCAGGCGTTTCTTATAAGACAGCGCGCGATTGACCACCTGCTCTCGTGGCAGGCGCAGATAGCAGTCTTTAAGCAGCGACACCAAATCATAGGTGAGCGGCCCCACCACGGCATCCTGAAAATCAATTACGCCCAGAGCACCATCCTCCAAGAGCATCAAATTGCGCGAGTGATAATCCCGGTGCACAACCACCTGAGGCTGTTCCAGCGCACTTTCAATAAGTCGGGCAAATAGCCGGTTGAGCATGCTGTGCTCTTGCTCATCCAGTTCAACACCGAGCAACTTAGCGAGAAACCAATTGGCGAACAGATCCATTTCAACTTGCAGACGCGGCCCATCATAGGGTGCAAATACTCTGGGGTTTGCTGCAACGGCTTGGATATCCAACAACACTGACTCAGCCTGCTGGTAATAATTGGCTGCAGATAAGCGCGCCGGTGAATTTTCCTCGGCGAGGGTGCCGGCCAACAGTTCTGGGTGTAATAGCTGGTGGCCGAAATCCTCTAGCAAGAAAAAGCCATTGGCAAAGTCTACCGCGAGTACTTTTGGTGTGGTCACAGCATGGCGCTGAAATTCCATGGCCACGGCAATATAGGCGGGATTGTTCTCCCTGCCTGGCGGTGAATCAACCGCGATCAAAGAAAGCTGGCCAGCAAGCCTAAAATAGCGCCTAAACCCAGCATCACCGGCAAGCGGCACCAGTAATAACGGCAGATCAATTTGATGTGAGCCGGGCAGGCAGGCCTCTATCCAATGGATAAATTCATTGCGGCGCTGATTATTTACTGGGTCGATGTGGTCTATTCCTTAATCGGGTTTTCAACGGCGATTGCTCTATAGCGGTAAGCACCGGCTGAAAATTTTTATTCTAGTGTATTTAGGCCAATTCAGACCTCTACTCTGGCAAGATATCAGGTAAAATGCCAGCACATTAGCAACCAGCAATCAGGCGTACCTTTGAGCCCTATTTTAAGCCTTGTTTTATCGTCTATTTCCGCCAAGCTGCAGAGCCTCAATTTAGCCTCGGTAGTAAAACAGCGCCGCGCTCTATTCGCCACTGCACTGCTGCTAGTCATAGCCCCTAGCACCTTCGCCGAAGAAGTGCATGTGACCTGGAATTGTAAAGCCGGCCCAGACAATCAATGGCTCTGTGCTGAAGAACAAATTATCACCTCTAATCGCAACCGCCCAGCCCGCGCCAACCTGGCAAGCAGCCCTTTTCCCGACGAACCCAGAGTTGCCGCAGTGCGCAATCTGGACTGGATGGAAGAGGAGCAAATGACTGAAGAGCAGCAGCTCAAAATTGAAGGCAAATGCTGTGGCGCCTATATAGAACCGCCGCGAACTTATCCCGATGCCAATCTGACGCCGGAAGAGGCCTCTCTCCAGGTCAATGCCAACTCCACAGAAGCGCTGGAAAATAACGTCGCAGTGCTGGAAGGTGATGTGCAGATTTCTCAGGGCTATCGGCAGATTCGCAGCAACAGCGCGCGCATTGATCAAACCAACCGCAATGTTGAGTTGCAGGGCAATGTGCAGTTTCGCGAGCCTGGTATGTTACTACTCGGCAGCAGCGCCGAGATTGATATCGACAGTAAAGAAGTGACAATTAATAACGCCACCTACGTTTTACATGAAGCGGCGGTGCGTGGCAGTGCCAAAACCCTGACCCGAACCAAAGATGGCGTGATCACGATTAATGACGCCACCTACTCCACCTGCGAGCCCGGTGACTCAACCTGGCAGTTGGCAACCAGTGAAATTTCCATCGACCAAGAGTCTGGATTCGCCACGGTTAAAAATGCCCAGTTGCGCGTTAAAGATGTCCCAGTGTTCTACTTCCCTTGGGTTACCTTTCCGATCACCGATCAACGCTCTTCCGGACTGCTGTTTCCGACCATCAGTTCCAGCAGCGACAACGGCCTTGATTACGCCCAGCCAATCTACTGGAATCTGGCGCCGGATTACGATGCCACCATTACCCCGCGACTGGTGCAAGAGCGCGGTCTAGGTGTCGAAGTTGAATTGCGTCATCTGTCGACTCATTCAGAGACCACCATGACCGGTGCCTTTTTGGGCAGCGACCGCGGCGGTAGCGACGATGAGAATATAGATGAGGACAGCGGACTGCCGGAATACCGCGGCCAAGATCGCTATTTCACAGGCCTGACCCATCTCGGTGGTATAGGCAAAGCCTGGTCTACCTTTCTCGACCTAAACAATGTTTCCGACAACGACTATTTTAGTGACTTGGGCAGCTTGGGGCCTGAGTCGAGCAGTATTATTAATCTTCGTCGAGTGGCCGCTGTCAGCTACAAAACCTCAAATTGGAATTATCGCGTTGAGGCTCTGGATCATCAGATTGTTGTGGATGGGCTGGAAAAGCAGTATTCCGTGCTACCCAAAGTCACTGCCAATGGTCACTACCGCTTCGATAACAATCTGGTCTTCGACTTGAAAAATCAGACCGCGCGCTTTGATCACGACAATCCAAACTTTGTCACTGGCGACAGACATCGCGTTGATTACGGCGTTAGCTGGGACAAGCGCTGGAGTTGGGGTTACTTTCGACCCGAGTTTCGAGTTAAACATCTGGCCTACAATCTTGATGACCAAGCCGGCAGTCAATTGAACAATGATATTTCAGCTCTAACTGTCCCGGTATCTTCATTGGATACCAGCTTATTTCTAGAGCGCCCAGCAAGCTTCTTCAAGGGCTATACCCAGACGTTAGAGCCGCGTCTCTACTATGTGAAATCGGCGTTCAAAGATCAGTCGGGGCTGCCGGACTTTGATACCCGTGAATTTACCCCCTCCTACGATCTACTGTTTCGTGACGAACGCTTTAATGGTGGCGACCGCATCTCTGATGAAGAGCGCTTAACCATTGCTCTGACCACCAGATACATTGACAGCAAGTCAGGGCAGGAGCGCTTTAGTGCCAGCATCGCCCAGGCCATTAACTATATTGACCGGCAGGTGACACTATCATCCAACCCCAGCGAAGATGAGCTTGGCGAGCTGTCACGGCGGCAGTCTCCCCTGGCAGTAAAGCTCGCCGGACGCATCAACAAGAGCTGGCGCTTTAGCAGTGATGTCATTTATGACACCCATAACAATGAGCTAGCCAAAAGCAGCATTGCATTGCGCTACAATGACCGCCAGAATCGGCTACTAAATTTCGCCTATAACTCCACGCGCCGAGAGCCAAGGCTGTTTGATGGCATGAGCGTTGAGCAGGATATAAAACAGACCGACATCTCTGGATTTGTGCCATTAGCGGGCAATTTTAATCTGGTCGGTCGCTGGAACCATGACTTTACCAATAGTCGTATACTGGATGCCTTTGCCGGATTCGAATACAACAGTTGCTGCTGGCGAGCCAGCCTAGTGGCACGACGCTCACTCGACAGAAAAGATGAAATACAATTTCCGGAAGAAGATCTGAAACTGACCAATGGCATCTTCTTCCAAATACAATTTAAAGGTCTGGCCGGCTCCAATGGTCGGGTTGACTCAATGCTAACAAAGGGTATCTACGGTTATGGATCTCAAGAAAACTTGCAATAACGCTCTGCTCGCACTGCTGCTGACGACTGTTTCAGTCACTGCCAGCGCCCAGCTTGAAATTCTCGACCGCGTGGCAGCGGTAGTCGATGAAGACGTCGTCCTAGAGAGTGAAGTGCAGCGTCGACTGGCCAGTATTTACGCTCAAATAAAGCAGTCCGGCACCCAGCCTCCGCCCCAGGAGATCCTTTTGCAACAGGTGCTCGAGCGTCTTATTTCCGAGCGCCTGCAACTGAATATGGGTTTTGACGCCGGTGTTCGCATCACCGATGCCGAGCTCAACGAGGCTCTCGGGCGAATCGCCAGCAGCAATGAGCTGACCATGGAACAGTATGCGGAACAGGTTCATGCCTCGGGCTCAACCCTGTCCAATGTGCGCGAAGAGATTCGCAACGAAATGATTCTGATGCGTGTGCAGCAGGGTCAAGTGATGCGTCGTATTCGTATCAGCAGCCAAGAGCTAGATAACTTTCTCAACTCCGAAGAGGGCCGCTTTATGACCTCTCCGGACGTCAATGTCGGTCATATCCTGTTGCCCGTACCCAGCGGCAAGAGCAACGCCGAGGTCAATGCCATTCTGCAACGAGCCCAGGGTCTTCTAGATGAAGCCAACAGCGGCACCGATTTCCGTCAGTTGGCGATTGCCAACTCAGCAGACCAGACCGCACTTCAGGGTGGCGATTTGGGCTGGCGCAAAATGGCACAGTTGCCAGGCGTGTTTATTGAAGCCGTTGAGCAGTTGGAGATTGACCAGATATCTGAGCCGATCCGCAGCGATGCAGGTTATCACCTGATCAAACTCTATGAGCGCAAAGGCGGTGGTGAGCAGCTTATTGAACAACACTTTGCTCGACATATACTGATCAAGCCCAATCAAATTCGCGATGAAGCCACCGTGATCAGCCAGCTCACAGAACTCCGTGAGCGCATTAAAGCGGGCGATGATTTTGCCCTCTTATCAAAAGAGTTTTCCGAAGATCCCGGTTCCGCGCTAAATGGCGGCGAGCTCGGCTGGTCAACCCCAGGCATGTTTGTTCCCGAGTTTGAGCAGACTATGGGCAGCATAGAGATAGATGAAGTCAGTGCGCCGTTCCTGTCACAATTTGGCTGGCATATCCTCCAAGTTACTGAGCGTCGCAATCAAGACTTTAGCGAAAATATCACCCGCAATCGCGCACAAAACCTACTCCGTCAGCGCAAGTATGAAGAAGAGCTTCAGGTCTGGTTACAAGAGATCCGCGACGAAGCCTTCGTTGAAATAAAAGCGCCAGTCGAGTCATGACCCTACGCTTGGCGCTGACGCCAGGAGAACCCTCCGGCATTGGCGCTGATATCTTGATCAGCCTGGTGCAGAGTGGCTGCGAGCACGAACTGGTTGCCTACGCTGATCCACAGTTGCTGCAACAGCGCGCTGAACAGCTTGGGTTAAGATTGACACTGCGCGAGCCCGGTGCAACGGCGCTGCCGCTGGCGCCAGGTGAACTGGCCATTGTTCCAGTGGCCCTTGCCCAACCGGTGATTCCCGGTCAGCTGAATAAAGCTAACGCCCCCTATGTGCTGGCCTGTCTAGATGCCGCAATTGACGCCTGTGTCAGTGACTACTGTCAGGGGATGGTCACTGGGCCAGTGCAAAAATCAATTATTAATGAGGCCGGTTTCAGCTTTTCCGGCCACACCGAATATCTCGCGGACAAGACCTCAACACCTCTGGTGGTGATGATGTTGGCCACTAGCGAGCTGCGCGTTGCCCTGGCGACTACTCACCTACCTCTGCGGGATGTAGCCGACAGTATTACCCAGTCATCACTGACTCAGGTGATCGATATCTTGATTGCCGACCTAAAAAGCAAATTTGGCATCACCGAGCCATCGATTTTGGTCTGCGGCCTAAATCCTCATGCTGGCGAGAACGGTCATCTGGGGCGCGAGGAAATTGACATAATCGAACCGGTATTGGCGCAGTTTCGCCAGCAGGGGGTCGACCTTATTGGGCCACTGCCCGCGGATACCCTATTTACCCCCAAGTATCTGGATAATGCCGATGCAGTACTGGCCATGTATCACGATCAGGGATTGCCGGTACTGAAGTTTCAAGGATTCGGCCGCGCTGCCAATATCACTCTGGGACTGCCGATAATTCGCACCTCGGTTGACCACGGTACGGCACTGGATCTTGCCGCCAGCGGTAACGCCGACCACGGCAGCCTACACACAGCTATTCAAGTCGCCGCCGATATGGCGACCCATCAAACCCTACGCGGTTAAACAATGACAATTCAGCATCAGGCCAGAAAACGTTTCGGCCAGAACTTCCTCGTCGATCAGCATATTATCGGGCAGATTATTGCCGCCATTGGCCCCAGTGCCGAGGATAATTTAATTGAGATCGGTCCCGGTACAGCGGCGATTACCGAGCACCTAATCAAGCATTGCCCGTCAATGAAAGTGGTTGAGCTGGATCGCGATCTGGTGAGCTTTCTGACGGAGAAATTTGCCGACTATCCGGACTTCAGTATTTTTAGCGGCGACGCCCTTAAGACTGATTTTGCCCAGTTCCATGAAGGCCGCCAGATGCGGCTTGTGGGCAACCTGCCCTACAATATTTCGACACCGATTCTGTTCCATCTGTTAAAGAACCGCACTCTTATTAAAGATATGCACTTTATGTTGCAGCGTGAGGTTGTCGACCGCCTGAGTGCCGCGCCGGGCAATAAGACCTATGGCCGTCTCTCGATCATGGTGCAATATCACTGTCGTGTAATGCCGCTGATTCCTGTGCCACCTTCCGCTTTTCGGCCAGCGCCCAAAGTTCAGTCGGCGATTGTCCGGCTCAAACCCCACACAACCAAACCCTGCGTGGCCGAGAATGAAGAGCTACTCAGCCAAATCGTCAGCCTGGGTTTCCAGCAGCGACGTAAAACCTTGCGCAACGGCATCCGTGCCTACGCCGAACATCTTGTCGGTGTCGACGAGATTGTGGATTTATCACGCCGTGCCGAGCAGCTATCAGTGGCTGATTTTGTCGCCCTATCGAACTATGTCAACCAAAGTATATTGAGTAAAAAATGAGTGCCAACGGGATAACAGTCGCTGTAAAAACCAAGTACCTGCTGCAACAGTCGAAGCCGGATGAGGATCAATTTGCCTTTGCCTACCACATCACCATTCACAATCAGAGCGACTCTCCAACGCAGCTACTGGGACGTCATTGGATCATCACCGACGCCAATGAAGCCAAGCAGGAAGTGCGCGGCGCTGGAGTGGTCGGCGAGCAACCGCTTATCGCCCCTGGCGAGTCCTATCAATACAGCAGCGGTGTGATTTTGGATACACCGATTGGCACTATGCAGGGTTGCTACAAAATGCGTGACGATGCCGGCTGCGAGTTTGATGCCGATATAAAACCCTTTTTACTGTCCACGCCCCACGCTGTGAATTAGATGACGGACTATGTGGTTGGCGATCTTCAAGGCTGCTTAGATCCTCTACTGCGGCTGCTGAATAGAGTGCAGTTTGAGCCCACCACAGATCGTCTGATTGGCGCCGGTGATCTAATCAATCGCGGCCCTCAGTCCCTCGAGACTCTACGTTTTTGCATGGGCCTCGGCAGCGCCTTTAAAACCGTACTCGGCAACCATGATTTGCATCTGTTAGCCATTGCTCACGGCATTCGCAAACCCACTCCTAAAGACACATTGGACGAAATTCTTAACGCCCCTGACCGCCAGGAACTACTGCACTGGCTGCAACAGCAACCGCTGCTAATCAGCGCCGGGGAATACACTATCGTACATGCCGGCATACCGCCCAACTGGAGTATCAACACAGCCAAGTCTCTCGCCGCAGAGGTTGAACAGGTGCTGCGCTCGGATCAGTCTGAAGCCTATTTTCAAGGTATGTACGGCAATCAGCCAGATAGCTGGAGTGAGGATCTTGAAGGACAGCAACGCTGGCGACTGATCACTAATTATCTTACTCGCATGCGCTATTGCACGGCCTCAGGTCAGCTGGAACTGGAATCAAAGACCGCCCCCGACCAACAGGGCAGCGCGTTATCACTTGAATTTGCCCCCTGGTTTAGCCATCGGTCAAGAAAGGCCCAACAAGATAAGATAATCTTTGGCCACTGGGCAGCGCTTGAGGGAAAATATCTTGGCGCCAATCTTTTCCCCCTAGACACCGGCTATGTGTGGGGCGGCGCAATGCGTCTGATGAACCTCAGCAGCGGTGACTATACTGAGCAGAGGGCCTAGGCCGCCACAGCCCCTGGGGCTAATGCCGTTTAACCTAGCTAACCTGATTATAATCAAGAGGTAGTAGATGAAAAGCTTATCGTTCACTAGATCCCCCATTGCTTTGGTCGCTCTGTTATTACTCAGCGCCTGCGCCGACAATCAGCCGCCAACAGAGACGACTGGTTTGGTTTCAGGTATAGATATGGTGGGTATGGATAACTCAGTGCGACCCCAAGACGACTTCTATCGCTATGCCAACGGCGGCTGGTTAGACAGCACCGAGATTCCTGCCGACGAAGTGGGATGGGGTAGCTATATGACATTGCGCAAAGAGAGCCTTGAGCAGTCTCGGGTTATAGTCGAAGACGCCGCCAAGAGCACCGAGAACGACCCCGCTAAACAAAAGATTGGCGACTACTACCGTGCCTTCCTCGATGAACAGCGCGTCGAAGCCCTGGGGGTTGGGCCCGTCAGCCACTACCTGGCAGCCATTGATAAATTAGCCAGCCACGATGAAGTGGCGGCCTTTCTTGGGCAGGTTAATCCCGAGGGTATAGATGGCCCATTTAATCTATATGTCGGTCAGGATGACAAAGATGCAACCCGCTATATATTACACTTTGTTGAATCAGGGCTAGGCCTTCCAGATCGGGACTACTACAGCGATGAGTCTGAGCGTGGCCAGGAGATTATCGCTCGCTATAAACAATTTCTCGCTGACCTACTGGCACTCTCTGGACAGGCAGATAGCGCCGCAGCGGCCCAGCGAATTTTTGATGTGGAGAGTGATTTAGCCGCTCACCAGTGGGATAAGGTGGACAACCGGGATGCCGACAAACGCTATAACAAGCTTTCAGAGACTGAATTTAGCCAGCTACTGTCGGAATTTGATTTAACCCGCTATATGCTGGGTATTGGTG
>Ga0115005_10002733_pt1 | contig 14050 bp, 7 predicted proteins | sample ArcOceMetagenome_FD_87163 | JGI IMG/M metagenome (GOLD analysis project Ga0115005, IMG submission 87163) | Marine eukaryotic phytoplankton communities from Arctic Ocean - Arctic Ocean - Greenland ARC118M Metagenome | ecosystem: Environmental > Aquatic > Marine > Oceanic | place: Arctic Ocean... | reverse complement strand
GCCATTGAAACCTTAAAGCTATTATTGGAAGAAATGAAACCTAAAAAAGCGTGTGCTATTACTGCTGACATTTATGGCGTGAAGAAAAACGCTTTATATGAGATTGCGCTTTCGATGAAATAAACGGCTAAAAGTTTAATACACATTAACAAGCCAGTTAAGCAGTTAACTGGCTTTTTTCGTTATGTTATCCGTTAACTAGAACTGGTAACTTACACTTAAGTCAAAAGTTCTCGGTAAAATGTAACGGCCATTTGAAGATAAAGAATCACGTGGGTCACCTTCAGTTATTGCATCTTCATCTGTTAAGTTACTCACCGATACTTGTAATTGAACTTCGTCTGAAATATTTAAAATCATGCCTAAGTCAATTTTTTCATAGCCTTCTAAGATCACGGTATTTTCATTATTCGCAAAACGATCACCTACAGCAGATAATGTGCCGTATAACGTTGCTGCCATGCCATTTGAAAATTCAATGTCATAGCTTGGCGTCATACGTATTTGCCAGCTAGGTTGTCTTTGAGCTTCATTGCCTTGATTGTCAGGGCTTTCGGTGATTTCAGTTTCTTGTACTGTTGAATTCAAATTTACTGAAAAACCATTGTCAGCATAATAATTGAAATCTACTTCCACCCCATAAGCTTCATTGGTTAATATCTCTGCAGGATCTCCTGGCTGAGCAACAAACGTATCGCCTTTTACTTCATTAAAGAATGTGGTGGCATAAAGCTCATAGTTATCACTTGATAATTTATAGCCAAGTTCAAATTGACTCACTGCTTTAATTAAATCTTCACCACCTTGATAAGCATCAAAGTTATCTCTAAAGTCGTCAAAGAATGGCATTTTACTCCCTTCACTAATGCGAGCAAATACACCTTGCCTCTTCGTGAACATTAAGTTTGCACCAACAGTCCATGCGAGTTCTGTTTCATCATACGAGACTGATTTTGTGATTGCGCCACCTAAACCTTCATCAACGGTATATTCTATTTGATGATTTTCGTTACGAATACCAGCGTCAAGTGTTAAGGCATCAGTAAGTTTATATGATGCAGCAAAATATAATGCGTCAGTTGAACCATCGCCAATACTGTTTATATCGTAATTCCAACCACAGCTGTCTTGATTATCATTACAGTCAATGCCCGTTAGCATCTCGCCACCAGATTCAACAACATGGTAAGCATGATTACCGAGTGCCCACCAATCTTTAGCTTCAAACGTTGAATGGTAATAACCGGCAGTAAATGTGCCTTTATCAAAGGTTTTTGTTAAAGCAAAATCATTGGTAAACGCTTCTATTTCTTTCTTTACAACCCAACGCCCAATTTGTTGTACGATGGTTGAACCGTCGTATTCTTTGCCTGTTACAGCGCCCAATGCAGTATCACCGCTGTCTGCAACACCTGATAATGCTGAAGCATCACCGTTAGGTACTAGGCCATAAGTATCGGCGTCACCTTTGGTATAAATAAATCGGTCAACTAAGTCCCAACCGTTATCAAGTGATAAATTTATACTACCGCCAGACACTGAACCATCCCAACCACGGCCATTACCAAAATCTATCGTTTCAGTTGTTTTATTGTCGTCTGGTCCATATTGAATAGTTGCTTGGCGATTATTTGTGCCTATTTGAGTGTATTGGTTATCAACAGTTTTTACATTTAACGGAGCAGGTAAGTACCAAACACCATGATCATCTGTTTGGCGCGTATAAAGGTTTATTTTACCATTCTCTAATTTTTTAGTAATATTTACCGTAAATTGATGGCCTTCTTCTGCATTAAAACCTGCGTCTCGAACACCCTGAGAGCTCTTAACATAACCGCCAACCATAAAGAATAGATCGTCAGCTAAGCTACCACTAATAACACCATCAACTCTTTGCAAGCCGTAATCAGAAGTCGAATATTTTATTAAGCCTTCTTGATATTCTGAACCTTCTTTTAGTAGAAAGTTAGTGGTGAGTCCTGGTTGACCATTTGACACAACTGGGTTTGGCCCACCTCTAAGTGCTTCCATAAATTCGATGGTTTCATCTAGGCGAAATAACGTCGAATTTTCTAAAAAGGAAAGAGTTGGTGGTGGAAATATTGGCGCACCTTGTAACTGTACCGTTAAAAAAGGTGCATCTCCACCACCGGGGAAGCCACGAACGAAAACATTTGCTCCGGAAACACCGCCCGAGCTTTCTGACCACACGCCAGGAACGGCTTTAAATAAATCAGCGGTACTTTTTGGTGCCAATTTTTTAATATCATCTTCTGAAAAAGAACTAATGGCAAAACTTACTTCTTCTTTAGCTACTGCTTTACCACTGAAAGTGCCCGTAACAACGATTGTTTCGATATTAGCTTTTTTATTTTTTTTTGATGATATCTCTGCCGCAACGCTTGAACTTGCTTGGCAGCTTAATGCGACAACTATCGCAATGGTAGATAGTTTGAAGTTACTAGTCATGTATTTTACCCTCTTATACCAATATTAGCAGTGCCATATCAGTTATTAGTTATATTGATGATATTTCCTTCCCCAGAATTAATATAGAGATTAATGCAAACGTTTGCAAGTTGTTTTTTGCAAACGTTTGCATTTTAATGCTTTCAATTGCATTACTAGCTAGATATGTAATACTTCCTCAGCATTTATATTTTATTAATTTTGGAAATAAACGGAATTGACTAACGAAAAAAAACTTACTTTGGCAGGGCTCGCTAAACTAGCAGGTGTATCAACGTCAACGGTGTCAAGGGCTTTGAATGATAACCCCTTGATAAAAAAAGAAACGCGTGAAAAATTACAAGCATTAGCGAGTGAACATAATTTTAGCTTAAATCGAGCGGCTAGCCGTTTACGTACGCAAAAAACAAATGTTGTCGCGGTAATTTTAAACTTAACTGACAATACCGATCAAAGTATTAGTGACCCTTTTTTACTCAAAGTGGTGGGTGATTTAAACCAAGCCCTTAATCAAAGTGGCTATGAATTACTGTTGTCGAATTCTTTTATGGCAACACAAGATTGGGCTAATTACTTCATAGGAAGTAGTCGCGCTGACGGCATTATTGTTATCGGGCAAGGGAAAAGTACGGAAAAAATTGAAAAGGTGGCTGAATCTAATGCACCACTTGTTGTGTGGGGCGATCCTAAAGGACACGAAAACTACGTGGTTGTCGGCAGTAATAATGAATTAGGCGGATATAAAGCAACTGAACATTTAATAAATACCGGTTGCAAGCGTATCTTGTTTCTTGGTGATCCTGAACATGCAGAAATGAGCGAACGCTATAAAGGCTATGGGCGAGCGCTAAAAGAGTATGATATTAATATGAGTGATGAATTAACACTAGCTTGTGATATTACCAGTAAAGTGGCTTACGAAAAAATTGGCGATTTAATTCTTGATAAGGGGTTAAGTTTTGATGGCATTGTTGCATCAAGTGACATGGTCGCCCTTGGCGCTTTAAAAGCCTTGAAAGAACGCTATATTAGTATTCCTAATGATGTTGGCATTGTTGGGTTTGACGATATTGCAATGGCTGAGTTATTTCATCCTTCACTGACCACGATTAAACAAAATACAAAATCGGCGGCTAAAATAATGGTCGAACAATTATTAGCACAGTTTAACGGGGAAAAAGCTAAGTCGGTTGTTATGGATATTGAGTTAATAGCACGAAACTCTACGCGTTCTATCTAATAATCGTTAAACCCTCTTATTATTAGCGCACAAATGCAAACGTTTGCATTTGTGCGCTTTTGGTTATAGACTAAACTTAACTATCCAATAATGAGTTTATTCATGTCACGTTTTATAACTATATGTGCAATTGCCGCAAGCTATTTCGTTTTTGCTATTCTGCTGAATAGCGTAGGTACTGTCATTCTTCAGTCAATAAATAGCTTTGATATAAGTAAACCGCAAGCGAGTTCATTAGAAGGGTTTAAAGATCTATCTATCGCGTTTGTTTCTTTTTTTGTGGCATCTGTTATTCCTCGTATAGGTTATAAAGTTGCACTGTCTGTGGGTTTAGCCATAGTTACCATCGCTTGTTTTTTAACGCCCGTTGTTGGTAACTTCGTCGTGATCAAACTGCTATTTGCCTGTATCGGTGTGTCGTTCGCGCTTGTAAAAATATCCGTTTATTCAATTATTGGCCAGTTAACACATTCAGTAAAATCTCATTCCTCACTGCTTAACACCATAGAAGGTATTTTTATGCTGGGCAGTTTATCGGGTTATTGGTTATTCAGTTTTTATATTGATGGAAACTCTGCTAAGTCTACGCAATGGATGAATGTTTATTATGTGCTTGCCGTTATGTCTTTATTAACCTTAGTGTTAGTGAGCTTTTCTTCGATTAGCAAAGCTGAGCAGTCTTTGACATCGACAAGTATATTTACTGATTTTGTTGAAATGATAAAAATGAGTTATCAACCTTTGGTGCTTATCTTTGTCATCTCTATTTTTCTTTATGTATTAATTGAACAAGGGATCGGCACTTGGCTACCTACGTTCAATAGTGAAGTCTTAGGATTACCTACCAACATTAGTGTTCAGATGACGAGTATTTTTGCCGCTGCATTAGCGTTAGGTCGATTATTGGCAGGGCAAATACTACGTTACCTAAATTGGTATACGTTTTTGAATAGTTGTTTAGTGGGTATGGCACTAATTATTCTCTTATTGCTGCCATTAACGCAAGAGCCGATGACTGATGTAGTCACCAGTGTTTTTGATGCTCCAGCCGTCGCTTATCTTCTCCCGTTAATTGGTTTAATGATGGCGCCTATTTATCCGGTACTAAATTCAGTGATGCTAAGTAGTTTAGCGCGTGCAAAGCACTCATCAATGACTGGACTGATTGTGGTGTTTTCTGCACTCGGTGGTACTACAGGTTCAATTATTACTGGTTATTCTTTTGAAGCACTTGGTGGTCAACAAGCCTTTTATCTTTCGTTAATACCTATGGGGCTCTTAGTCGCTAGTTTGTATTTTTTTAAAGTCGCAACAGCGAAGCATTCTGTTTAAAGAAATAACACAAGGCTATCCCATGATGAATATCGAATTATTAAACAAACAAGCCCAAGAAAGTTTGCATTTTTTTGAAAGTGAATTATTTAAAAATGTGCAAATGAGTGGCCTGTTTAACGACAGTAAAACTTTTGCTGACGCTATGCCAAAAGCTTCTTATGTGGAAATATTACAGAAGTATAAAACTGAAAAAAAAAATAAGTCTTCATTCAATCTAGCAGCTTTTATCACAGAGTGTTTTGATATTGTTGAGCATGAAGAAATACGTTCAGAAAACGTAAAAACGAGTATCGCAGAACACATTGATTCACTATGGTCCGTTTTAAAAAAGGAAGCTGATCCCAATGCGGTAGGCTCTTTGTTACCTCTGAAAAATCCTTATGTAGTGCCAGGAGGTAGATTTAGAGAGATTTATTACTGGGACAGCTACTTTACTGCATTAGGTTTGGTTGAGTCAGGAAATATTGCTTTAGCTGAATCTATGTTGAGTAACTTCTTAGAATTACAATCAAACTATGGCTGTATTCCGAATGGTAATAGAAGTTATTATCTATCTCGTTCGCAGCCTCCTATTTTAGGCTTGTTAGTTGAGTTGCTTTTGCCTTTTCATCAAAATAAAGCGCAATTTATAACAACGCATATTATAGCCATTGAAACAGAATATAAGTTCTGGATGCAAGGTAATGCCTTGGGGACTGATGAACAATTTGAGTCTAGACGAATCATTAAAATGCCCGATGGAAGTTTCTTGAATCGATATTGGGATGATAATGCTTCTCCACGTGCCGAGTCATATCGTGAAGATATTGAATTATATCAGGAATTAATCCCTGAAGATCCTGAATCTTTTTATCGTAATATTCGTGCGGCATGCGAATCAGGATGGGATTTTAGCTCACGCTGGTTAGGTGATGAAAATTCATTAGCGTCTATTCGTACCACGCGTATTCTACCGGTTGACTTGAATTGCCTATTGTACAAGCAGGAAGAATTACTCGCTAAGTTCTATGAAATACTGGGGAATGAAGCGTCGAGTCTTGCTTATACAAATTATGCAACAACAAGAAAAGCAGCAATACAGCGTTATATGTGGTCAGAAAATGATGGTTTTTACATGGACTATGATCTAGATAAAAAATCTTATAGCTCAGTAAAATCATTAGCCGGAGTATTACCTTTGTTTGTTGCGTTAGCTGATGCGAAACAAGCTGACCAAGTTAGTAAGGTAATTGAAAATGAATTTTTACAGCGAGGAGGTTTAATCACGACTGCTATTGAAACAGGTCAGCAATGGGATTCACCAAATGGTTGGGCGCCATTGCATTGGTTTACTGTTCAAGGCCTAATTAAATATGAAAAAAAAGGCTTAGCACTAACCATTAAGAACCGTTGGCTTAATACGGTAGAGTCGTATTTTCAGCAAACAGGAAAAATAATGGAAAAATATAATGTCTGTCAGCAAAGCCATAAAGCGGAAGGCGGAGAGTATGATGTACAAGAAGGTTTTGGTTGGACAAATGGTGTGCATGTCGCCTTTAGCGCGTTATGTTTTAGCGAAAGAGATTAAGCTGGAGCTTTTATAAGAGCTAATTATAGTAATAAAAGGTTACTTACATTAGTACAGCAATCATTTTTTGTAGTCAAATGAATAACCATTGGTGTTTTATTGTAATTCAGGTAAAATGCGCGGCGAGTTGACCAGACAATCGCTGCTTTATCGTTGTATCAGATGTGCAAACTGAAGATATACGGATAGGGGGGAGGAAAGTCCGGGCTCCAATGAACAGGGTGCCAGGTAACGCCTGGGCGGCGTAAGCCGACGACAAGTGCAGCAGAGAGAAGACCGCCGATGGTTGTTTTTAGGAACTTCACAGGTAAGGCTGAAAGGGTGCGGTAAGAGCGCACCGGATTATTGGTAACAGTAATTGCAGGGTAAACTCCACCCGGAGCAAGACCAAATAGGGTTTCATGACTATTTGAGCGTAAGTTTAAATAGTATAAGCGTGGTTCGCGTGGAAACCGGGTAGGTTGCTTGAGCCTTAGAGCGATTTAAGGCCTAGACGAATGATTGTCACTCTTCTTCGGAAGAGATACAAAACCCGGCTTATAGTGTCAGCTCACAAATTTTAGTAACCGCTTGATCCGTCAAGCGGTTTTCTAAAACTCTCTTCGATAAATAATACTCATTTTTTACCAACATTTAATATAAATATCTCTATGTAATACATTTAGGCTCAATTTTCTAATGATTTTTTGAACACATTGGCATCACTACTTTCAAGTTATTATCAGAGATTATGGTAATTTATAAGTCGCCACGATTGGTAAATGGTCTGAAAATTTATGGGTGATGCCATGCATTACCCGGGAGTCAATTAACGTTAAAGCGGTGTCATAAAAAATATAATCAATCGTTCTATCCGGGCCTAAAACTCCAGGGTCATTAGGATAATGAGTATACCAAATGGCTTTATCTTTGCTATTAACGTTTTCCATAGAGGGTACACTGGCATAACGATGAGTTAATGGCGCTATTTCTGATTCTTGCTTGTAGAGGTTTTGTTGTGATTTAGCTAAACCAGCAAATTGATTGGGTGGCAATAAGTTAAAATCTCCACCAAATATCCAAGGGTGCACAGTGGCAGATATTAACTTATTCACTTCGCTAACCTGTTTTTCCATGGTATTCATTCCTTGTGAAAAAGCATCTAAGTGTGTATTCATAGCAACAAATTTGTTATCACTTTTTTGCCCATTAGCTTCATTATTAGTCTCGTTAGGCATAATGGGGAACTCCGTCGCTAATATCGCTCGTTTTAAATTAAATGCTTGAGTAACAGGGTCTGATTCCATCAATGAGAGTTGGTGGCGTGTCGCTGCCGTTATCTTGTATTTTGATAAGGTCAGTAACTTCATACCAACACTGCCCATAATAGAGGGATGTGGTACAAAGTCTGCCTTCCAATAGAATGCTTCGCTATAACACGGGTAGTTAGCATTTAACTTACTCATCAACAATTCTGTTTGATTTTGATAATCAGTCGCCTTAGCCCCTTCATGCAATTCTTGTAGCAATAATATATCAGGATTTTCACTGAGTATTAATTCACTAATTGAACTGGCTGTTTTCTCAATAGCTTCAGCACTTGGTCTATTATCTGGCCCCGCATCATCATCAAGATCATAATAAAAAACGTACTCTTTTCCCGCAAAATATTGCACGTTATAGCTTAAGACTTTTATAGATTGGCCTGAGGTTAACAAGGGGGTGTCAGCAGGACAAACATACCCCACATTTTCTACTGGTTTAGGGTGGTAAGTAATTGAATATATGGTGATAGATAGGATCACTAAAAGCCCGATTATTAATAGGGCTAATTTTTTTATTATTCGAACGGCAACATTCATAAAATTCTCGTTAGCTTGTGTGAAATTTCATTTTTATGTTAATTATTCTTTCATGCTTTTTCATAGATGCGATGCAGTGCGGTCGTTATTATTAATCAGTCTACATTTTCCCCTTTAGTAAAATACATAAATGTGTGTTATTGGCACAGTGAATACTATATCTACATTATCTTTAGGATCCTAAAGATAATATTACGACGCTTTCTCTTTGCACTAAAAAGTGAATATTGGCTTTATCGATGATACATCAGGTACCGTTTGCTTATTTTTTTGTGCACATGATTTTTTGTTAACAATAATACCTTTTTTATACAAAAATCGATTTGATAGATTTTATGTTTAGTTTTTTTGTATGATAAATGACCGTCTATATCTACTTCAGCTCAATGTATAGATGACTCTTTATTTTAAATTGCGTGTATTTACATCGGTTTTTATTGTAAATACGCTTTTTCATAGGGGGAACTACCTATTGTCTGTGGTTGGCTATCTTGAAACACTAAGGAAATACTCAAAGGTGATGCTTAGTTATATTTTGCTGAAAGAATAGTCACTCAGGTTGGGTAAATAACTTCTATAACAATAAAGTGTCCATGAAGGCTAAGACGATTTTTGTTGCCGTCTAACGTTTGCTCGTGGGTACAAAAATAAAAGGTTGCTAATATGAAAACTACATTACTCTCTAGCGCTATTGCATTTGCACTTGCAGTGCCCTTCTCAGTTTTACCTGTTGACGCCTATGCTTCAGCGATCACTGACAGTGTTAAAGCGAATAAAATATTAAATTTTGATGTTGCTGGTGTACCAACACTTAATCAACTTCAAGATACAGCGTTTACTAACTTGATGGCATTGAGCACTTCACAAGCCAAAGCGATTAGTCAATTTAAAGCGTCGAATCCCAATGCACAGGTTAGGGTTAACGAAATGACCGGAACAGTCAATGCCATGATAGGTATGACAATTAAGACTTCGGGTAATTCAGTAGAAAATATGGCGCGCAATTTTATTGCCGACCATCAAGATATTTTTGAAGGTTTGACTAATGATCAATTACAATTTAATGCTAATCGTTCAAAACCAGCGTTAGGTGGCCAAGTTGTTCGTTTTGAACAAGTGGTTAATGGTATTAAAGTTGAAGGTAATGGTGTTGGTGTTGTTATCGATGCAGACAATAATGTTCGTGGTGTTATGGGGCCTTATCAAAAAGCCTTTAATCTTACTAGCCAACCAGAGCTTTCTCCTGAAGCAGCGGTATTAGCGGCAAGTCAAAATTTATTACAATTTCAAAAAGATATTCCAGCGGCGGCGTTAGATGTGTTAACTCCAGCATTTGAAACGATTGCCACTAAATTAGGTGTATTTAAAACGCCTATGCCTGAGTTGCGCTTCGTACAAACAGGTGAAGGACATAGTTTAGTTTGGCAGTTTTATTACTATTCAACTAATCCCTTTGGTGTTTTCAAATATATGGTTGATGCGCAATCTGGTGAAGTACTTTATCGTGAAGATCAAGTGCGTACCGCAGAAGGTGATGAACCTACAGATCAATTTGCTGACTATTTCCCAACCTTCCCACCGATCACACCTGAGTTACAAGACGAGTGTGAAATTGTCGATGAAGCCGGTGGTGTAACAGGAACACCTGAAGGTTTACTTCGCATTAAATTAAGAAAGTTTGATGAGACAAACCGAGTGAGCGGTATCGAAGGTGTGTTGTCAGGTAAGCATGCCCTTATCGGCAGCGCCTTACCAACGAGTTCACCGTTTGCTCAAGCCGCGCTTGGCACTTATTATTTTGATCGTGACGCAGCGCCAATAGCTGGCCGCGTAGATGAAAAAGATCATACCACAGGTGAAAAAGTACATTTTGATGGTATCAGCCAGTTTATTTATATTACTAACTTATTAGAATATTTGGATTACTTACACAAAGAAGGTGATGCGGTTCATAAGCGTGGTTTTGGTGATAGTAGTGGTAGCTTCCCGGATCAATACCCAAATGAGTCAACACCATTAGTGGGCGTTGTTCATATTCCAAATGTTTTAGATGCGCCACAAGATCCTAGCGACCCTGAGTTCTTAGCCGACCTGTTAAATTTAGATAATGCTTTTGCTGTACCACTTTCACAGGATGTTAATGGTCAAGAAGTTGTGGTTAACCCAACCTTTTATGGTCACGGTAATCTTTTTAATAACCTAGCGTTAGACTTTAGTGTCCCAATCCATGAAGGTACGCACGCAACAATTACTCCAATTGCTGGTTTTGAAGGCAGTCCTGAAGGCGGCGCGTTAAACGAAGGTCAAGCGGATTTATGGGCTTATACTATCGGTGAAACGCCAGATTTAGGTACTTATCCGGTTAATGCTTGTAAATTAAGAGATGTATTACGTGAAGCCGGTGCTGACCCAGACTCTTTTGAGTATATTCGCAGTGGCCAAAGTCAGCTACGTTATTCTCAATTAGGTACTCGTGGTAACACCTTTGAAGTACACAGAGACGGTGAGATATATGCTGGTGCGATGTGGGATTTACGTGAATTGATGTTAGAGATGTATCCAGCGAATAACTATTTACGCCCTGACCCTATGACCGGTGAAGCAACGCAACCGGCTAGCGTGGGTAAAGAAACATGGGAGCGTATCTTTTTAGGCTCAATGTATGTTTTAGGTGTAAGTGCACCCGATACTTTTGTTAAAGCCCGTGATGCGACACTGATTGCTGACGCTATGTTATACCCAGTCGACTCAAGGGATGAAAAATCTTTAGGTGCGCATCATGCCATCATTGAGCGTATATTTGCTGCGCGTGAATTAGGTATAAACGCACAAGCGCCACTAGGTGGCGTACAAATGATTTCTACCGCGGTAAGTGACTTTACTGCTGATCAAGAAGCCCCAGCAACGCCACAAAATATTATTGCAAACATTGTTAATAATGACAGCATTAATGTGAGCTGGGATAGTGTTGATGGTGTTATTGGTTATCAAGTATTAAAACGTAAAGGTAACAACTCAGGGCGTTTATTTGCTGGTGTAGTTGGCCGTGAATATATCGATGGTGACATAAGTTCAAATGGCTATACCCATGTAGAATTTGTTACAGAATCTAACTACCTTGATAAAGGTCAAGGCTTTGGTCGCGGCGCAGGTCAAGGTATTGAAGCATTTGATTTTCAATATGTTGTACGTGCTATTAAAGCGAACGCCACTGGGCAAGTAGGTTTTTCCAACTTATCAGGTACTGCAAAAACTGTCCTTGAAGCGAAAAATGTTGATGACAATGTAGAAGCACGCATCAGTAATGTTAATTTCACACTTAGCGAGTTTGCTTTTGACAACACCTTAACTAACACTGGCTCACAAACGCTATTTGGCCCTATCACCTTTAAGATTGTTTCGATTACTAGCCCAAACGTAACAGTTAACAATGCTGATAATAATGGCACTGGTCAAGCCGGTAGTCCTGCAACTTTTACCTATAATGAAGCTTTAGCATCAGGTATGGACTCAAGCCCTCGTTCTCTGAGCTTTGCTAACCCAATGGCTGAGATGTTTAATTTCGAAGCTGAAGTCATCGCTAAAATAGAAGGGAGATCAATTGCTGTTAATGGTAGCCAAGTGTCAAATGACACCTCAGAATCAGCTGATCGAGCAGTGGTTTACCATGCAATTTCTGAGCTGAAAGGTTTAGTTGCTATAGGTACAACTGATGTATTAATAGCTGATGGCGTAGATTATGTTGATGTCAAGTTCACTGCACTAAACAGTGCAACGAGTGCGATAGCAAACTTAAGCGCAGATACTGATGTGGGCGGTGCTTACCCAGACCTTGATTTCTCAATGCTTGATAGCGATGGCAATGTATTATCGACGTCTGGTAATTTAGGCGCCTCTGAGCAAGTGGGTAGTACGGTTGTTGGCGGTAATACTTACATCTTACGTGTCAAAGGTTATGCTAATGGTCCAACACAGTTTACTATTTTGCTTGACCAAATGGTAACGGATGCCTCTGATGAAAGTAACAAAACAAGTGAAGCAGCTTCACCTACAGCTAGTGGTGTTGAAGTTATAGAGTTTATGGTTAATCCACTTAATGGTACTATCATTAAACTGTAAAGCTTAACGTTAGGTACAGTAATAGCCCATTAATGATTTAATGGGCTATTTTTTTATCTTTAATGTCTGTTAACGTCAATTAAGTTTGACTCAAGGGTTTATAATTGAGCTTAATAATCCTGTATAAAGAACATATAAACTTGTATCACTTGCTTGACAAAATAGAGGGTAAACAGCTTATTATAAGTTAGTCAAAATACTAGCCATTATTGTTGATTATCGTTAAGTAGCTTTTTCGTGTCCTACTATAAATCCACATTGTTACACCTATCTATTGCCATAAATACAAGTACAGTTTCTTTAACTGTTAAAAGCTGGCGGAATAAAATCTATGCGTAAGCACCTAGCTTCACCTCTTATATATTGCGTAAATAACTTGTGTTATTGAGTTTTATACTCGGAGCTTTATCTTGCACCTAGGTCATAATTCTCTTTTAAATATTTACGTAGAAACCTATTTGAGCCATCAAATTACTCCGTAAAAGGATGGTTTGATTTTACGTTTATTCTTGCTAAAGGTATCAGTATATTGATTTTTAAGATTGCACAAAAGCATTGGTTAACATCATCAAAAATATTTAGGTTGTAAAATAAGCATACGGTGACCAAGCTACTATTTAACTCGATATCATTGACAATGGTCTTGGCTTTGCGCATAAAGAAGTTAAGAAAGGTGTTGGCCTGAAAAGTTTGCATGATAGAACTCAAGAATTTCATGCTAAGATGTTGATTGATGCTAAAGTAATAAAGATTCGATAATTACATTAAGGGGTTGCAATATGAGTATTTCCATTGTGATCGCTGACGATCATGTACTTATGCGTCAGGGGTTAATCCAGATATTAAGTGCCGAAAAAGATATCAATGTGATTGGTAAATGTGGTGACGGGATAGAACTGATCAACCAAGTGTTAAAGCTTTCACCAGATCTCGTTATTATGGATATTTCAATGCCACGAATGAGTGGTTTAGTGGCGATCGACAAACTGTTGGCACAACGTCCAGAAAGTCGAATTTTAGTCTTATCAATGCATGATGAACTGGAATATGTTGAGGCTATGCAAGAAGCTGGCGCGCTAGGCTATGTTTTAAAGGAAACATCAAGCGAGGTTTTGATCCAAGCAATCAAGTTGGTGGCTGCCGGTAAAAGTTTTTTCCCCATGACGACCGTAAAGCTGGATTCACAGCAGGCCCAAGTTAAGTATATAAACCCTATTGCTGTGTTGACCCGCCGAGAGCGTGAAGTGTTTTTTTTAGTGACTGCCGGCAATACGAGTAAAAATACGGCTAAGCTGTTAGACATGAGCTTAAAAACTGCAGAAAACCATCGCAGTAATATCTATAAAAAATTACGAGTTAACAGCTCTGCAGAGTTGGTAAGATTGGCTGGCAAAGCTGGTCTGTTGGAATAACCAAAGATCTTTAAAACAAGTTGATTACCTAAGACCGACTAACTGCAATAGTTTAGGTTGATATGCG
>Ga0115005_10002732_pt1 | contig 14050 bp, 6 predicted proteins | sample ArcOceMetagenome_FD_87163 | JGI IMG/M metagenome (GOLD analysis project Ga0115005, IMG submission 87163) | Marine eukaryotic phytoplankton communities from Arctic Ocean - Arctic Ocean - Greenland ARC118M Metagenome | ecosystem: Environmental > Aquatic > Marine > Oceanic | place: Arctic Ocean... | reverse complement strand
GTTGGGCATCTCCGTAGCAATATTGGGGGTATTCTGACAAAGGCTGCTGTGGCTTCATTTGCACCTGTTGTTCTTGGGTCAAGAAAACGAAATCACGACATAGCATCGCCGCAATTTCTGAGTTGGATCTTCCACATCTCGCATAAGAAGAGTAAGACCCAAAAAGTGTGTTCGCAACATCTTTTTCCTGGCTAGTACGAGAGGCTTTAAGTAGGAAAAGACGAAGCCCGGTCAAGTTATGGACCTCTGAAGATGCCACAGACATGTTGGAAGTTAGCTCTTCTCCTAGCAAGTTGATGATTTCACTTAGAACACTGTTATTCTTCACAGTATTGCTTGTACGCGGGTCGACAACATCAGAAATGTTCTTGGAACTGGAAACGAGTGGGAATGAACTCTTCGCAGGGTCAGATGACTTGGAGAACCCTTGGGAAACAGAGCTCATATCAATAATCAGCTTCCACTTGGGTGTCGGAAGGAGTTTGGCAAATTCTTCTTGGAGTCTCTGAACTAGTGCGTCATCTCTGGTCCTTTCGTGGCCCGAATAAAGGCAAATGACAATGCGACCGACATTTGGGCTAGGAATAGGAATCCCAACACAACTTCTGACTCCCCATTGATGTGCCCCTCCAACACGTTCAAAACTCTGGGTCGAAAGGGTCTCTTCCCAGACAGGGATCCCGCTCCTGAACACACTTCCAGGAAGACCATAGCCGTCGGCGAAAGAAAATTTTTGGCTATAGTCACCGAAGGCAAGGAAGTTGAACTTGTCCTCGGGATCAAGGGGAACTGCAGGACCCTTGTCTGATGAGGACGTGAGCTGGATATCGGAAGTTGCACAACCAGCAAACCCCAAAGTATTTCCGACTCCGGTATCATTTCCAGCGTTAGGTACCCAGACATCTACATGCTCAAATGGTACATTGTGCCTCTTGATATATGCCATGACCTTGTTCAAGAAAGGGCTTGCATGGAGAACGCTGCTTTTGCCGATCATATCAAAATCTTCAAGACCCTCATTGTTAAAATCGAGGGAAGTGTTGAGATCGGCAGCAGCAGCCTTGTCGTTGAAGTCTCCATCGAGAAGTTGAAGAACCTCATCCGTTTCAGCTAAGTTTAAAATTGCGTCATTAGAATGTTTGAAGCTGAGGGGTTCATTGTTCTCAGCTGCGGCGATTTCTGCCTTGGTTCTTTCGATGTAAACACCAGGAGGTGCAGCCTTAAAATCTTCACAAAGGGCGTATCCAGTCATCAACTTTCTTCTCAAAATTCTGGATGCATCTTTGGCCATGGATACCCGCCTGTCCATTTCTTCTACAGAGCTCAACCACGCGTCAGCATCCACAGGCTGACCAATTTGAAGACAGAAGCTGCTAAAGGTTTCTCTCCATTCCTTTTGCATGTGAAACTTGAGCAATGCCCTTTCCTTCGCATCAGGGATGGCGTGCAAGAATTTATCCTCCACCTGGGAGAAATCGGTACATTCCGAGATCTCCGTGATGAAACAATCAGTTCCTTGGAAAATCTTGGAAGAGAGCTTCGCATTCTTCATCTTTTTAGTAAGACGAGACTGCTTGGATTTGAGCATGGAAGCGAGGAAATCGTTCAACTTGATGCCTTGAGCAAGAGGAAGCATACCGTCCTTGAACAAGTTAACAAGTTTATCACAAAATTCGATTTCCTCCAACGTCCAGCGTCCAGTGCGGCAGTTGCCGGAATCCTTATTGTCACGAGGATCGTCAAAACTTCTCTTGCGGCTCTTTGCTTGCTTTCCATCGGGGTTATTAGATGAAGATCCAGAGGATTCATCAACAGAAATGATGGAGCTTTTGCGCTTGCGTACACGTTTGTTTGATTTTGACAGTTCAGATTGTTTGGTTGCTTCGTCAATTTCATCAAATGCCATGGGGTAGAGAGAAAGGCCGGATACCTTCACATTGCATGTGGGGCAATGGGTGAGGATGCTCTTTATTTGAAGAGGCATGCATCTCTGTATTTTCGATTGTTTTCGGGGAAAATAAATTGACAAGGGGGGGGGGGTGGGTGAAATCTGACGTTGATTTTGAGACAAAAGGTGACATCTGCTTCGTACGTCTAACCGTCAATCGTGTCAATGAGTTTTTAGCATCGACCAACCAAGGACCAACACCGGTGGTAACCAACTGGTAACCATGTGTTTTCGCTGTTCTCTGTGCTCAACCAGGTTCAATCAATGGAATAATGCTCTTTATGTTTAAAACATATGCTTCTTTTTCTCATTGCGAAGTTGGCCTATGGATTAAACAACTGTCTCTTTTTTACTTACCGCATGATACGAGCATCCACAGGACGAAATCTTCACATCGCACCCACCCCAGCGACAGCGAGAACACTTGATAGACTCAGTCTCACTGTTCGGTTGAAAATGAACGGCAGATGATGGGAAAATGTCTGAGTGTTCTTGTGCCATGTCTGTAAAGGCGAAATCCGCACCAAAGGAGTTCATGATGATGGTGCGTGATGCGATGAAGGTTTAGTTATGACACTTCTGAAGTGGATGGAGACCGCATGAAAAAGGAAATTCCTCGAGGTTGAAAGTTCAAGGACTGACGCACATTGACCTTGACGTCATGTAGTATAGCCCTTCTTTCTGTGCTGGTGGTATTTATAGCGTTGTTTCTGTTTTCTGCGTGTCCATTCTTAAGTAAAGAATCGTCTATTGTACTAATCTTCAAAATGTCGTTGAATGTTATTTTAATCCAGAACTTATTTTTGTATTGCCAGTCATTTTCTGGCTCATTTTTTAGAACTGTCTTGATAGTTCATCAGAACTACGAACAAACCCAGCCCACTACATAATGGAAACTATGCAAACTAGACTAAAACTTTCATGCGTTATTCTGATTTGGTAGTGTGCGAATTGGCAGTTTTGCTGTACTAATTCAAACATGATTTTCAATGTGTTTTTCAAATTAGTTATTTAAGTAGAATTGTACGTACAATTACTTAAAAATAGCTCAGTGAGAGTCCCATTCCTTTTAGGTGGTGAGCCGTGTGGGAAGTCTAGATTTTCCACGTGAGTCGAGTAGATAGTGATCATGACGCATATTCAAAATGTGAAAACATCAATCCTTTTAGATGAGGATGGACAAGGTTCAAATACTATATGACGCTCCTGTTGTGGCGTGGGTTTCAAAAAGTATCTTCGGTAGAGGTCACGCAGAAGTCTGCAATTTAGAATTTAGATGGTTGGTGGTGAGCCGATGTTTGTGTTTTTGAGTGGGGGAAGCCTAGATTTTCACGTGAGTTGATAGTGACGATGAAGGTCTGCAATTTAGATGGTTGGTGGTGAGCCGATGTTTGTGTTTATGAGGGGGAAGTCTAGATTTTCCACGTGGAGTAGATAGTGACAATGACTCAATTTGAATATTCAAAATGCCGTAGAAAAATGACGAAGTGCAACCACCAGTATTGTTGCCTTCTCGACATAGATACATAGATACTTCTCTCTAGAGATACAGCTTCAAGTATTGTGACTCAGTACTCATTTTGGCCATGTCCCCTGCCCAGTTTTTTTCAAAATACTTGTCCCCCCTAAATCAGTATCGTTATTCCACTATCTTGTTGAAGCATCAAATTTGTATCTCTACATTATTTCCACTATTATGTTGTCCCCCCCCTAAACCTCAATAGCCAAAATATCAGGTTTGACAAGACCACCAGTATTGTTGCCTACTCGAAAGTGATCATGACGATGATAACAAAATAGATACTTTCAAGCTGTTGTAATTTTGCACAATCCATCGATCGATCTCTAGGTATTCTTCCATGGATACCTACAAGTAATGCATGCAGTACCTGGTACCGGACTGGAACCTGTTCTTCACTGATACTCTTGCCCTCTGTCCAAAAATAAGTGACTACGAAGTGAATTTAGGTTTATAGGGTCAGGGACTTTATCCTTGCAGAAATCCTAGATCAATCAACTCATCGTCCTTCACAGCATTCGTCAACTCATCTACCATATTTCTCCAAGGAACCTGTCCCACACCCCTACGAATGATTTCCCCGCTATTTGCAACGACAATAGCGATTCCTTGTTCTTTCACTTTTTCCCCATTCTGTTGGACTGCATCATCCAATTCAGCTTGAATGTATTCATCCCACCCTTCTCCAACAGGCTGTGCAACATAAGGCTGTGTCTCCCAAGTGGGACGAGAATCTGTCCCAAATCCCGATCCAACAGGTTTCAGTTTTGCCTCGTCATCCTTTTGCTGTTTGGTTTTTCCTCCTATTTCATATGGAACAATGAGCACATCACGAATGGAGAATTCCATTTTCAAAATATTTGCTCCAAGGAGTGCATCACGAATAGCCTTCTTTGGTCCAACCACCACAATCACATGCTGCTTTCCTCCGGTCTGCACAGCTTCTACAGCCGCAGTCTGTTTCGTTCCATCTTCTGAAATTCGGATATCCAACATCAACTTTGAAAGTGTCTCTTCTCTCCCCTTCATAGCCTTCCGAATCACTTTATTCTCCCTCTTCTGCTGCAATTTCTGTTCCACCTTGGTATTCAACTCATCACCCTGGTCAAAATCCCATTTCGCCAAGAATGCGAATAAAGCAACAGCTCCAAAGTCAATGGCAAGGTTGAGATATTCCGTATTGAGGTCAAGATCGGATCTCGCCCCAGAAAGAGCAGCTGCAGCTCCTGCAGCAGTGATGATTCCTCCTAGAGCTGCCCCTGATCCAAGAGAACCGTATAGAAATAGACGAAGAGTACGCCATGGTGCAATGGATTCGGAGAGGAGGCGTGAACGTGTATTAGTGTCTATAGTTCCTTTCTTGGCATTCTTATCTTCTTCTGTCATGTACAGTGAGGTTGTGCGTGTGCGAGGAGAAGATGCAGATGTAGATAATGGATTAATTCCTCGATGCATCTTGATAGTTGTTTTTTGGGTAGATGCGGGAGTATTGAGATTGAATGCTAGAGACGAATGGATTAAGCTCGTACAGCATGCCATGAGTGATATAGATGCATTGGTCAACTTCATTGTGTTCCGGTATGTAAGTATGTATGCGTAGTTTTCCTAGTAGATGGCTTTTTGCTTTTCAATGATTATTTGTTGTGACTTCGAAACGATATGTCTTTCGGTCTGAGGTTGTACAGTATTGCAGAATGAGTTGGTCTTGCTGATTGCTCAGTTTTGGAAATGATTTCAAAATACAGTACCTAGAGCAGCAGGATATGATAGATGATAGGATCGATGTGTCAGCAGATCGACATGTCGCATGTTCAATGTATGTCGTCAGTGGCATCGCTTGGTGGCGGCTGGGTTTTGGTTCTTAAGATTTTTCTTCGGTGAGAAACGAGAAAGAAAACGAGAGGAGTGAGAAGGGAAAGACAAGAGATCTTCAATGCTCCTTCGAAACAAAATCAACACGACAATATATTTGAGAAAAAGAATTGCACCCAACTACACGTTCAACGTATCTACAGTAGTATCACTTGGAAGCTTTCGTCGACTAGCTAGCTGTACAGTGCAAATACAGTACCTTTTCTGTAAAGTAGAGAATGAAGTGGTGGAAGCGATTTGCTTTCTTTGAGAGGAACAACTATTCTCTGCCGCCGGCAGTACGAGATGATGTTCTCCCTCAACAAATGTTCCAAAACGTGCCAAGTCCAACTAGCAGCGAAATCAATCATGGCAGCTCCGAACATGATTCGCAACAAGGGAGCATTGTCAGTCTCTCGGTTGTCAATGGGGCAGGGGTGCCAGTTTCCAGTTTGCAAGAATCGGCAGATCCATCTCATGGCGTGAATGGAATGGTTCGCGCTCTATCTGCCTGCTCCAATTATAATTGCGTCCACGGTCAAGATGAGACATCCAAAACCGGAGACAGTGGTAATGGAAATGGAATTGAAAATGAAAATGAAAATGAATCCTTTCGTTTTTCTTCGACTGGGCAGACTTTGTCTATCCCGAAATCGGCACAAAAGAGTGGGAACGTTGATGGATCTCTCGTTCTTGGGTTCCTCTCGTCCAACGCTTCTCGGAATGTCCATTGCATTGATTTGACTGTTCGTTGCAATCCTTTGCATAAAGATAAGAATAAGGGTTCGGCAGGGTCGAGGAATCATGCCAAGAATGCTTCTGCCACGCCCTCGTCGCCTAGCAGTAATGATGGTGTGAAAGAAGAAGACTTGGATGGATGGAGAGGATATTTCATGCCATTTGCTCATGATTGCAATACTTCGACGTCAAATACATCTACTGCTGTACCTGCCTCTACATCGACATCAGCTAGTAACAATGTTAGTGTAGACAATTCGGATTCCAATGTCAGACATGTGGCTGTATGTTCCGATCACGAGACAGATGCCATCACCCTCGGAAAGAATATTTATGTTGCGTGTATCTCTGACTGCTCGCAGTCTATTGGCATTAGTGTGCATCGTAACCCCCATCTCTACCTCAATGATCTTGATATGCTAGGAGAAAGTAAAAAGAACACCCTAGTCGATTTTCATCCAAAGGTGACGCCAAAGGTGGAATGCTTTCAGCCTCTTGCGACATTCGATCAGAGGCATCGAGGTAGCCCAGTGTGTGTCGATATTAAGCCTGGAATCGTGGCTGTGGGAACAGACACTGGAATGGTTATTTTATATTCTTTCAATACAGTGAATGGAAGTGCTGCGCAGGGTTCCCTGGGAGGTTGTAATGGAACGAATAAGCTGAAAGTCTTGATGGAGATTTCTCCACCTCATGTGGATGGAGGTGGAGGAAGCCATCATGGTGCTTCGGGTGGCGCAGTTAGAAGTGGAATGCATGCAAATTCAAGTTCTGCAACCAACTCGTTGGGAAATTATTCAGTGACGTTTCTCAAACTTGTGTTGGAGAAAAGTCGTGCTACTACCACTGGCAATTCGTCAAGTTCTACAAAGGCGTCTTCTAGTAAACAGACAAAACTATATGTCACATATTGCCGTTCTGGGAGTGATGAACGCGCATTACCAGCTGCGCAAAGTCATAAAGTTGGAAGCATTGGAAGCACTAATTCGGGTGGAGGAGTGTGTTGTTATGACCTAGGTGTCCTTGAAACTAGTGTTGCAACTGCACATAAGACGCCTAATAATCGACATGATCTTGATAGCAGAGAGTTGACATCGTCTAGCCTTTGTGACTTGCTCGTGTCAAGACAAGCTGGTCACTTTGAATTATCAGATGGAGACGGAAATGCTGATCAGGGGCATGATGATGGTGGAGGGGATAAAATTATGATAGCTCGATCAGATGGGCTTTACACATACTCATCGACTGAGAAAATCAGTGTCAGCCCTATTGACGGAGCGAAGATTGCAATGTGCTCTATTCCTCCGCCCCCGGTGTCAAGAAGACAGTTCCATGCGAGTCGTATGCGTTATCAGTTATCGCCGAAAGGACGTGGCACAGATGATGACGAGAAAAACGATGGTGCATTCATTAATGTTCGCGCTGCAGAGAGTGGAGCATCCTTTGTTCTTATTGCGACCAAAGATCGCAAATCTGGAAGAGATGCGGTTGATATATATGATGTCTCAAATAAACTTGTTGCTTTCCACTTGCTACTCTCTCCTGGACATCGAGCATTGAGAGCTGTTGGAATCACGACAGCGCCCAAACCAGTCCTCGATGGGCACGAGAGAGGTGGACTTTCTTCGGCCGTTATTATTACTAGTGGAGGTTCGATCGTTACATTGACAGAGAAGGTGACCTCTGACAAGGTGTCTCTGTTAGTTCAGAAGAACTTGTACGGGGCAGCAATATCCATGGCGTTCGCAGATCCAGCTTACAAGTCTGCTGATATCACTACATTATTCAGGAAATATGCAGAGCATCTTTATCGCAAAGGTGATTTTCCGGCAGCGATGGATCAATACATGTATACTATTGGTGCCTTGGAGCCTTCGCACGTCATCTTTCGATTCCTGGACGCGCCAAAGATCCCGTTGTTGACAAAATATCTTGAAGAGTTGCGTACTCGCAGTATTGCAACCTCTGTCCACATTGAGCTCCTCAAGACTTGCTATTTGAAGCTTAATGATGTGGCGATGGCTGATAGAATATCAGCTTCACTATCCAAATCGACAAATTCAAACACGTGCAATTCTCTTGTATCAAATCTGCTGCATAGTCCTGCTGAGGCCCTGGCTACCTTATGCTCATTTGACGCGCCTCAGGCAGTAGAATCGCTCAAGACCCATGGCGCAACTTTGGCAAAAGCTCTCCCAAAGGAGACAGCTGGGATTGTCATATCATTATGCGATGGAGTATATTCCCCATCCTCTGCCGCCGCATCCTCCAATATCAAGCGGGATTTGTTTAAAGAGTCTCTGGAAACCACCGATCTGCCTGCGACGTGTGAACTGTACCCAGTCCATTTGTTCTCGTCTGCTTTTCTTGAAAATCCCAAACTTCTTCGCGTAATTCTTGCGCATTGTGAAAAAAATAAGCGCATAATGAATCCCTCGTTACGAAGGATGTTGTTGGAGCTTACTTTAGAAGAATGGAATTCGGCTAAGCGTTCAAAAGATACGGATCGTGAGACATTGAGACGTCAAGAAGCAATAGCTATGTTAAGCGACCGCGCGGCAAGTGAAGAATTGGGTGATTATGAGACTCTAGTTATAGTCCAGCAGCAGGATTTTATTGACGGGATGATCATGCTTTACGAGAAGTTGCAGATGGCTCCAATGCTCTTGGAAAAATATGCCGAAGATGGTAGTTACAAAGCTCGACGTCAAATGCTGGCAATGTGCAGAAGTGATCCTGAACTTCTTGCCGATGTACTTGGCTATTTCGTAGGGATGGCTGGCGAGCAGATTGGGCTTGACGAAGATGATCAGAGTATCAATTCTGAATCTGAGATCGGTGAGCTATTGGACGATATTAAGGAAGGCTTATCGATGGCGCAATCTCAAGGTGTTTTGCCTCCTGTTCGGGTAGTGCGTATCCTTGCTGGGATTGGTATTGGACAATTTACCGAGGAACGAAAAGAAGGAATTAGTAGCAGTCAAAACGGTGTGCCTCTTTCTGTAGCTCTGGAATATATTGGAACTGTCATGGATGAACAAAGCCAGGAGATTGATCGGTTGAAGAACAATATTGAGGAATACAATAATATGTGCAATGAAATGGAATCTGAAATCAATGAATTGCTAGCCCTTGAAAAAAGTTCGAAGGCATCAAGTACTGGTGGAATAAATATCGATGAAATGTATACAAAGCTCAATGGATCACCACTTGAAAGTGGAAGTGAAAAGAAGTCTGAACTTGCTTCAGAGGAATTCTGGAGACAGATGGAACAATCATCTGATAGGTTTGAGACCATCGCTCGCTTTTTTGCAAAGGATATTATAGAGTAGCTGAATAAAAGACTGTTTGAATGAAGTTGAATTAGTTTTGAAGAACTTTCTACTCGTACCGTTGTAAAGTAAATTATGAGCCACTTACGAGGGTAATGCAACGAGGTATCTTCAAATCCAACAGTTAAAAATCAAATTGAAATAGAATAATGACCACATAACGAAAGTTTAGAGTTTACAGTAGAGACAGGAGAAGAGCAAACAATGTGACTAAAATGGTGAAAATAGCGCTTTACCAATATTCAACGGAAGCCAACGATCTTCCCATTCTGACGATCATGTTAATTATTCCAGGAAATCGTTGAAAAGAAAGAGTTTGAATAGTGTACCCGTCCACATTGAACATATGAAATAGATAAAATGGACTTTTTAGAAAACACGTACACCTCTGAACATGCTACTCGATCGTTGCACGATGAAAACCGGAAGCGGTTGTGGACGATACAAAGCGACGAATCACAAAGCGATGAAAGTGAAGCGAGAGATTACACTCCTTCAATTCTCCCGCTTGATAGAGTGGTTAGCAGGGATGTATCTAATGTTGATGACTACGATGAAACTCTTTATGAATATGAATCTCTGGCGTATTTCAACCTGCCGCGCCCATCACCTCGTGAAGTAATAATTGCGGTTCAGGCTGCAACCATATCTTCTTTGAAAATGAATGTTCAGAAAGAGGAGGTCACGATTGATAACGTAGCACTTGATTTGGACTCTGGAATAGCTATTGTTGGGGTAGTGAGAGAAATTGGGGAATTTGTGGATGACAAGAAGATACAAGTCGGGGATAGGGTTGCGACTGTTTTGAAATCAGTCATGAAAAATGCAAGATATGCACAAGTTTCTGCAGATATGGTTGTTCAGGTTCCTTACGGATTAGACTCGGCAGAGGCAGCAGCAACTGCCTACACCTATCTGCTTGCTTTCCAAACTCTGACTCATGGCATTATTAGTCCAATGGTTCGTTACTCAACAAATTTGTTCTGTGGAAAGAATATACTGATAATGGACGGGACGTCAACTTCTGGTCAGGCCATGATACAAATTGCTATTTCTCTAGGAGCAAAACGTGTGTTTGCTACGGGTCCAGACTCTCGCCAAGAAGTCTCAAGAATGCTTGGTGCCATCCCACTTCAAGAAAATCCAAAAGATTGGACTCTAAACATAAAAGGAAAAATACATGTTGTGGTCGATAACGTTCTTGCTAAAAGTAGCGAGTGTCGTGCAGCACAAAAGGTTTTAGTGAAAGAGGGTGGAAGAATTGTGTATTTTGGCATGCCAATAACAATGGATAGTTTGAAATACGGCTCAGTTGATTCTTGGAGATGTCTATTCCAACAATTCCTTGCACAGATATCTTTGATGTTTATTTCATCCACAGATGCAACATATTACGATCTTTTTACTAATCTCGAAAGCTACCCTGACAGACTAAAGGTATGTGTCCTATTGTGTTTGTGCAGTGTTTTAAAAGTACATCTATGCACTAATAAGTGTGTATTTCCATTCCCAGGATGATCTGAACTATGTACTGCTACTTCTCGCAGAAGCCAGAATAAAGCCCAAGATATCAAAGTATGTTAACTCTGATGAACTAGCGTACGGTCTAGTGACTATTGAACCGGGTGCTATGGCGGGATCCATAATATGTGAGCCATGGAAACGAAGAGGTCCGCCGAAAAACTCTAAGGACGGTTACACCCAAATGGTTCGAACATGATAAGATCCAGCCGTCTATCTCAGATATGTTCCTCGTACAATTAGTCGCATTAGAATTTGTAGAAGTAATAATAACTCATAGAAACTAAGAATTTGACATTTTGAAGTTGTAGAGTAAAAATTCCAATTTCAGAACATTAGAAGTTCAAAGTCTTGAATCTTTTTTAACAATTTGAGAAAATAACACATTTTGAATGTTCTGTGTCTTCAATGTTATATTTTAATACTCTAAGTTTTTAGGAATGTTCTACTGCAGAGAGAAAAGATATAAATTCGAAGCGGAACTTCCATTCAGAAAACAGAGTAATAGTTAGGTTGAGATTATAGTACATGGACTTTCAAAGTCCAAACAAAGTTAGCGGAGAAGTAACCCTCAAAAAGAACTCTCCCATTTGGCAAAGTCATTTTCTTTTAATTTGTAATTGGTTGTTTACATTTGCATTGGTTCCATAATCCTTTCAGCGCCATTCCCTCGAGCACCGTCCTTTGCTCGTTGAAGAATTGCTGGGTCGCAGTTTACTGCAAGCCATGGATGGGTAAGAGCTTGCTCTGCAGTATAACGATATTCGATATTGTATGATAAAAGTGTAGATACGAATGCCATAGCTTCGTCAGAAACGTCACGAAACAGTTCGTGAGGAAATGTATATTCACCCTGCACAATGGATGCTTTGATCGCTTCGTCATTTTTACCATAGAACGGGGGAGCTCCACTGAGAAGCATGTAGACAATAACCCCTAAACTCCATAGATCGCATGCTTCAGTATAGGACTTCTTGAGAACCTCTGGAGCAACGTAGTATGATGAACCGACTACACGGCTCAATCTGTGCCCTGGTGTGAAATGCGTTGAAAGCCCAAAGTCAATTAATTTCAATGGACTCCAGACATCCTTTCCTGATTCGAGTACCCAGTTTTCCAACTTCAAATCTCTGTGAACTATTTGTCTAGAGTGGAGGAAAGCAACCGATGAAAGCATTTGTGCCACAGTTTTAGCTGTTATTGAAAAAATTGAAAAAAACATTAGATACAAGTTGTTAGATATGTGAAATTTAGTATATGTAGTCATGATATGTTTTTGGCGAAAAGCAACTTACCTGCATAAGATTCTGTCACACCGTGTTTAGGGTGAGTCGTCAGCAAATGAAACAAATCCCCGCCTCGACCAAGCTCCGTTATGATGAACAATTCATTGTCAACGCAGAAAACATCGTAAAGACGAATGATATTGTCATGTCCACGAAGCTCCCTGAGAACATTAACTTCCTCTTGCAACTTAGCGATGTACTTGGCGTCATTACGAAGGACGACACATTTGCATGCAAACTTCTTTCTCTTTCCTGAACCAGATTGCTGGCCCTCTGCTTCACCTCTAGAAGCAATGCAGACCTGTCCATAAGACCCTTTTCCGATGACAAGATCACGGTGAAGGAGGTATGCTGGCCGTCTAGGTTGAGACGCTTGAGAATGGGCACCCGTAACGTGAGGTGATTGTGTCGTCTCAGGCAGAGGATTCGGAGTTATGGTATTTGCATTATGTCCATTATCGTAATGAGTCGAGGGTGCTTGTGATCCATCGTATTGGTTTGAGAATCCATCTTGAGCAACATTACCATTACGAGGGGAAGAGTAGCCAGCGTGGGCAGAACGTGACTTTGACGAAGATGATCGGGGAGAAGCCCTTGAACTAGTGCTCCTCCGCCCGCTCCTCGGACGTCTAGCTTCTCCTGTTTCTAGACCCTGCTGAGGTCTCATTGACCTATTAGATGATCTAGATTCACGCTCTTGATAAGCAGATCTCGGAGACGTTGCACCGGCACTACCAGCATAACTAGAAGGTGAAGTGGCATACTTGCCGCTTCTTCCTTCGTTTTGATAATCCATTGCAGTTCCAGGTGCGTAGCTAGCCATTGCTATCTTGTAAGAGGGGGTGAAAGATAGGAGTAGTATCAAGGAGAATGGGAATGATGGGTTGGCGTTCTGCTGGCTCGATAATGTGGCAAAAAGTTTTAAAGGAGTTGAGCTCGGCAGGCGGCGAGGAGGGGCTATTGAGAGCTCTGTGGGCTATAGTAAGAAATCGCTGAAAATATCAGTTGTAGTATCCCTGACGTTGTGGGATATATGTAAAATATGCAATTCTATAGTCGAACATGATGAAATGCCGGTATGTTGGATGCAATGCATTGAGTGAGTGAGAATTTTAACGATACAAGCAGAATTTCCTTTGTATCTTTGAATCTAGCTCCGTTTGTTGATTGAAGTTTGAAGCAATGCGTGCTAAACATGAATAAAACTAGAGAACAAAAAAACTTACTGTGCTGAATGAGGTCGGAGAATCTCTTTCAAATGTTTGTCTGTGAAACTTAGCAGAACAGTTTTTGCATATGGGTCTATGATTCTGATGGCAAATGTAAGTGTACTATGGATGGATTGAATCTCAACTATGTACAAAGCGAGTTGGAGACTGAATGACAGATGAGTTGACTAGGTGTGGGTTTCGGCTTTTGTCTCTATCGTGTGTGTGTTTTTTTGCGCATTCCTGGCTTACTCGCAGCGGCTGTCTCGCTGACATTATGTCATAAGAGATATTTAGAAAATATCTCAACCGTTGTAAAAAGAGACTCCGTTGATCTCTGTAGAATCCGTTGGATTGTTGCATCTAGGGAATAGAAAATTAGATCGCGCATCATGTCAACAGGAACGAACGAAGGGCGGCGTAGAAAACATACCAGCGAGCCCCAAGTTTTTGAAGTGCCACCACCACCACCCACCACCCATTAACGAGAACACCTTTTTCTTCGAAAGTGGGACTTGAACATCACCTTCCAAGATGTTACCAGCATTACGATAATTCATTCATCGTTTACTGCAACGGCATAGATAATATGAATAGTAGTTATGATGGAAATAAGAAAAGAAAATGAAAATGAAATTATTCCAAAT
>Ga0115005_10002730_pt1 | contig 14057 bp, 11 predicted proteins | sample ArcOceMetagenome_FD_87163 | JGI IMG/M metagenome (GOLD analysis project Ga0115005, IMG submission 87163) | Marine eukaryotic phytoplankton communities from Arctic Ocean - Arctic Ocean - Greenland ARC118M Metagenome | ecosystem: Environmental > Aquatic > Marine > Oceanic | place: Arctic Ocean... | reverse complement strand
CTGGCAAGCTTCCTAGCTTCATTCTGGGAATTTGAAAGGGAGCAGCCATTCCTGCATTCCCACGCTTCGCTAGGAAACTTGCCAGCGCCTTCTGAGTGGGCACTTATCTATGCGGATTGGTATTACAGTATTAATACTCAAAGATTAGCATTCTGGATCGTGGAAACCGGTGATAATTAAGTATGATTCACCTTATCATCAGCACGCGTTGTTATATCCCGAGAGCTATTTGTTTACTGTTGGTGTGTAAAGCAACCACTGCGAAAAAAGGAAGCAATGGTTACCATGTTCTAGATGATTTGAGAAATGAACTGAATAATTAAGCCAACTACGCTTCCATAAGCGAAACCGGCCCAGCCATTTGCCGCTCTGTATCGCCAAAGCGATGCGCCAAAGAAACCACACCATAGCATCGCCGCATAGGTGGATATAAGGCCGCCGCCCATACCGGTATCTGGCAAAAATAGCATGACGACAAAAGTCAGAGCCATAGCGCCACTGAGTAACACCCACATTACGTTTTTCTTATCCGCAAATGCGTTGCTTTTTGTATTCATTGAGCCATTAGCATCGTGTGACAGCTTAGCGTCTTGCACTTGATCGGCACGGAGTGCCGCTTTTGCGGACCGCATTTTTCGCTCACTGCGCTCGCTTCTTGATTGGGTTTTCTTGACCTGTGAAGGCAACGTTGTTGCAGTGCTATTGGTCATGATTTACCTCATTAACTGGTTTTCAGTAATATTTTTATCCACATCCAAGATAGAGCATGATTGCAAAAACCACTATAAGACTTCGGTCTCACATGGAAAGTAGTGCCATGGTTTTTGGGCTTCTATTTAGCACTCAATTTAAACGAATGAGCATAGATAAAACACAGGGGTAATGGTTAAAACTGCAAACAAAAAAGCCCACCTGCGCTCATAGTTATACAACAATGAAAGCGGGTGGACCTTTTATAACTTAATACTGCTAGGTATCAGTGATGGTCGCTATTCTGGCTTTTGAAGCTTACTTCTAGCAAGTTTACGCTATCAGCAAAAGTCAGGGTTTTAATATCCCCCCTACCTTCTACATTCAGTGTATTCACTTGCTTCGGCCACAAATCGCGTAATGCATCGTGGCGAATTTTTATGCCTTCAAGCACCGGCGGTTCAGTGGTTTCCTGATAAACCCAAAAGTGCTTACCTTCAACTTCAAAGCCCACATCAGCAAGCTTTAACGGCTCACCCGCTGCATTTAAAATTGCGAAGTGATGGGCAACGTAATCAGCAAATTGTTGCTGCGTGTCCACGTCATCCATAATATCGGCATGTTTATCAAACAGCGCCTTAACCGCATGTTCAGCATCATGCAAATTAAAGCGGTGCATCACTTCAATATTTTCTGTTCTAGGATTAAACAGTACTGTCGTAATTGCAGCTTTTATTTGATGTGCGTGGGCGACGTTGCTGTATGAAACAGCGCTAACAAATAGTGCAGCCATGATAGCAAATGCACTTACGCTTGCCAGCAGAGCATTAGCGCTCTGCTGCAAACGGGTCAAAGACAACTTACTCGTCATCTTTGTCCTCGTCGTCGGTTTTCAGTTCGGTCTTTGAGTCGTGCATAAGGTCGCGGTACTCGTAAGTGTTACGCGGCTTATTCTTATACGCTTCAATACGCGAAGGAATGATACGGCGCGGGTAGTGGTTATTTTCCACATCTACGTCTGCGGTTTCCCAGTGCGGATCAACGGTTACGCTTACCAGCTCTTTGTCTTTGTCGGTAACAATAAGCTTGCTTACCGCTTTAGGCGTACGACGCCAGATTTCCGCAGGAATACGCATTTCTTCTTTCGTGCCGTCTTTAAACGTTAGTTCAAGAATGATTGGCATCACCAACCCACCCTTGTTGCTGAAATCTAGCACGTAGTAGTTTTTGTCTTCTTTCACCGCACGCTCAAACGCTTTACGCTCCCAAGGCTCAAGATCTTTCAAGAATTTCTTGTACTTGTTGCGCTCTTTGTTAGTTACGGTGTAACGATCGTTTTCGTCGTAGAAATCACTGATATCTTCAAAGCGATCTACCCAAAGTTTTTTGCCTTCTTCTTTATTACGAAGGTCGGTAAGTGACTTCGGTTTTTCCATTTCTGCTTCGCGTTCGCGAGCAAAATCGATATCTGGATCTTCAGTGTCTAAACGAAGCTTATATACGCTGTCTAGGCTAATATCTACATGGTCTGTGGTGTAAAACCAACCACGCCAGAACCAGTCTAGATCAACGCCTGACGCTTCTTCCATAGTACGGAAGAAATCTGATGGTGTAGGACGTTTAAACATCCAACGCTGCGCGTACTCTTTAAACGCGAAATCAAACAGCTCACGGCCAAGAATAGTTTCGCGAAGAATGTTAAGCGCTACTGCAGGCTTGGTATAGGCATTTGGGCCAAGGCGAAGTACTGAGTCAGACTGGGTCATAATTGGCACCTGCGTCTGAGACTTCATGTAGCCAGTGATATCACGTGGCTCAACGCCCCAAGGAATCGTAGGATCCCACTCACGACCGGCAACGCCGTCTAGGAAGCTGTTAAGACCTTCATCCATCCATGTCCACTGACGCTCGTCAGAGTTAACCGTCATAGGGAAATAGATATGACCTACTTCGTGAATAACTACGCCAATAAGGAAACGTTTCTCAGCAAGCGAGTAAGTGCGTGAACCATCGTCACGAAGCTCTGTACGCGGACCGTTAAAGGTGATCATGGGGTATTCCATGCCGCCAACCGGGCCATTTACTGACTGGGCTACTGGGTATGGGTAATCGAAGCTGAAGCGGCTATAAACATCCATGGTGTGGATGATTGATTCTGTAGAATACTTCTGCCATAGCTCGCCACCTTCTTTCGGGTAGAAAGACATGGCCATTACCAATGGTTGAGTGTCACCGCCTTGCTGATAACCACGCGCATCCCACGCAAATTTACGCGAAGAGGCCCATGCAAAGTCACGTACGTTTTCTGCCTTAAAGGTCCAAGTTTTAAGCTTAGTCGTGCCTTCTTTTTCGTTCTCAATCGCTTCTTCTGGTGAAACGATGAATACGATACGGTCAGCTTTTTCTGCTTTTTTCAGGCGATCACGTTGTGTTTTAGTTAACACGTCTTTCGGGTTTTGAAGCACACCCGTTGACGATACGATGTGGTCAGCAGGAACCGTAATATCTACTTCGTAGTTACCGAACTCTAGCGTGAACTCACCACGGCCAATAAATTCTTTATTAGTCCATGCTTCGTAGTCGGTGTATGCAGCTAGGCGTGGGAACCACTGTGCTAGCAAGAAGATGTCGTTACCACCTTCACGTTCGTCATCAGGGAAGTGCTCGTAACCTGCACGTGCTGAAACAGCGTCTTCTTCAACAATGTTAAACGCGAAATCGATATCAAACGTAACTTTGCTGCCTGGCTTCAACGGTTGAGCCAAGTCAACACGCATTAAGGTGCCTACTACTGTGTGACGTAAGTCATTGCCCGCTTTGTCTTCAACACGAGAAATGGTATAGCCCAGCTCGTTGTCGTCAACAAACTGCTGACGGCGCAATGCATCCATGCTTAGCTTAGCTGGCGCATCGCCGCTAGCAGCTTGCGTACCCGGCCCGCGGTTACCGATACCGCCAAACGTGGTAGTAAGCGCAGACATTGAATCGTCGCGGAATTTGTTTTGGTCAAGCTGGATCCACAAGTACTTAAGCGTATCTGGCGCGTTGTTGTGGTAAGTAATGGTTTCGCTTGCTTCAATGCGGCGTTTGTCTTCAAGTAGTTTTACGTCAATATCGTAATCTACTTGTTGTTGCCAATATTGGTGGCCTGGCTCACCAGCGGCGTTACGGTATACGTTTGGAGTAGGAAGAACTTCGTCCAGCTGACGGAATTTATCTTCGAAATCGCCTTTAGTTTGTTTAATAGCGGCGGTACTAGGAAGAGAAATCAGCATAGACAACACTGGCGCTAGCCAGAAAAAGTGTCGTTTTGCGGTGCTCATGCAGGTTCCTTGCAACTTGTAAGTTAGAATTGTTATAAAATAACGCATTTAAGTATATAAGTATGCACGGCACAATCCAATTTTTTGACCGTAAACTAACCATGTTTTAACGCAAAAAAACTGTAACAGAACGTTTTGTTTCCCGCTTTAACTGTCGTATTCTTAACGCCTTGTTTTCTTTTTTCTTCCCCCCTTTATGAACCGTTTTAGTTGGCAACGTGCCGTTATAAAAGTAGGCAGCGCGCTCATTGCGCCAGAAGGTAATGAATGCAGTGGTCGTTATTTACTGTCTCTCGCTCGGTTTATTACCGCCAGTCGTGAAGCTGGAAAAGACGTTATTCTGGTTTCATCTGGAAGCGTCGCGGCTGGCAGAAGTAAAGTGAAGGTTCGTCACAATGCATCTATTGCAGAGAAACAAGCCATGGCAGCAATAGGTCAGAACTTGATGATGGCAAACTGGCAGCGATTTTTCGATTTCCCCTGCGCACAAGTATTGCTCACGGCTGATGACTTACGAGATAGAACGCGCTATGTAAATATCAAAAACACCTTGCGCGAAATTTTGAATCACAATGCGTTACCCATTGTGAATGAGAACGACACCGTAGCGGTGAACGAACTTAAGGTGGGGGATAACGACAACTTGGGTGCCTACACAGCATTGGTAGCACAAGCTGACACCTTAATTATCTGCTCAGACATCGACGGCTTATTTACCGCAGACCCAAGAAAAGACCCAACTGCGACACTCATTCCACAGGTAGATAAAATAGACAGTACAATTTATCGTCTTGCAGGTGGTGCTGGCACTTCGGTGGGTACAGGCGGTATGCGTACGAAAATCGAGGCGGCAGAGAAGTGTACCAGTAGCGGTATTCAAACCCTTATTGTAAATGGTAGAAAAGGGGAAACCTTTGACGCGCTGCTTGAAGGTAAAGTGCCTGGTACGCTTTTCAATGCAAGTAGTTCACCGGCAAGCGCTCGTCGCTTATGGCTTACCCATACGCTAAAAACAGCGGGGCAAATTGAAGTCGATAATGGCGCGAAGCAAGCTTTGGTAACTAAGGGGGCGTCTTTATTACCTTCCGGCATTATCAATGTGACGGGACACTTTGAACAAGGTGATGCGGTAGAAGTGATGTGCGAAGGCGTAATCATCGCCAAGGGACTTTGCTTGTATAACGCAAAAGACTTAACGCTTATAAAAGGGAAAAAGTCGAAAGATATCGCCAGTGTGTTAGGTTATGAAACAACGGATGTTGCCATTCACCGTGACGATATGGTGCTTTACTCATAGCGCTACCCAAAAGAATCGCTGCAATAGACTACCGCACATTAAACATTAATTGGCGTTAGTCGTTCATCGATTTTCATTATTTGCGCCAACAACAAAGCGATACATTTATTCACTAAGGGACGATCATGACTGATATTACACCAACACTCGCAGACTACCCTTACAAAGTCACGATAGCTACGCGATGGCAAGACAATGACGCTTATGGACATGTCAATAATGTTGTGTATTACGGCTTCTTTGATACCGCAGTAAACCGCTTTCTAATTGAGGAAGGTGGGTTAGATATTCACAACGGGCAAACAGTGGCCTATGTGGTGAGCAGTCAATGTCAGTACATCGCGCCGGCAGCGTATCCTGAGGATATTTTTGTGGGGCTGCGCGTTATAAAAATTGGCAGAAGTTCAGTGACATACGGTTTGTCTGTTTATGCAGGAGACAACAAACGCAGGGTAGCACACGGCCAATTTGTGCATGTGTTTGTAGACCGAAAATCTGACAAAGCTATCCCTATTCCAGTGAGCATTAAAGCCGCCCTCGAATCCATCGTTGAAGTCATGTAGGTAGCGCTGTAATGGTTAAAAAAGTTGTCTTTCTTGATGCCGAAACTATGGATTTGTCTAGCCTCGATACAAGCGCGCTCGACAGCCTTAATGCCGATGTTACCCTTTATCATCAGACTCAAATGAAAGACGTGAGTAAGCGTATTCAGAGTGTCGATGCTGTGCTGGTCAATAAGGTCGTGTTGCGAGCAGATGATCTCCGGCAGGCGAAACAGCTTCGCTATATCGGTGTGACAGCCACCGGCATGAACAATATCGATCATGATTATTGCCAACACGCTGGTATTACCGTGCAAAACGTAGAAGGTTACGGCACCGACAGTGTAGCCCAGCACACGTTAACCTTAGCGCTCAATTTGGCCACAAACTTTGTGGTTTACCAGCAAGATGTGCACAAGCAGGCGTGGTCCGCTTCACCTCATTTCTGTTTGTTGAACCATCCTGTGATAGAACTTGCGGGTAAGCACGCGGTGATTGTAGGTCATGGCGAGCTTGGTAAGCGTGTAGAAGCATTGTTCAAAGCTATGGGTATGAAAGTGAGTATTGCTGCTCGTCCCGGCAAAAAAGACGATCCTCGCCCTAGCCTAGTTTCTCTTTTACCCCATGCTGACGTGATAAGCCTTCACTGTCCGCTTACGGAAGATACCGATAAACTCATTGATGCCGATATGTTATCGCTAATGAAGCCAACGGCCTTCCTTATTAATACGGCCCGCGGCGGGCTTATTGATGAAGAAGCGCTTTATCATGCGCTTAAAAACAACCATATTGGTGGCGCGGGCCTAGATGTGCTAAGTGTGGAGCCTCCGCCTGTAGATCATATATTGCTTCAAGAGGCGTTACCTAATTTGCTGGTAACGCCGCATAATGCGTGGATTGGTAATGGCGCTAGGCAAAAACTGCTCGACAGAGCCCTTGCTCATCTAGCCGATTTTTTGGGGTAAAACGCCGCTATGAATAACGCGACCTTATTTGCTCTGTGCTGCCTGATTTGGGGCTCAACCTGGATAGCCATAACGTATCAAATAGGGCACACCTCTGAAACTTTTGCTATTGCACTGCGTTATTTATTAGCGTCGGCCTGTTTAGGAATTTACTGTGTTATTAGGCGTTTGCCGCTAAAGCTGCCGTTGCATGTTCATGTGAAAATGGCCGCGGTGGGGCTTTTTCTATACAGTTTAAACTACACCTTGCTGTATATGGCACAGGCACACATTATCAGCGCGCTGTTAGCGTTGATGAGCTCCTGCATTATTTATATTAACGTGGTGCTTCGTCGCTGGTGGCTGAAAGAGCCTATTAGAAAAGAAGTCGTTATTGGCGCAACGTTTGGTCTAGCAGGCATTATATGCTTGTTTGTACCTGAGTTTTCCAAGGTAACGATGGATGCTGCTCTTGCTACTGGTCTTGCCATAGCGTTTGTGAGTTTTTTTTGCGCTTCAACGGGCAATGTCATTTCAGAACGTATTTTGACTTCGGGAACGCCCGTGATCCAAATGAACTTCTATGCAATGAGTTATGCCATGGTGCTGCTCTTTATCACTTCTTTGGCGATGCCCGGTGAGCTAATTATTCCAACCGATACCGCTTTTTATTTATCACTGTTGTACCTAGCGGTCTTTGGCTCAGTATTCGCGTTTGGGGCGTATATGAAGCTTTTAAAACAAATGGGCGCTGACAAGGCTGCCTATGTTGTGCTGGTATACCCTATGGTTGCGCTGGTTATTTCTACCTTTTTTGAAGGCTATACCTGGAGCGTGTTATCTGTGATTGGCGTTATTATTGTACTGGTGGGCAACGCCGTTGCTATGGGAAAAGTGCCCCGCTTTATGCGTCGCCCACCGGTGTCGAGCTAGAGCCTGTAAACCAAAGAACAATAGACCTTGATATAACCTTTTATTTGAGCGCGTTGATTTTCTTGTCTAGCTCATAAGCTGGCTCAGTGACAATAGTTTCTAGGGTTTCAATACGCGCCATCAAAGCGGTAATTTGTGCATCTTTCTCTTCTAAACGCTGCTGCTGTTTGTCGGTCACGCTTTTGACAAACGGGTTGCTGCACTCGCCGTTCATCCAATCGTTTAATCGCCACTGAAATTTTGCGTCTAGGTAGCTTGCCAAAAGCACAAGCGACGTGATGCTGCCAATTAACAATACTAAACTTAGCGTAGACATAATGTTTTCCTCATACAAATCCAAAGATTTTTAAAATTTGCTACTACAGTTGGTGAGCTTTTTGGGCTATGGCATCAAAAAGCGCGTTTATGCATGTTTAATTTAAGTAGTCAGACGCTGTTCAAAAAAATTACAACGTTTAAGAAAAAGTTTGTAATAAAAACGGGTTTGGGCAGACTGATAGAAGTAACATAATAAAATAACAACAATTTTTGCGATTAGGGATGTAACGTTGGTGCAGGAGTTTGAGGATGTTTTTGCGCAATACGGGGCGTTACTTAGCCGCGTAGCCAACAGCTATGAAGCCAACGAGGCAATGCAGCAAGAATTATTACAAGAGATCGCTATTGCCGTTTGGCAGGGATTGTCTCGCTTTAAAGGCGACAGCAGCGTGAAAACTTATATTTTGAAGATAGCCCACAACCGCGCAGTGACTCACGTAGCAAGCCAAGTGAAGCGCCTTGATACACATCAGTATGACCACGATAACATAGGGTCTGATGGATTTTTGAGCACGACCAATTCACCAGAAGAAGTGTCCAGTCAACAACAGTCACTTGAGCGTTTACTGCACGCAGTACGGGCGCTACCTCTGCAGCCACGACAAGTGCTTACCCTTTCCCTCGAAGGCTTGAGTTACGATGAAATTGCAGATGTATGCGGCCTGACTAAAAACCATGTTGGGGTGATATTAAAGCGCGCCAGACACAGTATCATGCAGGAGCAACCGCATGCATAATTCAGATAATGAAAAACTGAATAAACCCTCAGAAGCCGTTAAAAATGAGCCAAACGATGCATTATCTGCGCTATGGCAAGCTCAAACTGTTACCACTATTAATTTAGATGAAGTAAAAGCCAGCCTCGGTAGCGAGCGAACAAAGCAGCGCTGGTACATGGTATTGGACTTATTAATGATTGTTCCTGGTATTTATGTTTTCTTTAAATATTGGGACAACATGTCGTATATCGCGCAAATGATAATTTTGTTTATCTCAATCTCCTCTCTTCCTTTTCTTGCTTACCAACTATGGCTAAGAAGCGAAGCTGCATTTTATAAAAATGCACAAACTGCTGATCATCTCGCAAAACTTACTAAGCAAATTAAGAACAATGTCAGGATCGCTTATATGACTAAACACTCAACGTGGATAGGCATGGCTTTTGGGGCAGGTCTGGCTTTAGAGCGTCTTTTCTCTGGTGAACTTACATCTGAAAAATTAGCGAGAATGGTTGTTGTAATGTCTTCAATAAGCATTGTGATGCTAATGTGGTATGTGTGGGCACACAAAAGACAGAAGCGCTTTGAACGTCAATTCGAAACGCTGAAAAGTATGGCGCAGCAGCGTTAAACGCTGCTGTAGAATTGGCACTTTGTGAGAAACAGGTGTTGCAAACATGGAGATAGTTAAGAGCGTCTAGTTGTCAGACGCTGTGCTCACCGCTTCATTTTGTTTTGCGCTCTCACTCTTTTCGTCAGCTTCACCGTCGTCTTCATCTTTCCGGGTTCTATTATCGCCTAAGAAAAACTCGTAGTAGAGGTCTAAAGCAAATTCAGACTCGTTCTCAAATGTAGTTTGAATGGCCTCTAAATAAAGACTTGGTAAGAGTTGGTACTGCATCGCTAAGTCTGGAGGCAGCTGTCTGCGCCTTAAGGAGCTATTAGCATCATTATCTCGCAAACCCACATTTACATTGTATTCTACTGATAGTCGTTTATTTATCTGGCCTCTTACCGACAGCAAGTCTTCGTTAGTACTTAAGCTGAAGTCATCAATGCCAAGTGCACTGCCTACTTGCCCCGTTAAGGTTTTGGTGTTTGACAAGCCAAAACCTAAAAGTAATGCTGCATAGTTTGGGTCGGATGAACCCGAAGCATTGGGGCCTGAGCCTGTTAATAAGTAAGACAACACCCCCTGTTGATCCATCGCGGGTTCAGAAAATAAGTTAATGCTGGGTGAGTCGGCTGCTCCATCTATGCGAATACCTGCAATTACGTCGTCATCGGTTTTAGCTGGGTCGCGAATGGCTTCCACCAGCAACAAAGGTTGGTCGATAGGGCCGTTAAACTGTACCTCACCGGTTTGGATTATTAACTGTTGACCGTAAGCATTGTAGCGGCCATTAATGATCTGTAAGTCACCATAGCCAACTAAAGCTGGCTGCGTATTGACTTTAATTCCACCGAATAAGCTTGCTGTTAACCCAAAGGCTTCAAGCTTTACCTCTTCGGTTTTGTTCTTGTCGATATTCACCATAACCGAGGCGTGAACAATATCTAACGGCTCTTCTCTTTCTGGTTCTCCACGCAAGTGAACGTCTTTTGACGGCGAAACTGCACTTTCAGGCAATGACTCTATTTCAATTCGCGCCCATGGAATATTTACTTCACCTTTTACATCCACTCGCTCTTGGGTAGCGACAATATCAATATCAGGTGACACTCTTAGTCGCACATTAGGTTGCCGGATTTCGAAGCTATCCCCTTTTAGATTGAAGTTGGCACTGGGTTTGGAAGACCAATCTAGCTCACCGGTTAGTGCGCCTTCACCCCCACCCAATACAAAGGTGCCATCTAGCGTGGCGGTTTGGTTATTTAGCGTCACTTTTTGGTTCCAATCTGCTAAAGAAACCGGCGTGTCTTGAATATCAATCGCACCGTTTGAAACCGTAAGCTCACCGTTTAACGCAGGGTCGTCAATATAACCACTAAGCGTAATATTGCCGTTGAGCAAACCTGTTAGGGTTCTGATTGCAGGAGAAAGTGGCTTAAAAGGCGCTACATTTAGCCCCTCCATCACCAGCTTACCATCAAGGGGGATTCGCTGGTCAAAAGGGCGCGTATTTAGAGAAAGCGTTGCATCACCAATATCTTGGCTGGAGATAAGAGACGTGGACTCAAGCTGACCTTGCTTAATATTTCCTTTGGTTTCAATGGAGTTTATGGTGAGCGAAAGAGGCCTCGTTTCCCCTAACTGCCAAGCTGCAGAGGTCATTGATGCAGTAAAAGTCGCATCGATAGGGTCTTTAGCGGAGTAGCTGCCTTTAGTTTTAACCGTCAGTGTTGCTTCCGACGGGCTTGAAACGACGGTAGGCGCTAACTCATTTGCCCATAATCCTAGCGGTAGTGCGGTTGCTGTTACATCCCAGCTGGCTTTATCTTCTTGATAGTTTATGTTTGAAATACACAGTTCGCCTTCTTTCCGCGACGTCCAGCAGTGCTGCCCAATCTTTGCTGTTGTCGGTGCAGTGCCGATATCAACGCTAAATGGGCTTGATAATGTCCACTGCATATTCGCAAGCTTTAACGCCGTATTGCTAATTTCAGCTACCCAATGATTGTTCGACCATGCACCTTTTAGTGAAAGCGCTATATGATTGTTTGGTACCGCAAGTTCAATGTCGGCCTTGTGGTCGGAATAGGTTCCGTCAATAGTTATGTCGCCATTTAACGGCCCTTGTTGTGCAGCAGAAGCATTGATATTCGGCGTTACAGTCACACCCGAAAGAGCTAGCGTGCCGTTAGCGCGAGGATTTTGCCAAGGGCCCGTCGCCTTTATATTGCCATTAATTGCACCAAAAACGTCGGGGTAAAGGCTATCAATGGCATTTACGTTAATTGCGATATCAGCATTTAAGTGCCGTTTATTAAGTACCTGAGCAATTGCACGAATGGCATTTTTTTCCAGTTCGTCTTCTTGAACAATATTGATATTTGTGACAAACAAATCACTGGGACCTGCATATACTGCATTACCTTTCACTTTAAGTGGCCTACCTTGCAGGACACCAGAGATATCCAAATCTCTTAAGCTCATGTGCAGGCCGCCGCGCTCGGAGTATTGCAAAATACTGTCGATTGCGCCGTTCAGCTTTTCAGGAGCATAGGTGCTGAACTGTCGACCCGACACATTCTTCAGCGTTGTTTTGCCTTCCCAAGCAATACTTTCATTTAAATACAGGGTGCCTGTATTGGTTAAGCTGCCTTCTAATGTTTTCACGTTGGCTTGGTTAACATAAATATTGTTCTTTTTAAGCACCACATCCACAGACACCGGAACATCCCCAATGTCGGGTAAACTTGCCGCGCCATCGCCTTTTAACGCATAGTCGCCCATTGTGCCGGTAAGGGTTAGTTGACCCTCTTTCAACGTGGCATTTTCCACTGTGGGTATGGCTTGCTTTGGCCAGTTTGCGGTGAATTCTATGGGCAGTTTGCTATCTAGAATATTGGCTATTAAATTAGCATTTGCCGTTATCGCTCCTTCGGAAGTGACTGACAGTGTTAAGTCATCTAGCGCTCCAGAGGCTGCTAGTGTCACTTTTTGTGATGTATCGTTTACCTTCGTCTTCGCATCTACAACAACATCTAGTGGGTAGTTACCGTCAAGTGTGGCGCTCACCTTTCCCTTCACTTCACCTTGGCTGTGTATCACCGCTATTTCATCAATGGCAACGTTGCTTTCTTTGAAGTGGGTTTCTAGCAGTGATATGAGTGAAATTTGCTGTTGGCTGTCTCCCTGAATGATCTGCAGGTCTTCTACAAGCAGCGTACCTAGCGAAAACGGAATAGGCGTAGCGATGGTTGGTAGTTCAGGTACCTCGTAATTTAAAGAGTAAGACGTGGGCAATGCGCTATCAGTATTCGGTGAATCTTCTTCTGCTTTTCCGGTTTTGGGGGCAGGGCTTTGAGACGCTGTCTTAGGGGCTGATTGCTGTGTATTGTTGGCAGAAGCAGTTGACGCGCCTTCCTCTGTATCTTTCGCTAACAAAGCTATACGAATGCCCTTAGTGGCTAGGCTGTCTAATACAAGGGCTTTATTTCCTTCAAAATCAACCAGCTCTAACTCGTCAATCTCAATTGTGGTGGTAAGCAAGGCAAGTTTGATATTTGAAAGCGCTAAGTAGCCAATATCAATGGGTAACGGCAGTTCAAGTTTATCGTTAGGCGATGTTTCGTTTTCGTCTGCGGGGGCGCTTGAACGCTGCGTTAGCGTCGCATTTTCTAATGTTAGTTCATTTAAGCAAACCCTAGGTTCAAATAAACAGCGCCAGGTAATGTCGATAAAGGCGTATTGCGCCTCAACTTTCCACTGAGGGTTCTCCCATTTAAGGTGATGAACTTCAAGGGTATCTGCAAATCCGCCGTCTATTGCGTCTATAGATAAATTATCAACGAACGTATTTGCCAGTAGCTTAACCGTTGGGCCACCTAATGGGCTAATCAGCAGAGCATATATGGCCACTAATAAAAAAATGGGAGAGAGTAAAATAGTAGAGAGCGTACGTTTTCTCATAGCTCAGGCCCTAACATAATATGCACGCGCCAGTCATTTTCTTCTGGTGATAGCCCCCTAGCAACATAAATTCGAACTGCACCTATAGGCGAAAGCCAATGAACGCCAGGCCCTATACCATAAGCAAGAGAGTCATTTATGTCATTTGCAGCCGTTCCCACGTCTAAAAACGCCGCTATTCGCCAATTATCGGCTACGGCATACGCATACTCTATACTCGATGTCATTAGGTATTTGCCGCCGATTGATTCCTTACTAAGCTCGCCAGATTCTGGGTTAATAAGCTCTTCTTTAGGCGATATGTCACGGAATGCAAAACCTCTAACGCTTTGGTCACCTCCCGCGTAAAAGCGCAGCGAGGTAGGAACTTCACTGAAAGAGTTTGTCTTAATTGCCCCAAGCTCTCCGCGTAAAGTAATTCTATGTTTGTCACTGTATGTTCGGATGAAGATAGCTTCGACGAGAGCTTTTGCATAATTAATATCTGAGCCATAGCCTTCTCTGCCAACTTGCGCCAACATCTGAATATAGCTCCCGTTGCTGATGTTAAGATCGCTGTCTTTTTCGCGATAAGTTAACGAGTAGCCCGGCAAGACAAGTGAAGTGGTGTTGGTATTAAGCTCACCTTGGTCGTAAGTTTCTCTTAAGTACGTTACAGAGCCATCATGCTGCCATGGTGAATCGTTTTTCTGCCAGTAGCGATGTGCAGATAATG
>Ga0115005_10002728_pt1 | contig 14062 bp, 8 predicted proteins | sample ArcOceMetagenome_FD_87163 | JGI IMG/M metagenome (GOLD analysis project Ga0115005, IMG submission 87163) | Marine eukaryotic phytoplankton communities from Arctic Ocean - Arctic Ocean - Greenland ARC118M Metagenome | ecosystem: Environmental > Aquatic > Marine > Oceanic | place: Arctic Ocean... | reverse complement strand
TGCTCGTTTTTTAATTGGCGCCTCTGCGTTGATATATAGTGGCAGCTTCTACATTGTTGGAATATCACAAGAACCCCTTACAACGATTTATGGACTTTGTAACAACATTTTATTGTACATACCCGGGTACTGCGATGTCCTAGTTTTGGGAACGTGTTTAGGCCTTTATATTTCTGAGACCACCTACTTGTAGTACGGTAAGAACATCAAAGACAGAATACTAGCGAATACGCTAGCCAGCGACACCACCGTTAGTGTCCCCAAAAATGAAGAATGCTCGTTTTTTAATTGGCGCCTCTGCGTTGATATATAGTGGCAGCTTCTACATTGTTGGAAGATCACAAGTACCCCTTACAACGATTTATGGACTTTGTAACAACATTTTATTGTACATACCCGGGTACTGCGATGTCCTAGTTTTGGGAACGTGTTTAGGCCTTTATATTTCTGAAGATTTGGCCATCGTGACCTGGCAACTTCGAAGCGAGAAGTTTCTTGTTTGTCATTGAAGTTTCTAAAGTCCTATATTGAAGCAATCTTGAAATCGTTGAAGTTTCTAATCTAAAGCCTTGGGGGAATTTTTACGTACAGCATGCGCAAAATATACAGTCGCAAAATATCCCTACAGAAGTAGTTAAAAATCGTTACCAGTACCAGTACTTATTCCTGTCAAAGACTGCCTCTTTGAACTTGTAACGCACATACCACCAAAATGTTCAGTGAAACAAAAAGAATTAAGAAAGATACATTTGAAAACTGCGTGGATGATGACAAACACAATACATGCGCACTAGATACTCTTTTTGATTTCTGTGGAGTGTCGACCACCACCCGGACAAGCAATCAAGAAGTCACTATCGAATATAGAATTGCTACCATTGCTCCGTTAACGATCTTCTCCTTAGTCAGTACTATGTTGATAGTTCTGTGTGTTTCTGTTCAAGATGATGGGAGCCTTCTAAATAATCTCTTATCCAACCTCGGACTGAAATGTTTACTTTTCCTAATCTTCCCTTTGTTCCAGATCAGCACCGCAGCGTTTTTCGCAGATACTGATACTAGCATCATCAACAAAAAAGCCGTATCATTACGATCCCTTGGAATGATAGCTTGGTTATTCCCGTGCTTCTATCTGATGCTGAAAGACGAAATTTGAGTCATATGCTCATGTTCAATGTACGAGAGTATTTAGGTCCATGTTTTAAAAGTGGCGTAGTAAACGAACATCTTAATCTAATTTGATCTAGTCTTTACTAAGCCATACGTTATGTTTATGTTTATGTTTTACCTTTGCAAGCAGAGTAGTACTTGATACTTCAAATTAATTTCAGATCGAAGCTCTTGGGTTTATCTAATTTACAATTTTACTTTATGATACAGCAATGTTCTTCCATTTGAACTTGTTTTATTTTTTGGTTTGTTCATTCATCTTTCAGAATCAAAAAGAAGCACATGAATGCCCAACCTGTCAAAGCATATGCTCGTAACGATACGACTTCTTTATTGGCCAACTCGTAGATGAGTTGCCTGCCATCATGACTTGTAGCTCCTTCCTTGCAAATTTCAAATACTTGCAGCAAGGGAAAGCTTAGGAATAGAACAAAAAGAGTAAGAACGCGTAATGGTGAATAAGTTTCTCCGTCGATATTTGTGATGGCATTAACATTACTTGCGCATAGAACTATCGTTACTGTAATTACTATGCATAGGATAGACATAGCAATGGCTGGCAGGACATTATCCAGGTAAAATTTCCTACTTTCATCTCGGGTTGAGTCATGCGATAGCATTTCGACTTGTCAGTGTGCGTAGGTTCAGTTGAATCCAGAATGGAGAGTCGATATTGAAAACATGCCTTTGAGATTTGAGAGGGTTGAAGGAATGGCTACCAGGTACAAGTTCAACATTGAACCAAGATTGAACTTCAAACTTTTGTGGCCTTGTTTGTTGTCGTTATTGAACTTCAAACTCTCGTGTTATTTGTCGGTTGATAGTTCCAATGTGTATAACCTGTAGTGACCAACCAATTTGTTATACCGTCATGCCAACAATCCCAGAATCCTAGAATCCAACCATCCAACAGTCAATTTTCAATCTGCATCCTTTTCTAAGTTACTAGTTTGTTCAACAGTACACGTACATAGCTGTTGTCTGGTTTCATTATTGTACTACTTTTTTGAACTTGTATTTCATTACAGTATCAAACTGATCTTTTGATTTCTGTCTTGTTCAAAATGGGGTCCGAAACCGAAGATAAAATCCGCTCCACTTCTAACCGACAGCGAACAATGCTCGCAGTATGTATGGTGGTTGTGTGCTTCATGCTTGTACCGATGTCACAAGATTTTCACGCTTCGTTGGGTACAGATGATATGGATCTAGGAAAATTCTCTTCCAGTAGCGGTAACCAACCAATTCACGTGAAATTTCCCTCAAGTGATACAGATGTTGTCGACCTCTCCCAGTTCCAACATTGCGAGAAGGAAACGCCAAGTGTCAGAGGTCCCAACACATTTACAACGAAACCCATTTGGACCGCAATGATGCCATTCACAATATCTGACGCATTGCACAAGGTTCTAATTAACTCATTGACAGGGACAACAGCTGGTGGCAAATCATTTTATGCTAGCATGAAAGGGAAACTTAAGCATTGCATTGGAAATGGGCAAAGCGTTACTTGCCTAAACGTCCATCCTAGTGTAGAGATGAATAAAGGCATGCCTAACTCAAAGTCGCCCCAATTTTATGAAAAATACATCATGATTCTTCGCAATCCAATGACATCATTTCCAGCTGCGTACAATGCCAAATCAGCAAAGTACAGTGGCACAGTTGGACAACTTTCGGAGGAAGAGTGGAGAAGGGTACGAGATCAGTGGTTCGATGGCATGTTGGAAGCTTGGAACAAATCAATTACTACCTGGAACGAGACAACTTATGATGTTGGCATGTATTTAGTCTTTGAAGATCTGTTCAATATGAAGAGAGGAACTGAAACTATGAAGAAACTCCGAGCATTCCTACTAGATGCAGGATTCGAGGTCGCGACTGAAGAAGAACTAAGCTGTATCTTGTTTAATGCAGTAGGCAAAGATGATCTGAAACGGTTTCAAGAAAAAAAATACTTGTATGACGATTATATTCCTGGTTACACCGTTGAGCAAAAGGATGCCATGTTGAGCAAATTGCGAAAAATGAAGGAAGAGTTTCAAAATGATGTAGAGCTATGCAGAATTCTGGATGAGTACATGGAAGACATTGCCAGCAATATCAAAATTGATTGATATAGTAACGTAAGAGGTACAAGTAAATTAGGTCATTGAACACGCATTTTTTAGATCTCAACTTATGCTTGTTCTTTGACAGCTGAAAAAGATGCCATGCCCAATACAATACCTCCTATTCACCGAGTTACTGCACACGTATGATATGTTGGAAAGTTACAATCATGGTGCTATGCCGTACATCGTACATACTAATACTGCACTTCTTTTTACCTTCTGACCATGGTATGAATACCTCAACAGAACCACGCGATCCGCGATCCATCATCATTGTTTCTAAAATATATCTGCGATAGAATGAGGCCATTTACCTATGTCAGTCTAGACCTTTTAGATTCACATATTTTTCCGTTGAAAAAGACCGAGAAGCTCGGGCTGCAACTTATTAAAACCTTTGTAGAGCTACTAGCTACTAACTAGACTACTGTTGTTAGTATCCATATTCATACCTTTTCCTCGAGCGGTTCCATTCCCACACTACAAGCATATATAGAACTACAACAGTAGTACGCTTGTGATTGTCAATTCAGCGGCATACACTACTGAACCAACCAAAGGCACTGTCATCTTTCTATAAGAGATTAGATTGTCCAAAATTAGTTCCTCTAGTTCAATTCGCAAACGCCCAACCCATTCCAAAATGGAAGAATTCGATACACTTCGTCGTGAAGCAACGAAACTCGAACGAAACCTCGAAGACAAAATCTCACGATACCACCTCCTCGCACAAAAGATCCAAGTGGACTCCCCCCTCACGCATAGATCTTCCTCTAATTCCAACACAAGATCAAGCTCAAGTCTTGAAGCCGCTGAGGCCGGTTCGAATCACATGACAAATTCTGCAAATGAGGAAAACTTATTAGCGAATGAGATAAACCGAACGCTAGGCCAGATGAATGACCTTATTAATACCAAGATGGCACCCGCGGCTGAAAGGTCAAATAAAGCTCAGCATTCCCTCCTTGTCAAGCGCTATAGGGAAATTCTATTTGACTCCACTAATGATTTCAAAAAGGCATCGGGGGCGATTCATCGCAAGCGGGAATCCATGGAGTTATTTAGTGGTGCTGGTAGCAACGGCATGCAAGTCGAAGATCCGGCAATGGAACAGCTATTGAGGGAAAGAAATGCGATCGGAAATTCATTAAAGAGTGCATCAAGTGTCTTGAACCAGGCCAGTGATATTAGGAATGAATTGAGGAATCAGGGGAAGGCACTAAGAGGTGCTGGGACCAAAGTACTAAACTTGGCGGGGAGGATCCCCGGATTGAATGGATTGATTGATAATATAAGAAGGAGAAGAGGTAGAGATGACATGGTCGTTAGCGGGACTATCGCAGTATGCATTCTTTTCACTCTCTGGTATGTCTTGGGATAGACTAAGGCGAAAGTATGTCCGTTGGATTCTACTAATCATTTTGCGTTCGGCATTTGATCCTTTCCCCACGCTCTTTTTTCATTTCTTACTGCACCTATTGCAAGTATGATAGGCTAACCTAAACTTGTTTCATTCTGCAACCTTTTGTAAAAGTTGCAAGTAGGCTAAACTTGTTTCATTCTGCAACCTTTTGTAAACTACGTCTAGAGTAGTCTAGAGTAGTCTAGAATAGTGGACAAATCCCAATATATCGTGCTTGGTTTGAAGGGAGCACCTACTATTAGGTATAGCATCTAGTTCAGTTGGAGACAGACCTGACATCGAGGGATTGCATTCAAGAAATCTAAAGTTCTTTTGAGTTCTAAAATTGACCCGGCACTATTTTGCGATTCATTGACTAATCGCACTCCTCTGGTCCACCATACTATGATGTATTTTGAATTTCTTGTGTGAGCTTTGGGCACACTATTTTCTGCTATTTCTCTGCACGCTTGTAGCTATCATAGAAACCTGGCGCCGCACACCATATCGGCATCGGTGCGATCATCATTATGTCAAACATATGAAGCAAATTTAGAGCAATCAAAATCGTTGCAGGAAAATCAAATTATTATCAGGAAACAACAATTATGCAAAGAATCAATCCAAAATCAAATTATTATTTTTCATCAATAATCAAATCTATGTGGCTTCGATATTGCTCGATAGATAGCGCCTTCAGCCTTTTTACTTTACTAAATATGGCCCACTACGTGTACCTGATCAAATCAAATTCCCTGTCGAAAATGAATTCTGACGCTTTTCGAAGCACCAGCAGACATGTACACTTGTATAATACGCAATGGATTTTATTTCTCGGCATACAGCCAATCATTCTCCTAGCATTAATTGCTGCTCTGCAGTGCAGTCCTCCTCTTTCACTACAAGTTACAAGTTAATCAAGTCATCGTCGGTCATTTGATCAGTGAATCCCTCGGGCAGAGTAAGATCACTGTAATCCAAAACTTCTCCAGACTTTGGAATGAAACCCCAGTCAGTGTATTGAAATCTCAAGAACTCATCCGCCTTCAAAATGAGAGTAGCAGTAACCAAAAAGATAACAATCATCAATCCAGCTTGTTTCAATGTCGCATCAGGTGAGGGAAACCTGGTATTTTTCACCTCCTCCTTGATCTGCTCTATAATATTCATCTGTCCGACCTTATCAATCTCCGCCATTTGTTCATTTGTCAACTCATCTTCTGGATCACTCAGACTATCACTAAATTTGCTCAAATCAACGGTAGGAGTCGATGCAGCCTCACCTGCCATTGCCTTTTGAGTAGCCGACTTGATTGATTCCTGAGTTGCAACAGACTTGTTCATGTTAAGGTCCGTAGCACGGGAACGGATGTTTTCTCTCATGGCATCATAAGTTGCTCTTTTTTCTTGATAACGATCTTTTTCTTCTTGCATCATCTCACCGCGAGCCACCATTTTCACAGAGTCTTCATCATCTTTGAGCTTAATGGTTGCTTCATCGAATGTGAGTGGTTTTTTCTCGTTCTCGTCGTTGGAATCTTCAGCGTGGAGTCTGGTGAGAAGCGAGGTTCTTGACGATGGCGCGAATGCCGATGCTGATGTGAGACATGAAAGCAAGAGTACAATGCTCCATGGTTGACTTGTGAATTTCATAGTTGCTGGAAAGTTAGGGAGGTATTAGATGTTAGATGTTAAATAGTAGATAGTAGATAGTAGTGTACACCTATGCAAGTCTTCTTGAGCTTGTTTTGCTTGGGTTGGGTTGATTGATTGATACGTTGTTGCCTTCGCTTGTTCGTGGTCCTGAGTCTCTGCCTTGAATAATTATTGATGTGTACGGTATTGATGTTGGAAGTCTTTTCAAAGATTCATAAACCGTGAACGAACAATAACTCGTGAATGAAAGGGAGGATTCCCCCATTGAATCAAAAAAGTATCACAAGTATGGAATCCTGCTCTACCCCACTCTGCCGCTCAGAACCGGTCCCAAGTGAAACTGACGCACGACGAACTCCTAATCTGATAAAAAATCCCGCTTTTTTTTAACTCCACGCACGTCCCAGCCATCAACCAGCCATCAATCGAATTTTTCTCTGCTCGCCTCCGCTCCTTACTCAGCTTCCAGCTTCCACCGCCTGAAGACCCCAACCATCGTTATCTACGTTATCCACTTACCATCAACCTCAATATCTAAACATGAAGCTTAGTATCGCCTTGACTCTTACCATGGCTATGGGGGCATCTGCCTTCGCACCTACCATGCCAGCGTGAGTTTAATTTGTCATGGAGTGATGCGATGGGGGAAAATGGGATGGGTTATTTGCATAGTGATGGCTTTAGTGATGGCTTGGCTTGTCAGAACAGTAAATAGAGTCCAACCGGCAAGGTGGTTGTTCTGAGATATACATAACATAGACTATCGTCTACAAGACAGATGCAGATGCAGATTCTTCTACATGTGGTGCGCAAGACATTTCTTGGACACAAGCTCTCAGAGAGTAGAAGACAAGAGATTGCATTGCATTTTACAACCATACATGACTGATTGTTGCTCATCAGCATCAGTTGGTTTTACACCTAACCGTTGGTTCGTTGAGTGATTTGATTTGAAACATCACTAAGAAATGACATGAACATCCCCGGCAGACCGACATAAGATTCCAAAAGTAATATCTATCTATCTGCAGTTTCCAAGTTTGCTCACTTATCTTCTCTATGTTTACTTTCACTTCAACAGTAAGACCACTACCTCTCTTAATGCTGCTGAGGTATTGTCTCGCTTCGACCGCCTCAAGAGGAACTACAAGGGACCCCAGATTGTCTCCAGCACTGAGGGACTAGGATTTACTTATGACGATTTCGACAAGGCTGTTGCTGAGACCGAGTACTCTTTCAACCGTAACGATGTTGTTAAGGGAACCATTGTACAGTACGAAAACGGTGGAGCTATTGTTGATATTGGAGCCAAGGCTTCTGCATTCCTTCCTACCCAGGAGTCATCCCTCTTCCTCGCCCAGGGAGCTTCTATTGAAACCACCGTTGATCTTGAGCAGGAACTCGAGTTCCAGATTATCTCTGAGGAGGATGAAAATGGACAGCTTATGGTTTCCGTAAGACGCATCCAGTACCGTGAGGCATGGAACAAGGTTATCGCTCAGCAGACCGAGGACGAAGTATTCAACGCTGAAGTTGTTGCTGTAAACCGTGGAGGAGCCATCTGTCTCGTTCAGGGACTCAGAGCCTTCTTGCCCGGATCTCACCTTACCGGTCAGCTCCCTACCGATGAGTTGGTTGGACAGACTCTTCCCCTCAAGTTTTTGGAGGTCAACCAGGAAGATAACAAGCTCGTTGTTTCTAACCGTCGTGCTGTTGTTGAGCAGCAAATGTCTGATTTGTCTCGTGGTGATATCATTCCTGGTGTTGTCAAGGCACTCAAACCTTACGGAGCATTCGTTGAGGTTGGAGGTATGTCTGGACTTCTTCACATTTCACAAATTTCATACGACCGTATTGAGGATCTTGAGAAGGTCTTGCAGCCTGGTCAACAGGTCAAGTGTATGATTATTGACCACGATAAGGTCAATGGAAGAATCGCCCTTAGTACCAAGACCCTTGAGCCCGAGCCTGGTGACATGTTGAGAGACTCTGCTAAGGTTTTCGAGCTTGCTGAGCAGACTGCTAAGAAATACCACGAGAGGATGGAGGCTGAGAGAAAGGCCAGAGAGGAGGCAGCTAAGGATATTGTAATGGGATTGGGAGATTCTCTAGATGATTTGAGCTCTGATGATTTGGATGGTGAGGATCCTTTGGCTGATGTTAGCGACAACCTCGACTCTCTTCTTTCATAAACGGAAGACTATCAGTGAATGAATAAAATAAACGATATCCTTATTAATGTTCACCTTCATATTGTTAATGGCATTAACCTTAGTACAAACAATACCTCGTTATGAGGACGTCTTATAGACGTCGGCCGCCTACAAGGACACACAATTTCATTGTGTCCCTATTGTCATGAACACTAACAATAGGGGTGTGCCGTTATAAGCACAATCTATATTCGGGAAATCTGGAGTGTCCTTATAGCGAGGTATTGCCTGTACCTACTTTGAACTTTGAACTTTGAACTTTAGGCGGGCCTACAAGATGTAAAACAACAAATAAATTATCATGTTAAATTTTCAAATTGTACCTACACTACATCCTGTAGCCGTAACTCCTCAAGTTAATTTACGCCAACCCCAAGGCTTTCATTTTCTCATTGTTTCTAGCTACGCGCTCAGCCCTCATCTTTTCATAGGCACTGAGCTCAACTTCTTCCTCCTCTTCCTCTTCGGCCACGGCCTTTTTCCGCCTCGAGTCTAGGACTTCATAGGGGATTTTGGCTTCGTTGTAATAGTAAGCATGATTAGTGAGTAGAATGGTCTCGCTCTCGTAGCTAGAGAGGGAACACGACTCCCACTCGGCAAGATGTTCACTTTCTACCAATCCACGAAGGACCCAGCGAAGTGCTGGGACAACAAAATTCGGGCGAATTTCCCACGTGACATCATTACAAGAAGGATTTCCATTTGGAATAATCCGTCCAAGGAATGGAGGAAACGAGTCGTCGCTGTAAACACCAACTCCGTCGTGAGAAGCAGTGTTAAGAACAATTGGAATGGTGGTGTTGTTCGATGAACAATATTTGTAGTACAATTTTGCATAGTATTCTTCATGCAGAGTTTCTCGAATCTTTTCCACGCCCTCCCTGTCGCATGCAAGTGCTCTGGAGCTAAATGTCGCCATCATCTCAGAGTCACCTTCTTGGAGGAGATATTTAATCCCGGTGAGTGCGTCACTCATCTTGTGTGAAGCGTTGGTGTTCGAACTGCTTCCTTGTGCGCGTGATGATCTCCTCATGGATGACTGGTGATGATCGCTCATTTGAGACTGTATCATGGCGAGCTCCTCCATCTCTTTGTCACCATCGTCAGTCTGGTCATCTTTATTCACTCGATCATCTATCTCCGTAGTCATCTTATCACAAGTCCATTCCTGTGGCAATGCGAACCTTTTTGGATCGGTGGAGATTGGCAGCGATGAAAAGAGTGCCGCATCTACATCATTGGGGATATTGATTGGGTGCTCAATTGCGCGGGTCGAGTAATCTTCAACTCTGGATGCTTTTGATCTGCTCCTTTTTTTTCCGCGTTGTTGAGTTCCAAACTCCTCTTCATAGTCACTTTCGTATTCATACATGTCTACATCACTATCTTCTGCAACATACACGCTGGTGGGTTTAGATTTCCTTCTTCCACCCGAAAGTGCATTATAACCAGCAGCTTGGCCTTCTGCTTTGAGTGCAAGTGTTTCAATCTTTCTTGATGCCAATCCTTTCAAAGTCGAGGCATCGTCATGGATAAAATCGCCCTTTGGATTGAAGAGCATTGCATTGTCAAAAACAAGCATCACGTCGTCATAGAATGGGCCGTGTAACATTTTGCCCACAGGACTAGAATACTCTCCTCCGGGAGGAATACGTCCATAATCGCCCTTTGCCAGCTTTGCCGATATTGTCGAAAGATCCATTGGTGTTTTAATCACGTCTGAATAATCAGGGATACCCAACGCAATTGGGTCGACAGGGTCGAGGAATGGAACCACCTTCACATTTGACTTGAGATAATTCAAGACAGTCTCACAAGCTTCGTACGCTGGAGAGGATGGATGGCATTCCTGGGCCTCTAGCCTAAAGCTTACATCTTTGTCCACTCTTGAAATAGTTCCCGCGTCAGGAGAAACTTTGGCCCAGAAAGCGCTGCTTGACTGGTCACCATTCAATGCATCCGCCAAAACCAAGACTCTCCACTCAACTCCTACCCCAGACGCACATTCTGCTGTATCGTGCCCTACGATCATAGCCTGAAATGGCACCCTTTGCCCATCTCCATCGCTGAGTGGGTGCAAAAGAACACCCATTCCAGCCATGCCAGAGAAAGGATGAGCTTTCTTTTTTGAGGAATCCGAGTTGTGTTTCTGCTGAAAAGTTGCTGCATGAAGACCTGCGTTGACTTGAGCTTCGGTAAGAATGATCCAGTCGTTGTTTGCACTGAGACCGTCGCTGCCTGTGTGTTTTGGGGCAGATGTAGGCTCTGCACGAAAGCGTATTCTGCGACTTACGATAATGCTGTCAGTAACATTCAAATCTGAGTTAAATGATTCTTTCGCTGCATCTGCTTCGTCCTCGGAAATATCAGCAGCCTTCGATGGGCAGTATGCTACAATCTTGTACCAATAGCACGATACCGTCGACGGTTCTGAGTTAAGCAATTTATCGGTATTTACAACAGATGGGCGATAAATGATCTTTCCCAGTAAAGGATGCGATGGCGAACTGTTCCACTCAATGTCCTCCTTCTTTTCGCTAGCTTGACCGTGCTCGTTAGTTTCGTTGAAAAAGAAGGTTCTATCATGACCGTCATAGTCATTTTCGCGCTCATCTGCTGCCATGGAGAGAAGAGCAGGCGTTGCTTGTTGGAACGTGTTATTTGCAATAGCATTCTTGTAGTGCTTTAGTACAAGAGCACGAAGAGCTAGTTCAGTTTCATGAAGCTGCTTGATGTAATCCTGAAGGTCGGATAGTTCTTGGTTTTGGAGAGTATCAGTTTCAATCACACCGAAAGCATTAGAATTGTCTGTGTCTTCTTTAACCACTGTAACAGCCGTTTCAACATTAACATTACCATTAGAAGTTTCAATTTCTTCTTTCACTGACGCAGAAGCAGTTTCCGTGACAGCGTCACCATTAGAAGTTTCAATTTCTTCTTTGACTGCTGCAGAAGCAGAGTATGTCCCTTCTTCTCTCTTGGAAACATCTGGGTCAGTTTCCGCGACAGCGTCACCATTAGATATTTCACTTTCTTCTTTCACTGCTGCAGAAGCAGAGTCCGTCCCTTCATCTTTTTTGGAAACATCAGGGTCATTGTTTTCACTTTTCTTCGCAATTTCAATGAGTGGCACGAATGTCAACGTCACAAGACTTTCATTCTTTAACCGCTTCCAGCAAATATTATCGCTCTCGGAATTCACAAGCATGCGATCAAGCTTACCGAAACGAAAGACAAGTTTCCCCAGCGCCGTTCTTACTCTTTTCAACTCTGTCATGGCATTGAAATTGCTGCTTTCACCCTCACCCATGATCAACTTTTTTAGATCCAACAACATCATTCCTTTAGGAAATGCCTGAACAATCAGTCTGTGCACTGTTTCGATTATTTGCTGTTGGGTCAGTGATTGGTTTGCTCCATAAAACACAGGTCCTTCCCCCCCATCTCCCCGAGTAGCACGCCTGGAACGACGCGATGTAGATGGTTCAGAGATTGCTTGAGCAAGAGCTAGGTCATTAGAAGTTTGTTCGTTGCTAACCGCAGTTGGAGCGTCGTCAGGGTCAGGTTTAACACTAACACTTGTCTGAGAATTATCGTCGTCTCGTCTCACTGCAGAACTCGAACTAGTGCTTTTCAACTTTTCTGCTACGTAGACATTCCAGTTAGGCCATGCAGTCTTACCGCCGTTTACAGAGTTAAATCTCCATGTTTCAAAATGTTTCCTCGCTCTCCAAGCCTTTTCCTCTCTTCGAAATTCTTCCAATTCTTTCGCTGGATCAGCCTCGTCTTCAAATGCCACATCATGGCCATCCTCTTGCTCAAATATAAGCTTAAATTTACACCTTGAGAATGTAGAAGAGTCAAAAGAGTTGAGCTCCTTCAGTTTTTCTCCAGAAACACATTCAAAGGCGACTTTGCTAGTGCTATGTGGTACCAAATCATCAGAGATTTTATTGAGATTCATCAGTGGCAAAGACATGGGAATAGAATCTTCCATGGCATAACAAATACCAACTTGCATATCCGCAGCTGTAGTTGAGCGATTCCCTTTGAAATGGTTGAAAATCATGACAGCGGTTGGTTTGAAAAAAGGATTTACTTCCTCATCTTCAGCTTCATCTTCTCCGTCGTCGTCTTTAGACTTGAGCCTTTCTCCTGCTTGTCCATAAATCGCTTCGTCGGCTTCACTGAACATGTGTAATACAGTCAATGCAACTGCTCCACCAATTTCCAACGCGTTTGGTTTCACAGATGGCCCCGATGCTGATGCGATCCTTGAGCTTCTTCGGCCATGGCCATTGTCGACATGTCCCATGACAGTGTTCTGGTAATAATCACAGGCTTTGGCAATTCCTGTGCGCACTCTTTGAGCGAGTACACTGGGAGAAAAAATAACCTTTCCTCCTGTTAATACATCATCAGATGGTTTCGATTTGCGTAGATATTGTCCGCCGAGATATGTAGTAGGATGTTCCTTGTAATATCTACACGACTGTCCGCTTCCGCTTCCAGTACCATTTTTTGCCTGAAGTTGTGATAGACGTTCATCAACTCGCTGCGCATATTCCAATTCCATGGCTGCAACTAAAGTAAGTTTCCAAATGATTTCATGGTTAATTTTCACGTCCATTCCGAGATCATAACGCTCTTTCATGACCTGTTCATAAATAGTTACGCGCTCCCGTTCTTGGTCAATAAGGGCGATACTAAGACAACTAGTGAATCTTTTATCCATTAGTAAAAGACCGGCTTCGACTTCAACGATAGTAAGACGCTCAGTGAAACCACAACTACCGTCGTATTCGTATTCGACGGTAAAAAGTTCAGGAGTGCGGTTGCCAGCTGGGGTTACAGAGGTAACGATTCCCTCAATGACATGGATTGCCGGAAATACATTTGGGATTACCTGCGCCTTGCAGAGATGGGCGACCTGTGGCGGAGCCGGTCGACGGATCTTCTTGTTGAGGTGCTCGCTCATTGGTTGGTTGTTGGTATCAACAATGATACGATACGAACTGAAGAGGTGCAACGTGCACAGTCTGCTAGCCTGTGTTGAAATAAGAAATAAAAGATACCACCGTCCATCTTCTCCTGGTCGCTCGTTGGTTTGGTTCTCCAAAATTTCAAGGCGCCAAAATCGGGTCATTTTGGTTTAGTCGCAAATTGTCCAACTTCAAAGTTCACGCACAAACTTGGGTCTTGAATGTATCTTTTGCTACCTGGTACTGGTGCTAGTACTGGTACTACTGTTTGTATCTCTTGCTATTATCATGTATCATGTCACACTCACAACAGACAAGAAGCGACAGACAGACGATTGCATATATTTCAGATACTTGTAACTTGTAATTCGGTTTTAGATGCGATCATCTAGACTACTGGAGCTTACTTTTGTTCTTCTTGTCATCTAGTAGTAATCGAGTAGTAGTATCGATGGCTGGTGGGAGATCTTCTACCAATGCACTCCTCCGTACAAACAACGAATGCCTCTCGCCTCTCTACTGATT
>Ga0115005_10002725_pt1 | contig 14066 bp, 15 predicted proteins | sample ArcOceMetagenome_FD_87163 | JGI IMG/M metagenome (GOLD analysis project Ga0115005, IMG submission 87163) | Marine eukaryotic phytoplankton communities from Arctic Ocean - Arctic Ocean - Greenland ARC118M Metagenome | ecosystem: Environmental > Aquatic > Marine > Oceanic | place: Arctic Ocean... | reverse complement strand
TAGGGAAACATTTGAAGTATGTCGCGACAAAACTGTTTATGCAGCTCGTCTCTGTCTTGAAGTACGAATACGGTAATTTTAGTGCCGTCGTCCCAATATTGACGCTGCCCCGTAAAAATTTGGCGAAGCTCAGAACGGCTTAGCTTTGCTATCATCACACTTTCGTTAACCATAACGTTAAGCTCTGATGCATAAGCTTTAGGCACACCTAAACCCAGCCCTGCTATTATGAGCAGCACAAGTTTAAGCTTCTTTAAAGCAAGCAAGTGAGTGAGCCATCGCAACGCTGGCTTTTTCATTCAGTAACGACTCCCTGTTATGTCGGAGGTACACTTTGCAAAGCTAAGTGTAGATAATAGCTGATTGTTTTACCTTACAACAAAGTAAATCACCGGATAAATGGTTCAACTTTCTTCTTCACCATCTCTACTGAAATTTTTTCCATTAATGCACTGCCTTTAGCACGCGCTCCCCACGGAAGATTTTCCCACGACTTCCCTTTTTGCGCTTCGATACACTCGTCGTATACCGACACTACCTTATCGAGGTCCAGATAAGGTCCTGTACGTCGTGGATTAGAGTGCGCATAAAGCCCTATTACTGGCGTACCAACGGTCGTCGCCATGTGGGCAGGTCCTGTATCAGGAGCGATAACAAGGTGGGCATGCTTTAACAGCATCAGGAGTTGATGCAATGACGTTTGCCCAGTAAAGTCTTTTAGCGGATATTTTACGTTAGCTTTAATTTCATCGGCGGTTTGCCGATCTAATTTTCCTGGACCGCCACATAGTATCACGCTGACTCCCGCCTGTTGGATATAGTCAGCGATACTTGCGTATCGCTGTGGTAACCAATTTCTTTCAGCCTTGCTGGCGGCAGGAGAAATAACCACATATTTCCCAAGTACATTGGCCTGCTCAGCCCCCCACGCTTCGTCTTCTGCACTTACAGGTATATTCCACGTCAATGAATCTGACGCAGGCACGCCTAATGCATCGGCAAAGTCCATGAAACCTTTAAGAACGTGAGCGTGTTTTGTTGCGGCAATACGCTTATTGGCAAACAACCAGTGCAATTCTTTACTTCGGGCCCAGTCAAATCCAATGCGCTGTTTTGCGTTAATCACTCGCGATGCCATATTGGCGCGCAAGGCCACCTGCATCATCAAAAGCGCATCAAAGGTCTCATTTACCACGGCAGCCTTTAACGATTCAACGGCAGCTTTTCCCTGTGATTTATCGAAAATAATAAACCGTATATTTGGCATCAGCTTAACCAGCTGATACTCCACTTTTCCAATAACCCATGTAATTTCAGCATCGCGCCACTGTGTTTGAATTCGAGTGACCATGGCGACGGCATGACACACATCACCTATGGCCGATAAGCGCATTAAACAGATCTTTTTTCCCACAGAAGCTCTCTCGTTGCTGAAAAACTAAAATAAATCGTTAGAATGTGAAATTTACCATAAGTTGTGGGCAACATGGCGACAATACGACGAGACATCGGTGCTGGACACCACTTTATTTTCGACGACACTTTAGTCAAGCAGCCCAACACAGATATGTTTAACCCCGAGTTTTGGCATGCGCAGAGCAAAGTAACCGGTCAGGCGAAAGGGCGCGGTACCACCATCTTTATTGAGCACGAGAGTCAACAGTGGGTTTTACGTCATTTTAAGCGCGGTGGGTTGGTTGGCAAAATACTTAGCGATCAATACGTGTTTCTTGGTGTGGAACGTTCACGCCCCTTTGAAGAGTTTAGACTACTTGAACTTATGCAGACCCAAGGTTTGCGTGTTCCTATTCCGGTGGCCGCACGCATTCATCGCAGAGGCCTCATTTATCGCGGCGATCTCATTACGCAGAACATCCCTAATAGCCGGGATTTGCATCATGTGCTTTGCCATCAATCCCTTCAAAAAGAAGAGTGGTATACAGTAGGACACGCACTTGCGGCCATGCATAACTGTCAGGTGTATCACCACGATGCTAATGTCAGAAATATCATGATTGATGATGACAAGCAGATATGGCTTATCGATTTTGACCGCTGTCATAAACGAGAAGGTGAACACTGGAAACAAAGTAATTTAGACCGTTTATTGCGGTCTTTACGAAAAGAAAAAGGTAAAAATACGGTTTTTCATTGGGAAGAGATACATTGGCATTGGTGTATGGAAGGTTATAAAGCCACCATCGCTAATTAGTAGGTGCTTATGTGGCAGTCTTGCCAGCAGCGCACTACTTCCGTGATTATTATGCTACATTAACCACGGTCAACACATAAATCACCTACAACGATAAGATTTTACCTTATGCACACACGAGCACTTTATCCAGGCACTTTCGACCCAATTACTAATGGGCACGCCGACCTCATCGAACGCGCATCGCAGCTATTTTCCCACGTCATTGTAGCTATTGCGTCTAATCCAAGTAAAAAGCCGCTATTTACGTTAGAAGAACGCGTAGAAATGATTAAGAAGGTCACCGCCGATTTACCCAATGTGGAAGTCGTTGGTTTTACCGGCTTGCTCGCTGATTTTGCCGACGAGCAAAATGCTACTATTTTAATTCGGGGTCTACGGGCTGTGTCTGATTTCGAGTATGAATTTCAATTAGCAAACATGAATCGACGCTTGAACCCGAAGCTTGAAAGCGTGTTTCTTACGCCTGCAGAAGAAAACTCATTTATTTCTTCTACATTGGTTAAGGAAGTTGCATTGCATCGAGGAGCGGTAAACGGTTTTTGTCATCCGGTTGTAGAGCAAGCGTTAAGAGATAGACTGGGTAAAAAAGACTAAGCGTCTTAAAATCAGCGTTGGCAGCGGGTACAAAAGAATGTATTGCGCTGCCCAATGACCTTGCTTTCTATTGCCTTACCACACACCTCACAAGGTTCGCCTTTGCGTCCATATACGTTGAGGTGCTGCGCAAAGTAGCCTGGTTTACCATCGGTCTGCGCAAAATCTTTTAAGGTGGTTCCACCTTGCTCAATGGCTTTGGCTAATACTCGTTTAATTTTTGCAGTGAGCACTTTATAGCGGGCTGCACTTATGTTGCCAGCCGCTCGTCGCGGATCTATACCGGCCAAAAACAATGCTTCGTTTGCATAGATGTTTCCCACACCCACAACAATGGCATTATCCATAATAAAATTTTTGACTGGGCCTTTTCGATTGCGCGATAACGTAAACAAGCGTTTATCGTCGAAATCGTCTGTAAGTGGCTCTGGCCCCAAGTTATCGAGCATAGCAACTTGTGCATCAGGAGCCTGATACAACACTGCACCGAAGCGCCTAGGGTCGTTTAAACGCAAGCATTTGCCTGTGTTTAAAACAATGTCTACGTGATCGTGTTTGATTACCGGTGTCGATGCATCAATGACCCGCAACTTGCCCGACATGCCCAAATGTAAGATTAGCGTACCAGTAGCCGTTTCAATGAGTAGATATTTCGCTCGCCGTTTAACGGCCGTAACCTTCTGTCCTTCAACGAGGGACACCTCGTTGGGTATTGGCCAGCGCATTCTTCGCTCACGAACCACAACTTCGGTAATCGTATTACCAATAAGATGTGGAGAAACGCCCAAACGGCTCACTTCAACTTCTGGTAATTCAGGCATTCATTCAATCCAGGGTAAAAGTTTATCAAGTTCTGTATTGGCTAATGTGTACCAATTATTTTCAAATTTGATCACTGTCGGTGAAGTTCTTGGATAGATGGCATATACAAGGCCATTGGCATCACCCGCTAACCATACTACAGTGATATAAGGCTGAACGTCGGATAACGCTTCAGGAATAGAAGTCGCCGGTGTTAATACGCCGCGCTGCCAATGAGAGAACTGCATATCCGGGGCCATGGTTAAGTTGTCAATTTGCCCCTTTTGACGCCATTGCTGCCCTACTCGCTCTAGGCTGTTTCCATCGTGCTCTATTTTTAACACGTAAGCATCTTCTGGCAGTAAACTGCGGGTCTGCACAATGCTGCTTTTAGGGCGGAGACTGTCTAGATTAAACAGCGCGATCATAATAAGCATAGCGATTATTACAACATTATTCATCGCTCGCTGTGAAAGTCTAGCCACGCTTTATACCCATCCAAATTACAGTAATCCATATCGCCATATACTAATACCTCATTCGAACAGACGCTAATTCAATTCGATAAAAGTCGTCAGTAGGGTAACCCGTTCGTTTTTCAAGATGGTAAATTGGTATTAGACTGCGATCTAACTGGCGTTTTGAGAAGGATCTACTTAGATCTTATTAGAAAATTAGGTTTTGCAAATGTGTAAAAGCAAAAAACCCAGCAAAAGCTGGGTTTTCGTGGAGACAAAAGCAAGCTAATTACTTGATTTTGGCCTCTTTGAACATAACGTGCTTACGCACAACGGGATCATACTTTTTGATCTCCATTTTGCCAGGCATGTTACGCTTGTTTTTATCAGTGGTGTAGAAGAAACCTGTACCTGCTGAAGAAACTAGTTTAATTTTATCACGCATTGTCGGCTTCCTTAGATTTTCTCACCACGGGCACGGATATCAGTTAGTACTGAATCAATACCTTTTTTATCGATGATACGCATGCCTTTAGCAGACAAACGTAGTTTTACAAAACGGCTTTCGCTCTCAACCCAAAAACGGTGTGTTTGAAGGTTTGGTAAAAAGCGACGACGAGTCGCATTTCGTGCGTGTGAACGGTTATTACCAACCGTTGGACGCTTACCTGTTACTTGGCATACTCTTGACATTGTATTTGTCTCCAGAACAACGATAACTGTCGCGTCAGTTAATCCCAAGCGCTCAAACAGTGGTTGGGTCAAATGACGTATTACTATAAATTAGAGGGCGCATTTTATACAGCAAAGGCAGGATCATTTCAATAAGAAAGTACAAAAAGGTTACTTTTACGTACAATTTTTGCGCAAAATACCACCAACACTCTTTTTCGTGGCGTGTATTGTACTTTTCTCTCGCAAGTTAAGCTACGAATAAATTTACGCTTTGCATTTTAAATTTATATTCTTAATTAATCGCACCAGACATAAATATGTCACTAAAGATTAGCAATCTTGTCATGTTTGAACTCTAGCGTGCAGTAAGAAATCAAAAGACGACAGACGTCCTCTACGCAGGCTTTCACAACAAGGTTATCAATATTTGCGCAATAAAAGCGAAGTGAGTAAGCAACTTAGAAACTTAGCTCTTCAATTACACGCTGAGTAAACGAAAAAAACGCCACATTGTGGCGTTTTTTGTTTAATCGTAAAAAGGTGACCTGGTTTCTGTGAGGTCTATTAACCTTGAAGGACGACGCAATAACTGCCCACCATCGCGAGAAATAGGCACCCAAGGGAATAACCCACGGCCTTTAGACGGTTCTAATAAGAACAAGTCTGTAGGGATGGAAATATAAAAGCCTTTAGTAAAGCTTCCTTCTCCGTACTCCTCTGAAGACACATCTGTGAACGCGGCATAAGCTCCAACGATAATGCCGCTGTCAAAGCGCTTGGCGTAGTCGATATTTACGCCTTTGTCTTTTGCTAAGAACTGACCCGCACTTACAGTAATTTGCGTATCATCTAAGAATTCAGGCTGCCAATATACGCTTGCATGTCCCGTGATGGTGTCGTAATCCTCCAAGCCTGTTTGACTGTATGGATCACGTTGTTTTACGTAGTTAATATCTACGCCATAGGCAACATTGCTATCAACAGGGCGATACAATACTTCACCACCTACACCAGCGAACATGGTTTCGAGATAACCAGCATACGCCTGTACAAAAATATCGTCAGCGACATTGTCTTTGTAATGCAGAATGGCCGTGTCTAACCACACATCGTTTTCAGACACGTATTCACGAACCCGTGTACGAACACGAGGTAACGATACGTCTTCGCCGTCAACTAGGTAGTTAAATTTGTCAAAGTTATCAAGAAGCGTGACTCGCGCACTACTCATAACCGAGAAGTTTTCATTGAACGCATAGCCACCGTTTAACAGCAAACCGGTCTGATACAAAAAGAAATCTTCCGGGTTGCCAAACGATTGAGTAAAGAAGAAATCAGCGCCATAGAATATTCCTGAGGTATTTTCAGGGTCGTACGCGCTTCTGATCTCTTCAGATGGTGACGTTCTTATATATGTTTCTTTTATGTCGGCGTCCACTGACTCATAGCGCGCTGCAGCGATGAAGGCTTCCGCATCTATTTGCGTATCGACCATCGGCAGACCACCGCGATTATCCACAATATGATAAGTTTTTACGCTGTCAGGTAATTCTGAGGCAGCGACACGACCTACACGTTCAATGGCTTCGTCTTCGTCGCGATATTTTAGCTGAGTTCCGTAAAAGATTGCGCTGTCTTCTTTAATTTCAGCATCAGATAAGATAAAGCCACCTGAATTATACAAATCGTTATAAAGTCTAGGTTTATCGACGTCTTTCACATTAGAAGGCGCGTTTCTACCCATCAAATTGCGCGGGTCTTTATCAAACTTTATCTGCGATGCTGTATTCATATTAAAGCGATAGGTCACACCAAAACCAATCGTATTACCTCGTTGGTAGTTCAACGAGAAATCGAAGTCTTTGTAACGATAAACCGCCCCTACATTCCAGCGAGAATCCTGCTCTAAACGACCCGCTCTGTCACGAGAGTAATCATTCCCCTCAAACTCCAGTTTAAGCGTTAACGGCTCCCATGGTGTTTGATACTCTACTCCCCCAAAGAAGGCGGTAGTGCCTTTGAAGAACTGGTCGTAATCGACCTTGCCGCCTCGGCCTGAAAAGCCGCCAGGACGTTCACAGAAGCTATCTTTAACTTCACAAAAAGGATTAGTAATATCGTCTGCTGTACCTAAATATCCCCAGCCCAAGCCTAAGTGAAAATCAAATGGTCCCACAGACTTACTAGCATTTACGTATTCGCTTTCAAAAAAGCCCGTTCCGCCGAAATCCCGAAAACCTACGCTGATATCTGGTAGGTAGTAACTTTCTTTCCACAGCCTGAATTTAACATCTAATCCTTTATCTTTAAGAGTTTGATCGCCACTGAACGAGTCTACTTGGCTATATAATCGTGTACGCACGTCGGTATAACGAGCGGTGGCTTCCATCCAATCATACAGCTGTATGTTTACCGACCAAAAACGATACTCGCCGTTATCGGTATAGTTAATTGCCATTCCACCTTCATCGCGCATACGAGCGGTTGGCGTTTGGATTAGACCGTTACCGCCTTGCACCATTTGCGACGGCGTAACCTGAATTTGCGTGTCGGCAAAAGCGGTGGAAGAAAGTGCGCTTCCAATAACAAGCGCAAGTGTTTTTTTAGTAAAAAGTTGTGGCGCACTCATTGAGGTAGAACCCTATGTACTGCTAACGCGGCGACGCGCTTATTTAATTGCTTAAGTTTATCGCTGAAAAGCTCTGAAGATATAGGCACATAAACCTGACTACCCGGCATAATTTGGGCAAAGTCTAAATTCCAGTAAGCAATCCCTTTTTCTTCAATATTACCCATTGGGTCGATTACATAAACATGACTTCTGTCAGCATCAACTGCCTTTTTAACCGTGTGCACTGCCGTATAAACCGAGGTATCACTTTGATGCTTGTAAGCGCCGGGCTTTACCACTGCACCAGAAAAATGCACAACATTCGGTCTACCATTTAAACGAATCCAGTATTTTCCAGGCTGGAACATTGGGTTATCTTCAAAGAACAACCGAGCACGGTTATAGGAGATCGGCATGTCGATTCGGGTAGACACTGTCCATGATGCAACCTGCTCGTACAAATTCTCAAGCGCTTCGTGAGTTTTAGAATCTTTATCAAATTGGGCTAACAGCGTTCTAATTTCAGACAACGCAATTTCTTTCTCGCGTTCCGCTTTAGAATTAGATAAATCAAACGCAGATGCACTTGGCCAATACCAGTCACCATTGTCGGCAACAATAGATAGTGCACTAGACAGTCTTATAGGCCTGTCAAACTGATATGTTTGCTTGTTTATCATTATGCTAACCATATTGTCGTCAGCATACAGTGAACCCGCTGCAGTAATGCTTAATGCAGCAATTAGCGAAGAGATAAACTTCATTATTGTGCCGCTCCTTGCTTAGTCATTTCACGCACAATTCGACTCAGATAGACCATGTCGTACACATCCCCTTCTGGGCTAAACTGCTGCGTTGAGGCCAGAAGCTCTTTTGAATACTGATGCAAAAAGTAAGTATTTTCCCAAGACAATCCCACATCGATAAAAGGGGTGTATTCTGAAAATGACACGTGCTCAACGACTTTGATTACAGGCACAGAAAACCCAAGGTATTCACGAGTCTCTTCTCCCTCAATTCTCCACGATGAGTCTATTGGTATGCCATATCCAATAGCAGCAATGTCAACCTTGCGATCCCAGCTAAACGGTAAAACGTTATTAGTTGCAAGTGGGTTATGCTGCAGGTTGCCCGTGTAATAAAGGTCGTTATCTAAACCTTCTGTTTTGACAATGATACCGTGGTGCATAGTGAAAATTACTCTGTCACCTGATACCCATCTGTACTTGTCACCATCAATGTAGGCTAATGCAAGTGAAGCAGTATCTCGTTCACCCGCTTTAATTTGCATAATATCAGCTTTACTCGCCGCTATTTCCTCGACCGTGTACGAGACACTTCGGTCTTTCAAAGCGAGCTTGAGCGTATTGTAATAAGCGAGTGTTGTGGTTGAACACCCTGAGAGAGAAAAACAAAGAAAGCCTAGAATGACTGATAGAATGTGTAGTTTCATTGAGGTACGCCGACTAAAACTAAAAACAAATAATTTTGCTATATAAATAAAAAAAGCCGCTAAAAAAAGCGGCTTTTTCGAATACTCTTAGATTTACTGTACGGTCGGCGCGTAAGTAAATGTAACAGGCACAGTAATTGTCTTAGTTACAGTGCTAGTACCAGAAGTAGTTACAGTAACAGTGTTAGTTGTACCAACACATACGCCATCTACTAGTGGATCGTCACCTTCACACGTAGGTTGAACTGGATCAGTTCCACCGTTTCCTGGCGCGTCTGCAGAGTTGTTGTTTGCAACACCAGCGATAATACCAGCAGCAACAACACCAGTAGCGATCATGCCGCCACTTACGCCACCAATACCTGAAGTACCACCTTCGTTATCTTGTGCGTTAACACCCGCTACCATGGTAGCAGCTGCAAACAATGCAATAATTGACTTCTTCATAACAGTCCTTTAATAAAATTACCCACTAAGTCCTATGCTAAATCATTTTCAACCATTTGACTAGATTATAATCGACAAATGACTTAGGTTTCTTATGTTAGCAAGCCTCGCTGTGCGAATGAAATAGTTTCTTTGTCTCCTACCACAAAATGATCGAGAACAGGCACGTCGATCGACGCCATGGCATTTTTGATCTCTGACGTTAGACGTATATCAGCATGACTAGGTTCAGCAACGCCTGAAGGATGATTATGGACTAAAATTATCGCAGCCGCGTTATCGATCATAACTTGTTTGATCAATTCTCGAGGATACACTGCAGCGCTGTTGATCGTTCCATTAAACATGGTGCGAAAAGCAATGAGTTGATGCTGACTATCCAGCATCAAAAGCGCAAATTTTTCTCTTTCACAGTCTCTTAATTTAGCCTGCAAATAGCGTTTCGTATCATCAACATTATTAAACACATCCTGTCGTTTGAGCTTTATCTCTAGATTGCGTTTGTAAATTTCAAACCCAGCTTGGAACTGTGCATACTTGCATGGGCCAACACCGGTTATTGTAGAGAACTTTTCTATTGACGCTGTTGCAACCCCGCGCAAGCACCCGAGTTCATTCAATAGCTCGTGAGCCACAGCCACCGCGCTTTTTCCCCTAACGCCTTTTCCTAACATGACGGCAATAAGTTCTGCGTCACTTAAACTTTCTGCGCCATGCTGTAACAATTTTTCTCTCGGCCTTTCGCTTTTCGGCCACACTTTTATTGACATACTCTCGGTCCACCAGCTCATTCAAAGTGAGTTTATAGATGAATACCCACGTATTAACGACTGTATTAAAGGTCTGTTTCTCATATGGCATGAAGCAATTGATAAAAATTAAATAGGCTAGTTTGGCGACATCGACTTTCGTTCAGCTATCCGATTTTTTGTCACCATGGTAGGCTAATATCAATATTTAGATTTAGTGTTCTTTTATGTCTATTGCTAATAAAAACATTTTGCTGGGCGTGACTGGCGGTATTGCTGCCTACAAAGCTCCCGATATGGTTCGAAAGCTTACCGCGTTAGGCGCTAATGTTCGTGTTGTTGTAACTGACTCTGCCGCAGAGTTTGTAAGTCCATTAGCATTACAGGCCGTATCAGGCCATCCAGTCCATCAACATCTGTTAGACCCCGCAGCAGAAGCTGCTATGGGGCACATTGAGCTTGCTAAATGGGCCGACATTTTATTGATTGCTCCGGCAACGGCTAACACGTTGGCAAAGCTCGCTCACGGTATGGCTGACGACTTACTTACCACGTTGTATTTAGCAACAACGGCAACGCTCTACATAGCTCCGGCGATGAACCAGCAAATGTGGAAAGCGGTAGCTACGCAGCGCAACATCGCGTGTTTAGAAGAGCATGGGGTCACGTTTATCGGTCCGGCGAGCGGTGAACAAGCCTGTGGAGATATAGGCGCCGGAAGAATGGTTGAACCTGTCGATATTGCTAGCGTATTGAACACTGCCAAAGACGATGCATTTCAACGCTTTCCTGCACTACAAAACCTAGCGGGAAGAAATGTGATGATTACCGCCGGGCCAACAAGAGAGCCTTTAGACCCGGTACGTTATATATCAAACCATAGTTCGGGCAAGATGGGCTTTGCTATAGCAAAAGCCGCATCAGCGGCAGGCGCTAACGTCACATTGGTCGCAGGTCCAGTGTCTCTTAGCACCCCTGCTAACTGTGCTCGCATTGATGTTGTGACTGCCGATGACATGCTATCGGCGTGTGAAAAGCTCACACCATCCACAGATATCTTTATCAGTACCGCAGCCGTTGCTGATTATAAAGCCTCGACTATCGCCGATAACAAGATTAAGAAAACAGGTGATGAGTTAACACTTACTTTTATTAAAAACCCTGATATTCTAGCAAAAATATCTGGAAGACCTGACAGGCCATTTTGCGTAGGCTTTGCAGCAGAGAGCCAAAACGTTGAAGATTATGCACGTTCAAAACTAGTCAAAAAGAAGCTAGATATGATTGCTGCAAATGACATTACTGTGGACGGTCTTGGATTTAATAGCGATAAAAATGCGCTGCACGTTATCTGGAAAGACGGAGATAAACGCTTTCCAACAACGAGTAAAAATGAGCTAGCGGAACAGCTCGTTTCACTTATTGCAGAGCGTTTTGCGCTTAGTAATAAAAGCTAACAGATGCTTATTAAGTGTCGATAATAAAAACGATAAAAATAAACGCTTTGGTGTAAGCCAATTTAACATGGAGCCCGAGTTGCTGTAACTCGGTAGCGGAGGAATTACTTTCGTCATGCCTGCTGTCAAAAAAACAAATCGCAGAGCCCAAATTCTGCAAGCACTCGCTGGAATGCTAGAAACCAGCCCTGGTCAACGTATCACTACGGCTAAATTAGCTGAAAAGGTAGGGGTGTCTGAAGCGGCACTCTATCGCCACTTTCCAAGTAAAGCGCGCATGTTTGAGGGACTCATTGAGTTTATCGAAGAAACGCTCTTCACACGTATCAATAAAATTGTGAATGAAGAAAAAGACTCGCTTACGCGCTGCCAGCTTATTTTACATCTCATTTTAGGCTTTGCGGAGAAAAACCCGGGCATTACCCGCATCTTAAATGGTGATGCACTTATGGGCGAACAAGACCGTTTGCGCGCGCGTATTGCAAAACTTTTTGAGCGTTTAGAAACGCAGCTCAAACAAGTATTGAGGGAGCGCAAGCTACGCGAAGGTAAAACACTATCCGCAGATGAAGCGATTATCGCCAATATGCTGATTAGCTACACTGATGGTCGCATTAACGGCTTTATTCGCAGCGGCTTTACCCGCAAGCCTACTGAACAATTCAATGAGCAATGGGCTACCTTTAAACAAATGTTTGTTCAGTGACAAATATGAGCCCGCTATTGCGAAAGTTCGCTTTTCAATATCGTAGTGCGACCGTTGTTTAAAAGCGATTAATTATGAAAAATATCCCAATTTTTGTAATCAATATGGAAGCCTGCGTTGAACGTTGGGAGTCAACATCTTCGAAGCTCATCGCACTGGGTCTTCATCCTATTCGGTTTGACGCAACCGTTGGACGGGTGTTGAGCAACGAAGAAATTGAACAGCATTATGATGCTCATGCAAATCGTAAGTATCACCATAGAAATCTTACCGTGGGAGAGATAGGTTGCTATATCAGCCATCAAAACCTTTGGAAGAAAATTTCTGAAGAAAAAATACCTTACTGTCTTATTTTAGAAGACGATTTGTGTATAGACGATAAACTTCCGCCCCTGCTTCAGCATGTTGAACAGCTTAAAGGCTGGGACATGATTAAATTATTCGACAACCGCGATAACCCTTTTATCGACTCAATGTCATTAGATAATACCTTTACTCTAGGTAATTTTTTAAAAGTTCCAAATTGTGCAGCAGCATATGCATTAAGTTTATCTGGTGCTGAAAAATTACTAAAACGTAAGTTATTTTTTCGGGCCGTAGATGTCGATATGCAGTTTCATAGCGAGGTGGGGATCAGTGTTGTTGGAATTCACCCGTATCCCTTCACTCAGGATAAAACGTTCGTCAGCGCTATTGAAGTTGTAAACGGTGGCCGTCACTCTAATCACAGCTCCTTTTGGCGAAACCTAAAATTCCGTATAAAGATGTACTTTGAGCGTAAAAAACTTTCTGCAGATTTGACAGAAATTAACCAATAATTAAAAACGCCGGCCTTCATTAATGAAGGCCGGCGCTAGTCATTGCTATTTAGTCAATACATGTTATTTACTAAACGTCTTCCCAAAGAAGTCACCATCATTCCACTTGGGCTTGTTCTTCTGATTTGCCAATGTCCAACCGATTTGCGCGTTCACTTTTGTAAAAGTTTCGGCGGCGTTCCAGTTAAATGGCTGATTTAAATCATCGCTTGGCTTGTGGTAGTGGGTAGATAAGAACTGACCGAAGACCTTGCTGCCATCTACATTAGGATCTTTTGACTTAAGACCCGGCACCATAAATACTGAAGGTACGCCTTGTTTTACAAACGCATAGTGATCTGAGCGTGTGAACAAGGCTTGCTCAGGCCATGGATCTGGGCTTAGTTCGATATCAGCATTGGCTGCGGCTTTTTCCACTGAGTATTGCAAATCACTGTGATTAGCACCAAAGGCAATAACGTCTGCAAACTCGTAAGTCAGAATAGGCATATCCAAGTTTACGTTCGCCACCATTGAAGTAACAGGTACTGTTGGGTTACGGGCGAAATAATCTGCACCTAGAAGGCCTTTCTCTTCACCGGTTACCGACACGAACAGAATTGAGCGCTTTGGCTTTTCTTTCATTTCGCTAAACAGGCGTGCAGTTTCTAACATGACAGACGTACCCGATGCATTGTCCATAGCACCGTTATTGATGTTGTCTTTCTTCACTGTTTTGGCAAAACCAATGTGATCAGAGTGAGCAGAGAAAACCACGTACTCGTCTTTAAGCTCCGGGTCTGAACCTTCAAGCACACCCACAACATTTGGGCTTGTGATGGTGTCGTGCACGCTCGTCTTGCTGATATCAACTACGCCGTTTAACGCAAAGCCTTGCGGTACTTTGTCAGCTTCAAGAACTGCATAAACGTCATCAAGGCTCTTTTCTGCGCCTTGAAACAGTTTACGTGCAGCCCCTTCACTCATGTAAGCGCCGCCTTTAAGCTGAGAAAAACTATTCGCAGGCTCGCCATTATCGTCTAACCACGCCATACGCGGTGTATGAATGTAGTTCAAGCGGCTCTGATATGGGCGCACTTTCT
>Ga0115005_10002724_pt1 | contig 14072 bp, 10 predicted proteins | sample ArcOceMetagenome_FD_87163 | JGI IMG/M metagenome (GOLD analysis project Ga0115005, IMG submission 87163) | Marine eukaryotic phytoplankton communities from Arctic Ocean - Arctic Ocean - Greenland ARC118M Metagenome | ecosystem: Environmental > Aquatic > Marine > Oceanic | place: Arctic Ocean... | reverse complement strand
TTTTAAAATTACAAAAAGAGCTATTACTCCTACAAAACTATAAAATAGCTCTCTTCCACTCTGATCAAAGTTTACTTGAAAGAGACAGACAAGCTGCTTACTTTGCAGATGAGCAAGGTGCAAGAATTCTAATTTGTACTGAAATAGGGAGTGAAGGAAGAAATTTTGAATTTGCAAGTCACTTAGTTTTATTCGATCTACCAAAGCTTCCTGATCAACTTGAGCAAAGAATTGGAAGATTAGATAGAATAGGGCAAAAAAACAATATTAATATCCATGTTCCTTATATTACAAGGAGCTTCGAAGAAATATTATTCAAATGGTATCACTATGTTTTGAATTCTTTTGAATCATCTCCCAAAGGTGCTCATCAGTTCTATATTAGAAAAAGGGAAAGTTTAGTCACTCTACTTGAAAATTCTTATAAGCTTGAAGATTGTGAAATTTTTCTAAAGCAAGCAAAAGCAGAATATAAAGATTACTGTTTATACTTAGAAAATGGACGTGACCTTATCATTGAATCACACTCTTACGGACATGAGGAATCACATCACATTATCGAAAGTATTAAAGCCTATGAAGAAAAAACTAGTCCTCATAAATACTTTGAAACTATTTGTGAAGCCCTTGGGATTACTTTTGATGAACACTCCGATTATACATATTTTGTTTGTCCATCGGACAATATGCTAGTGCCCTCCTTTCCTGGATTAAGTAGTGAGGGACTGACAATTTCATTTGATAGGGATTTTTCTCTTAAACATGACAATATTCAATTCTCAAGCTGGGAGCATCCACTTCTTAAAAATTCATTTGATTTTCTCTTACAATCAAATTTAGGAAATTTAACATACACAGCAAATCCAAATTTAAAAAGAAATATTTATTTTGAGTTTATTCTGACTCTACAATGTTCAGACCAATTTAAACATCAAAGCTCTCTATATCTTCCCTATACTCCCCTAAGAGTTTTTCTTGGTATTGATGGCGTAGACTACACAAAACAATATTCAAAGAAATTTATCGATGAGATTAGTTTAAAAATTGAAGATGATACGCTAGCAGCACTTACCCAAGTTCCCAAAGAGAATTTTAAAAATTTATTTAAAAGCGCACAACTGAATGCAACCAAACGAAGTGAAAAATATATATCAGAGAGCTTAAATTTATTTGAAAAACATATTCAATCAGAAATGCAAAGAATCACTCTCTCTAAAGCGACAAGCTCTTACAAAGAGGAGCTCAAAAAGCAAATGCAACTGACAAAAAAGAATGTCATTTCGAGTATTTACAATGCAAAAATTACAATTGACTCCCTTAGAATAGTTATATCGGACCATTAAAGATAAATCTCTAATTAACCGATAATTCGATATATGAGTAATTTAGAGATAAGCAATATAGATATTAAAAATTCAATTCGACAAAGTCATAGATGGCTTTTATCTCTCAATGTTCTTTTATTTTTTACGTGGAGTATTTTTGATTTTTATAATTCAGAGCCTATGGCACCGCTTTATTTCTTAGCGAGAATTATGCCTATTCTATTCTCTGTCTTTTTGGCCTCTCAAATTAGCCATAAATTATTCTCTAAGCAGTATGATATCATCACATGTATTATTTTAGGCTCAATAAGTTTAATGAATACATATATCATTTTAAATAATGAAAGCTCTCACCTCATTCATATTGCGTTTCAAACACTACTCTACCTTACGACTGCAATGCTGCTTCAGTCAAAGACTCGCTACTATTTGGGAATTATTGTTCCTCCGATATTTCTTTTATTTTTTTCAAAACATATTATCGTTGAGACTCATCAAAAAGATATTTTTATTATTTCTGTATACGCAATACTATTTAGTTTAGTCTGTACTGTATTTCATTATAATATGTGGAAATATGTCACTCGATTCTATAAGACAAAAGAAGATTTTGAGATGACTAGACATAAAATAGAAAATCTAAATAATGAAAACAATCAATTAATAAGAATCTTATGTCACGATCTAGGTAATGCTCTAACGATTGTTGAAATGTCTACGACTCTCATTAGTGAAAATATTGAAATAAAAGAAGAGCAATCAAAGTTTTTTGAAAAAAATATGTCTCGTATAAAAAGGGCCATAAACAATCAAAAAGAAATTATTGAGCATGTAAAAGAGAAGGAAGCAATTGAGTCTGGAAAACAAAAAATAGAATTATCTCCAGTGAGCTTAAATATTATTTTCGAGAAAGTTAAATTTATATTCAGTAAAAAGTTAAAAGAAAAAAATATAAACTTAGTCATCACATATGGAAGTGATAAGTCCCCTTACGTTATGGCCGAGCTCGTTTCTCTTAGTAATAATGTTATCAATAATATAGTTTCAAATGCTATAAAGTTCTGTCCTGATAATAGTGAGATTATCATCACAACATGGAGTGATAAAAACCTTGTCTATATAACAATCGAAGACTTTGGTATAGGAATGCCTGAAATTATTCTAAAAAATATCTTTTCTTCAAGTGCGCAAACGTCAAGACCTGGAGTTAACGGTGAAAAAGGAACTGGTTTTGGAATGCCTCTCGCCAAGTGTTATATGTCCCAATACAATGGTGAAATTTTTGTTGAATCAAGAGAAGGTAAAGGAACTAGATTTACTCTAAAATTCAGAGGAATTAACGAGCAGCAATTACTCTCGAAAGATTTAACACTTAATGAGGCATCTTAATTTTTATTGAGACGTTATCATTCAAATGAAAATACTTTCTTAAGCTTTCTATAAACCTATCTTCTCTCATTGAGTCTAGTCTTTTTGAACATGATAGTGTTAGTACATTCTCTTCGTAATCAATAAAATCAAAAATGATACTGTAAAATAGATAGTTCTCATAAATATGAGTTGCTAAGAATTCTTCAAATTCTTCAATTTGCTCACTATAACTAACTGGTATCTCCTTCTTAATAAACTCCTTAACCTGTCTATCTCTAAGTCCATTTTCAATCTCTTTATAAAGTCCGTGTCCTATATTTAAAAGAGATAAAAGCTCTGGAGAATAAGCTTCAAAACTGACCTCTTGATTCTCTCTAGCATAATAATCAATCTCTTTTAAATTAATTCTATTTGTCACCTCATAGGGTTTTCCTGAAATAATTTCAATATAGAAATCAAGTACACCTAAAAGATCGGAGTTAACGCTTGTTGAGTAAAGAAGCTTAGAAATATAAACTTCATCAGAGCTCTCTAATTGGTAATGAATTTTAACAAGTTCATTACCATAAATAGCTATTTCGAGAGTTTTAAACTTATCTAAATTATCATTCTTTGAGAGAAGAAATTTTGGACTCGCCGCTCTATCTTTTATTTTTTTTGAATAATTCATAAAAAAAGGCCCAAAAATTTGGGCCTCTCCATTTTATATAATTTAAAATTCTTATTGATGTAAATGACTACCTTCTGCAAAAGTAGGATCATTTACAGCAGCAATTTTTCTCTTACTTAGAGCATTTCCAACCACATATATAAATAATCCAAAACCACCAAGTAACTGAAGAGCTTGAACAATTCCATTACCTGTAATATGTGCATTATGGTGCTCAAAAACTTTTGGTGCGACCATAACATATAAATCAATATAATGACCAATCAAGATAATTGAGGCAATTGTCAAAAGAGACTTAGGAGTTCTTTTTGCTTTTCTAGTCATTAGACCAAAGAAGGGAACAAAAAAGTTGATTGCAAGATTAAAAAAGAAAATTGTATTCCAATGATGATGACGAAGAACATAATATTCTGTTTCTTCAGGAATATTTGCATACCAAATAAGCAGGTACTGAGAAATCCAAATATATGCCCAAAATACAGACATACCAAACATCCATTTACCTAGATCGTGAAAATGATTTTCATTTAAGATTCCTTCAAAGTATCCCCATCTCTTTAGCATCACGACACAGATAGTGATAAAAGCGGCACCACTTTGAAATGTACCTGCAAAAACATAAATACCAAAAATAGTAGAAAACCAATGGGGTTCAACTGACATAATCCAATCAAAAGCAAAAATACAAATTGTTAAAGAAAATAGGATCATGCTAATGGCCGAAAAACCGACCTGGTTCTTAGATGCTTGAACACCATTTTGTCCATCCAATCTATCTGAAAATCTTCTATAAAAAATAGATAAAACATTCCATATAACAAACATAACGACCATTGTGATAATAAATCTAGGCTCATTTAGCCAAGCAACTTTTTCACTTAGAATAGGGTCATTAGCAACAACATCTTTATGAGTCCACTCATAAACAGTGTGAAGACCAAAGCACATCACAATAAACATAATGAAAGAGACAGGAAAAAACGAAGTCATAGCTTCTGGAATTCTTTTGTAAGGTGTTAACCAACTTGCTTGAACAATACCAGCAAGGGACAAAAGGAATAACCCAGAGAGAGACAGTGTTGTAAAATAGAGAGAGAAGACTAAAAAATCAACCCAACCTACGGCCTTATTAAGGGAGAATGATAAACCAAAAGCAACAAGACAAAGTATGATCAATGCCATTGAAACTTTTTTTAAACCACCTTTAAATTCAAAATTTTTAATTTCCATTTTCACTATATGCTCCAATTATTTACCCATAGTCATTAACATTTCACGAACGTACTCAGATACGATCCATCTATCCTCAGAATATAATTGCTGAGCATGTGATGGCATATTTCCAAGACCAAATGTAATCACATTATAAACATGACCTGCTGGCTTAGAATCTTTCTTTGAATATCTAAATGATCTTGATTTAAATTTTGGAGGAGCTGGAAAGCCTCCTACCGTAACAACCTTACCTGAAGCTTGCCCATCAACCCCATGGCATGCCGCACATGTTCTATTGTATAGAAGCTCTGCACGCTTCCACTTATATTCATTCATTTCATATGGATTTTCCATAACAATTGGAAGTCCTTCTGAATCCATCTCATGAGGAATATGTCCACGAGCAACAGTACCTTCAATTGGCTTTTGCATTGTCTGACCATCTTCAAAAAGTTGATTCTCAGAAAATGACTCACCTGTGATTGAATACATCATATCGTTAATTAAAGAGTAACCAGTACTATTTCTTCCACCTGAACAGCTTACAAGGGAAACGAATAATGAACCTAATAGTAAAAATTTCATCTATATCTCCTTAGTACCAGCTCAATTTGGTATCAACATTTTGAACAACTACTTCTACTGCGCCTAATTCTTTAAACATTATAGAAGCATCATCTACACTTACTTTATCTTTCTCAAAGGCCATAACAAACTTATTACATGTTTGTTCTGGGTGCATAATCATTGCTTTTTTTCCTGGGAATAATTTATTATAAACAAGAAAAGCAGCAACTGTTGAGTGCGCAGCAAAAAGAACAGTTACCTCAAAAGTAATGGGTATAAACGCTGGAAGTGAAATAAATGGTTTACCACCTATAATCGTCGGCCAATCCACAGCACTAGTCCATATTTGAAGAACAAGTGCAGCTCCTAGTCCAACAGCACCAGCAACAAATGTTACGTAAGGAAGAAATGATCTTTTGATCCCCATAGCGTCGTCTAAACCATGAACTGGAAAAGGAGTATAAACATCATACATTTCCATATTCTTATCTCGAGCTTTTTCAGCACTTTTCAAAAGCTTTTCTTCACAATCAAAAATGGCAAGTAAAAAATCTTTTTTCATTTTTAAGTCCTAATTATTTTCTAGCAAATTTATAAACTGATTTAACTTCTGCAACAGCAATACCTGGAAGTACTCTAATAAAGATAAAGAATAGAGTAAAAAATAATCCAAATGTTCCTATAAATGTCCAGATTTCAACCCATGTCGGAGAATACATAACCCAACTTGATGGAAGAAAATCTCTGTGCAGTGATGTTGTAATAATAACAAATCTTTCAAACCACATACCGATATTAACGATAATTGACATAATGAAGACAAAGACAAGGTTTGTTCTTAATTTCTTAAACCAGAAAAACTGAGGTGATAGAACATTACATGAAACCATTGTCCAGTATGCCCACCAATAAGGACCCGTTGCTCTATTGATAAAACAATATCTTTCATACTCATTTCCTGAGTACCATGCCATAAAAAATTCTGTACCGTATGCAAGACCAACCATCATACCTGTGACAACAATAACTTTTGCCATATTCTCAATATGATTAAGAGTAATATAGTTTTCCCAGTTTAATACTTTTCTTGTGATAATAAGAAGAGTTAGAACCATTGCAAAACCCGAAAAGATCGCTCCCGCCACAAAGTAAGGAGGGAAAATCGTTGTATGCCAACCAGGAATAACTGAAGTTGCAAAGTCCATTGATACGATTGTATGAACCGATAAAACGAGTGGAGTTGCAAGACCCGCAAGGATTAGTGACATAACTTCCCAGTGATGCCAAGTTCTATTAGATCCGTTCCATCCAAAAGATAAAACACCATAGATAAATCTTCTCAATCCTGATTTTGTTCTATCACGAACAGTTGCAAGATCTGGCAGTAAACCCATATACCAAAATACTAAAGATACGGTTAAATATGTTGAGATCGCAAAAACATCCCATAAAAGAGGTGATCTAAAGTTAACCCATAGAGGACCTCTTGTATTTGGATACGGAAAAACCCAATATAATAACCAAGGACGTCCCGCATGAATAAGAGGAAAAATACCTGCACATGCAACTGCAAAAATTGTCATGGCCTCAGCGGCTCTATTGATCGCTGTTCTCCATCTTTGTCTAAAAATTAATAAAACGGCAGAAATAAGTGTCCCAGCATGACCAATACCAACCCAAAAAACGAAGTTTGTAATATCCCATGACCAACCGACAGTTTTATTTAAACCCCAAGTTCCAATCCCTGTACCTACTTGGTAAGCAACAGTTAAAAAACCTATCGTTAAAAATAAAGCTGAAATTGAAAATCCAGCTAACCAGGCCTTAGAAGGTTTCTCTTCAAGCGTATCTAGAATATCTTCTGATATTTGCTTATAGGTTCTGTCTTCCGTGATAAGCGGCTGTCTTAACTCTGAAACATGTGCATCCGACATAATCTTTCCTTATCTTATTTATTTCTAATTTTTGTTAAATAATTTACTCTTGGTTGAACATTTAGTTCTTCCAATACAACATATTTTCTTTCATCTGCAAGATACTTAGAGATACTTGAGTTTGGATCATTCATATCACCAAATACAATACCATCATCAGCAGGACATGATTGCTGACATGCTAATTTGATATCGCCATCTTTAAGAGCTCTTCTCTCTCTTTTTGCAGTTAATTTACCTTCTTGAATTCTTTGAACACACATAGAACATTTCTCCATGATCCCACGAGTTCTTACAGAAACATCTGGGTTAAGTGAAAGTCTTGCATACTCATCCGAATGGTCATAGTTAAACCAGTTAAATCGTCTTACTTTGTATGGACAGTTGTTTGCGCAATATCTTGTCCCAACACATCTGTTATATACTTGTTGATTTAATCCATCTGAAGATTGAACTGTTGCCATTACTGGACATACGTTCTCACAAGGAGCATTATCACAATGCTGACATAACATCGGCATATGTGTAACTTCTGGTTGATTCTCATCACCTTTATAGTATCTATCGATTCTTAACCAGTGCATCTCTCTTCTATTAATAACTTCTTGACGTCCAACAACAGGAACATTGTTTTCAGCAGAACACGAAATAATACATGAAGAACAACCAGTACATGATGAAAGATTAATTGCCATCGCCCATTGATGACCACCTTTATCATGCTCAGGATAAATATGAACAGTTTTTGGTTTCTTAACCTGATTACCAGCTTTTGGATTTTTTAAATAATCAGAAAAAGTTGTCTCTCTTACAATATCTCTACCTTCCATTGAATGGTGAGTTTGAGTTTGAGCGATATCTCTTCTTCCTTCTACTTTTTTAACAGTTCCAAAAGATCCACTATAGTTGAAGTCGTTATTTAAAGTAATAAACGGATAAGCATTTACCCCTAAATTCTTAGAGACTTTACCACCAACTTTATGTCCATATCCAAGTGCAACTGCCACAGTATTAGCATGTGTACCCGGTTGAACAATAACTGGAAGCTTAATTGTATATTTTCCATTTGAAACTTCAACAAGATCACCTAATGTTAAAGAATTCTCTTTAGCAAAACTTGGAGAGATCATGGCATAATTATCCCAAGTTGCTTTTGTCACTGGATTTGGAAGTTCTTGGATAAATGGGTTATTGGCCATATCTCCATTACCAATACCACTCTTTACATAAGTGATAATATTCATGCCACTTCCATCTTTTACAGACTTAATTTCGTTCGCATAAGAATGAGTGCTAGAAGCTTTAAAACTTATTTCTTTTATATTTGAATAAGTATAAATACCGTCATGTAAAAATTGGTTCCAATTTAATTTTCCAGAAAGATTTGATTTTAAATAATCATAGAAACTTCCTGAAACGCCAGCAATCGACATTAGAGATTCAGTCCACATTCTTGAACCAAATAATGGCTGAATCACTGGCTGAGTAATTGATAACTCAGAACTTGAAACCATTGTGTCTGACCATGACTCATAAGCATGATTCATAGATCCAACAAAATTTCCAAGCTTTGATGTTTCCGTTTCTGCAACAGTGAAAACAACTCTATTTTTTACTTTCTTAAACGCTTCAGAAAATTTATCTGCTTCAAAATAATTATAAGCAGGGTTTACATCTACTAAAATAACAGAGCTTACTTTTCCTGCATTCATCTCATTAACAAGGTTAGCAAAATCATTATCATTAGCTAGTACTTCAGCTTGTTTTTGTTTAACAAAAACAGTTGATCCGTAGTTCTTCAATTCATTATTAATTTTATTAACAATAACTTGTGTATTTAAATCATTATAACCAGAGATTAAAAGTGACTTCCCTACATTTGATTTTAACTCTTTAACAATTTGAGTAATAATGTCTTTATTTTGTGATTGAGCAACATAACCATATCCAGTTATCGCAGCATAAACACCTAGAAGAATATCTCTTTGATCTGCACCCGATTTTGTATATCTATAATCAGCGTTTGATCCTGTTAAAGTCATTGTAGACTCTACTTGGATATGTCTATTCATTCCAAGGGCATGCTTTGCTTTTCTTCTTCTTGAGTATTGCTTAGTGTTCGCAACTGAATCACCAAATGTATCTAAAAAATCAGCCCCTAAAGAGACAACAACATTTGCATTTTCAAAATTATACTCAGAAGCTGTATTCTCTCCGTGAGTTTTCTCATTTGCTTTCCCAAAAGCTGAAGTTGAGATAGCATCATAGGCTATATGAGTAATATTTAATTTTGATTTTAATTCATTGATTAATTTAATCGTTGTAGGTGACGTAAGAGAGCTAGTTACTAAAACTTTTTTAGTTGTATCAGTAAGAAACGCTTCTTTTAATTTTTTATCAAATTCTTCCCACTCAACATTTGATCCCTCAACCATTGGAGATTGTAATCTATTTGAATCATATAAAGATAAAACTGATGCTTGGGCCCTAGAGTTTGCACCTCCAAAACTAGTCATAGACTTATCATTACCTTCAATTTTTATTGGTCTTCCCTCTCTTGTCTTAACTAAAACAGGAGTATTCTCAAAAGTTGATGCATACCAATTTGCAACACCAGGAATAACATTATCTTGTTTATTTAAATACGGAAGTGCTTTTTTTACAGGTATTTTAATACAACCCGTTAGAGGCAGAGCCGAAACAGAGAACCCCATAATCTTTAGAAAGTTTCTTCGCGACTTTTTCACTGAAAAAGAATCAAACTCTGTATCAGAAAACTCTTGAGATAAAGTTTTTTGATCAATAACCTTATTCTCTACATCTTGCCAATAACCATCAGTCTGAGTTCCACAACCGCAACTAGTACCACAATTATTATTTTCCATATTACTCATTTATATCTTCCTTATTTATACTATATTTTTAGTAATGACATTTAGCACAGTCTCCACCGGAGCCTTTGCCTGAATAAAGATTAGCTCCACTTGGATAACCTTCCTGAGTATTCTTATAATGTTCAACGATTTCAGCATGATCTTCAGGGGGAGCAATTCCATTGTCTCTGTGACAATTTATACACCAACCCATAGAAAGCTTTTCTTGCTGATGATAAACTTCCATCTCCTGAACAGGTCCGTGACATTGCTGACACTGAACACCCGCAACGTTTACGTGCTGAGCATGGTTAAAATATGCAAAATCTGGAAAGTGATTAACTTTAACCCACTGAATATTTTCTCCAGAATCTACAGCATTTTGTAGTTTTTTAATTTCAGGTGAAGTTGTCTTTACTTTGTCATGACAATTTAGACATAGACCTGTAGGAGGTACACCCGCATGTCGACTTTTGTCTGCACCAAAGTGACAATACTGACAATCCATCTCTAAATCCCCAGCGTGAAGTTTATGAGAAAACTTTACAGGTTGATCGGGAGCATAGCCCTGGTTAAAACCTAAATGTCTCGCTTGAACAACTATAAATGTACTAAACGCACCTAGGGCGATAAAGGCAACAAAAGCGCCTAATAACTTCTTCATACGCATTCCTTCAAAAATGAATAAGTTTACTAAAATTTAATAAGTATTTTAGGAATTTAGATACCATAGCACAACACAAATCGACAATAATTATCAGAAACTTTTTCATAAAAATTAAGATACTCACTGTGTTATTCTCTTTGCCCCCATGAATACTTGATTTATTAGAATAAGTTAAATTATTACTTATTTAAAATAAATATTTATTTAAATGAATAAAATGGTAGATACCACACAAATAATAGGAAAATATTGTAAGGGGTAAAATGAAATTATTTAGAGATATAACAAAATCAGAGTTTTTAGAAAATTTCTGGGAGAAGAGACCTTATATTTTTAGAAATGTCATAAGTGATCCTGAAAAATTAATTGATAAAGATGATCTCTTAGAGATGAGTTCTGATGAATACTATGAATCAAGACTTATCATGCAAGAAAAAGCGAGTGATAAGTGGATCTTAAAGCATGGCCCTTTTGAAAAAATTGATCAAGAAATCAAAAATAAAAAATGGACCATTATTAACCACAATCTTGAACTCTATCTTGAAAATGTTCTCGATTTGAAAAATTCCTTTAATTTTATTTCAAACTGGCTCTTTGATGATGTGATGTCAACTTACTCTAATAAAAATTCAAGTGTTGGTGCACATATAGATAATTATAATGTTTTTATCTTACAAACGAATGGTACAAGAAACTGGCTTCTTGAAACAAATCCAAACCACGACTATATTGAGGGAATTGAAGTTAGGATTTTGAAAAAGTTTAATCCTGATCTCGATTACACTCTTAATCCAGGAGATATGATTTATATCCCCCCTCATGTGGCCCATCATGGAATCACAACCGATGAATCCATCTCCCTATCCTTTGGATTCAAATCCATTGAGAAGAAAAAAATTGTAGATGAATACGCTCTCTCACTTCTAGATCATTATAAAAGTGATGATTTTTTCAAAACAGATCTATGCATAGACCAAGCAGATTCAAAAGAAGTCTCAAATGATTTTTTAGATCTAATGTATGCTGAAATAAAAAAAGAGATTATGGACGAGAATAAATTTAAATCCTTTCTTATTAAAATGCTCTCTGGTGCAAAAAAAGATCCGGAAGAAAATGAGCTGGATGAAGATGAATTTAATGAAATGTTTATGGATAGAGATTTATTTAAAGATGAGTATATCAGATTTTCATACGGTGTTATAAATTCAGAAAAGCATGTCTTTATCAATAAGATTCCTTATCCATGTAACGATGAGGATCTCAATTTCATAAAAGAGATTATTGATCTAGCCCCAAATGATTCAATCACAAATAAAAAGTTTGGAAAAATTAATGGTCTTCTTTATAAAATGTATTGTCACGGGCATTTATTTTTTGAGCAGTGAGATTTAACTTTAGTATTTCTCACTAGTTTTAAAATCACACGAGTCATCTATCGTATCTGGCATTGCCCAAATTTTTCCAGTCAGATGATTTGTGTATTTATCATATGCTTCTTTTCTTGATTTTGTGTTGTATGATAACTTCACTAATGGCAGTACAATTTCTAAGCGAGTTGTATCTGTTGGGTCAATTTTTCGAAACACTAATCCCTCACATGATGAAGCAGCATTACTTCTATGATTGACTTGAATCGATTTTTCTTTATCATCAAAAAACTTTAGAGAATCTCTTTGTACTCTTGCTGATTGATACATTGCTTTTTTTATATCATCATTTAAAACTAGTGGATGATTATCAATCCACAGCTCAATATCATCCCTTATCCCATTATCATTTTGGTCAGGCCCCAGAAGAGAGTTGTCATCTTTTAAATACATTGAAAATGTATAGTGCTTAACAAACAATGCATTTGGTATTAGTTTATAGATAAATATTATTAATATAATACTTCCAAACCATTTTTGTTTTTTTGATAAATTGATTTTTTTAAACATAAATGCCTCTTATTTATAAAATTTGTAGGACTATATTAAAACTACACTCAAAAATAATTCCAAATGAGATATATGTATATAAAAAAAGTATTGTTTAATATAAAGAGATTCTTAACTTATCCCAATCAAATTTAGCAAAAATAAACCGATAAACTTAACGAGTAAATACTTCTCAACTAAACTTTTTAGTCGGATATTAATGAAGTTTATTTTTTCCATTTTGTTTATATTTATCTTTTCAAAAAACGTATTTGCACAAAATATGTATCAGGAACTTATTGATAAAATGCTACCAAGTGGTGATATCTCAAATTTAGAGCAACAAATACTAAAAGAAGACCTAAGACTTCAGACAATTATTATCGAGGCGATTAAAGAAGTTGAATTTTCTGATACAAGTATTCTCCATATAGATTCGGCCGTTAGTAATCTTGAAAAATCTTTTACATTAATTTCAGAAGCAAAGGCGATTAAGTTTGAGCAAAAGATTACAAAAGATGTAAAAGAGATTATTCATGCAAGCTACAATCCATTTAAAATAAAAGATCAAGTGGTTAAACTTAATAATTTTTTACTTCAGTATGCAAAAAAAAATACAAGAGTTGCCTCATCTTTAATTAGAAAGTTTGGAATGAATGTGGGTCTCTTCTATCTTATGGCGATGCAAGTAGACTACACTCTCCCCATGATACTCATGTATAATGGATACGGTTTTGGAGCAACATTATTTGCTATTCCCTTCTCCTCAACCTCAACAATGAGTTTTGCCTACCTTAAATCATCAATGAAATATATTCATCTTCTCAGAAAAATGGGTCTAAAAGATACTCTTCAAAATTATAAAATTTTTAAAGATGTAGCAGCCTTTCTTCACCGTGACTTCTTTAATTCAAATTATGTTGTGGACCTTCTTGTGGATGGTAAAAGGGCCCTCGTAACTATTGAGGAAGAAGGATTTTTCAAACGAATCAAACAAAAACTCGGATTAAATAAAAATATTAACTGGAGTAATTTAAAAGCTGTTCTTGAAAAATCAGATGAGTATACTGATTTTTTAAGAAAACTTGAAAGTGAAACAAGCTCTGATTTTGCAAAAACATTAAAATCTTTGCAGTATATAGAGAGCAGAGCCGATCTTAATATCTTAATGAAGATCTCTTCCAGATATAAAGATAGTTTAAAATTTACCAATGGACTCCCTCATACAGAATCAATTAAACATTGGGCCATAAGAGCTGCTAGTTCTAAGAATACGTCTGAGTTGTTAGATACGATGAGAGTCATGCCATCTGATATTCACCCACGACTCTTTAATAAATTATGGAAAGAATTTATTTTAGATAAGCTTACAACTTCCTTTGGAAATTATCTCTCCCTAGATCACTATAGATCCTTTAGAAGACTCATTGACCACTTCGATAGAGAGATACTTCCCTTCACCCTAGGGGCGAAAGAAAATTATATCTCTCAAGAATTAATGACAAGAATTGATGATTATCTTTATGATTCGTTA
>Ga0115005_10002721_pt1 | contig 14081 bp, 12 predicted proteins | sample ArcOceMetagenome_FD_87163 | JGI IMG/M metagenome (GOLD analysis project Ga0115005, IMG submission 87163) | Marine eukaryotic phytoplankton communities from Arctic Ocean - Arctic Ocean - Greenland ARC118M Metagenome | ecosystem: Environmental > Aquatic > Marine > Oceanic | place: Arctic Ocean... | reverse complement strand
TACCCTCACCAGCATACCAATGAACGAAAGCACGCTTGGCATCCATAAGATCGAACTTGTAGCGGCCCGCTTCAGCGAAGATCCCTTCATAATCCTTCTCAAGAGCAGCAATATCCTCAGGAGCTTCTGAGAATTCACCCTCCTCCATACCCTCACCAGCATACCAATGAACGAAAGCACGCTTGGCATCTATCAGATCAAACTTGTAGCGGCCCACTTTATTCGACAAAGTAAAGTATTCTTCAAGAAATTTTGTTGGGTTTTCTGGCCTCATTTTCAAACATTTCTGAAGGAACACAATTTTTCCTTTTTCCACGGGGTCATCGAAACTGAAGTTAGAATTTAGATATTGGAACACCGCGCGCCACGAAGAGAAGTCGGATTTACGACTGAGAACCAAGAGTTGAACTACACTGTGGGTAGATGAAGAGATGGACCCTTCCTTCAAACTGTCCATCAGACTATTTCCAAGACTCTCGTCATCGGTGAGTTCACCATTTCCAATATTGAGAAAAAAGAGTTGAACGACACTGTGGGTACACGGAGATGAAGACATGGACCCTTCCTTCAAACTGCCCACCAGACTATTTGCAAGGCTCTCCTCATCGGTGAGTTCGCCGTTTCCACAAAATCTTGGCAATATCAGATGCATCATGACGCCGCAGCTACCTTGAGAACTATCATCGTCATCTAGCTCTCTAAGTTTGTTGATTATTCGTGTACGCTTAATTTGCGTCACTACAACTGGATCAAGTCCACGAGGTAACTCCTTTGCCTCAGACAACTTCTTCATTACTTCAGGATCCGGTCTTCCCTCGAAATCCTCGTTCAAGACATTAAGGATGATATAGGATCCATCAGCTGACAAGTCTTCAGTTGCGTAAATCAAGTTCTCCGCCTTATCAAATTCAACGCCCAGAGTGGGCTTGCTATTTTTCAGCAATTCGGATATATCTAGTTCGAGGAGATCTTGCTGAGTTATGTATAGTTTATCAAGTTCGAGGAGACCTTGCTGAGTTATGTGCGGTTTGTTCATGTCACTGCCGTGGTCGCCGTCGCCGTAGATGCTAGAGATGTCGATGATCATACCATTCATACCGCCGAACCCGGCATCATTGTTGAATCCCCCCATCTCCTCGTATTTGTCGGAGCTCTTTATAATCGAAGAATGATGACTCCAGTTCTCATCTATATTTTGTAGTTCCATTTTTTCCTCGTGAGGGAAGTTGGCTGTTGCAATGCTTGAGACTGGCGAATTGTCCTTGTATGTAATCTTCCTCATGTGCAGTAAGGCATTGCTGTGCCAGCCGCCAAGCTTACTCATTCTTTGTTATAGGGAGGAGCGCGTTTAATGCAAAATCAACTTCAGACTCTTGCTAGAAGGATTGTTTATTTCCGTAAGAGTTCCGTGCAGGCTATACGATTTGCTTCTCACGTAGTGGTTCGTACGATTTCCTACAGTAATTTCTGTAAGATCGTTCTTTTTTTCAACAGGTTTCAACTTTATAAACCCTGTGGCATAAACACGGGTCTTATAATTTTATTATAAATAACACGTACACCGTACTATACTGAATACTGTACCGTGTAATTATCTCATTAAAAAAACACTACTTTGAAATCGCTTTGAGATGATGTCAATAGTTTCAGTTTACTAGCTACCGGGACCTAACCTGCCGGCGGGTACGCTACCTACGGTACGCAGTTTTGTTGCGCCCACTTTATTTTTATGAGTGAAGTTCAAAGAAAGTTAGAATTTACTGTAGATCAAGGAAAACCGCGCGCCACGAAGAGAAGTCGGGTGACATGACTTGTTTTGGGGACGTCTGTCATCTGTCCGTCCTCTTCCATTGAATTGTGTGAACCAAACCTGAACACACATTTCTTTGGTAGGCACGTACTGTAATGTAGGCACCCATCGTATTGTACATACTGTATCATACACTTTTTCGTCACAACGCATTAGTTCACATCAAACTCGCAACAGAGCTGTTTGAATATTCGCAAATTGCACACTGTTATTCAGATCCTTCTGTCATGCGATGACACAGAATTTGTTTCTCAGATAGCAGAAGTTCCCTTATCAAAGTTATTTTACGTTCACGAGTGCACGTAGCAGTGTTCATAAGCCTTTTCGACGTAAAAGATTGTGAGAAAGATGGAATCAATTCAATCGGCTGATCAGTTGCAACAATGCATCCTCGCTGCTACAGATCCAACATCAGCGGCAAAGAATGCTGCATCTTCCATGCTCAATCACATGTGCAATATGTTCCCTGATGCAGGATCAGCACTTTGTGTTCAACTTATGAAACAAGTTTATGAACAGAGTGAAGATAAAACTTTCAATGTGCAGGAGCAACACCAGATCGACAATGTCATATTCTATACTTTTACAACATTACAGCGGGCTTTATCGAAGCGATGTCAAAATTCTGAATGTATAGTTCCGCTTCAATGCCGTGCTGAGTTGAGACGAAATATATATCACTACATTTTGAGGTTCAATGATGGAACGCAAAAGGTTTTAAAATCGGAGCGTGTAATACCAAAATATTTGAGAACGAAAATTGGGGTTGTAATGTCGCTATTGATACAAGTGGATTTTCCAGACCGGTGGCAGAGTGCGTTCCAAGAATTGATGCAAGTTGCAGATTCTGGAGCCAGGAGTAGTTTGATCGAGATTATCCGCAAGGACATCTTTCTACGTACTCTTGATGGATTCTGTGACGAAGTGGTAGAACAAACTTCAATTGAACGGAACACGATGATAAAAGACTATATCAGAGGTTTGAACAGTCCATTTGCTCCAGCCATTCCCGTTGAAAATTCAATTTCAACAAGTATAATTCGCTCAATAATGGTGATTTTTCAATCAAGTATTGGGTCAGTGTATGAGCCAAAAAGTGATCAGTTGGGGAAATTGGAGATGCAGAGGCTTCCAATGAAAGCCCTATATGTGCTCAAACGTATTATTCCGTGGGTGGACATGTCGCTTTTCTTGAATGACGCCATTATCGGATCATTGCTGGCATGTCTGATGCATGCGGGGCCAGGTGATATCGATGATGACAATGGTGAAGGATCTCTAGCATCGCAATGTGCTACAGAAGCGGTAGATTGTTTTAAAGAGATCGTTAGCAAAGGAATGGAAGATCAAAAGAAAATAGAAATGATCACAGATCTAAACCTGTTGCAGCGAATTATTGAAAGTGGAGTGAACTTGGATACAGTAGATGGCACTCATATTAATATAGTCATCAGAATTGCAGAGCTCGTGACGATGATCGGAATAGAGATAACCAACTTTTGGGAGAGTGCAACAATGAACAACATGCCTTCGGATCAAATCATTGAATTGATGTCTTCTCAATTAAATTTACTGCTGGCTCTCTTCTTCAAATGTTTCGCCTACGACGACATCGATGTTTCCGGAGCAGTGATCCCACTAGCTTCGAGGTTTGTTTCGACTCTAGAGAAAGAAATGAATGCATTTTCGAGGAAAAAGGAGTTTAGCATTTCAGCGCATATGCCACAAATGTTGTCAGTTATGTACGAACAAATGAAATATCCATCAGACTTCGGATTCGATTACGAGGACGAGGATGATGCCGAGGAAGAGATGTACAGAGCTGAGCTTCGAAAACTAAACCAGACGGTTATCCGTATTTGTCCGGAAATGGCAATGCAATTTTTGTGCAATGCACTATCACAAATTCAGGCTCCCTTGGCATCTGCTGAAACTAACCAGTTAGAAGCGGCCCTTCGTTTGATCTACCATTACTCAGAAGGAGTGCGGCCTGTCCCTGGGGTGAAAGTAGTATTAAAGAATCAGATGTTCCGAGATGTACTAATAGCGTTACATTCCAGCGACGTCGTAGCTCACCCGCACCGCGAAGTCATCATACTCTACTATGACATCGTTGTACGTTATGCTGGTATTTTGCAAGATAAGCCAGAACTGCTTCCAAATATATTAAAATCTATTAGTGGCTCCAGAGGTCTTCAACATGATCATCCTCGAGTCCGCAGCAGATCGTGCTATTTGTTACTGAAACTAGTAAAGTCTCTTGGCTCCACTCTACGGCCATTTGTAGAAACTGCAATCGGAGGTATCCAAGGCCTACTGTCAAACCAGACTCTTTCCTTACACCCGGATGACACGTTATATTTATTTGAGACTATTGGACTATTACTCGGACGCACTGAACTCAGCGATGATGAACAGCAGCGATACTTACTGGCAGTGATTACGCCACATATGCATCGTATGGAATACTTACTAAAGTCACCAGACATGCAGAGTGATCCGGATAACATCGGAAACAACATAGCGTACTCTCTGGCCTCGTTGGCATTTCTGACCAAGGGGCTGTCGAGAAACAATTCTCCAGGGGTACAGTCCATACTGGCAGAAACAACACAAACCAGTATTCATATTTTACGTGCATTGCCTAATAACAATGTTCTGAGAAACAAAACAATGATTTATCTCCAGAGGATGATTATTTGTCTTGGAGAAAAGGTCTTGATGATTATGCCCCAATACCTTCAGGTGCTTATAACACATTGCACTCAAGAAGATTTGCTGGATGTTTCTCAACTCCTTCACCAACTCTGCTGCAAATTTAAAGCTCGTATGATACCCATTGTCGATGAGAGTCTCCTTCCTTTTCTCAAGAAGTGCCATGAACTCATACCAGATACTAATGAAAAAGAGGGCGCTGATTTACCTCCACATCTAGTAACTGAGCAACTTCACACCAAGAAAATCATGTTTGCATTTTTATACCAAGTTGTAACTAAAAACTGCACACCCGCTTTGTTATCGCCAACCAATGTTGGATCGTTGGAAGGTATTTTGAAAATGGTAGGAGACGGAGCAATCAATGTGCCAGACCCGAATATGAAAAAAGCATGTGTCCAATTTTTTAAAGAGCTATCAAATCAATGGTTAGTGAATGGGGTTGATGGCAGCAATACAAATATCGTCAGAGGGTTCCAAACGTATTTGGAGCAGACATTCATACCAGGGGTTTTCGGCATTTTTCTTCAAGACAGCTACAATGTGAAGGATGCATTGCAATACCGAGTTGTCCGTGAAATGGTAGGTATCTTGAGTCTCCTCAAGCTCAAGAGAGGAATGAAGGTAGAAACAATGATTGCTGCCGCAGTGACATCCAAAGGTTATCCCGTTAGTGTTCTTGCATCAGTTAGTGCTGCGAAAACAAAGGATGAAATGGAAGCGGCTATCAAAACACTGTTGCAGACAGTGAAGCAAAAGTGACAAAAATGTCTATTGAGTAATTAAAATACTAGAGAGCTTCACGTATGCTATTTTCCTGCTCGCGTAACATTTATTACAAATCTCTGTATTGAATTCTTGTCATCGTCCCCCGCTCTCAGACGCGTATCTCGGTCGTTTCTAAGATCTTGTTTTGAAATGTACCTGCCTGTCCAAATCAAACAACCACAACCATGCTTTCATGCGTTAACCTCGAAAGAAGGAGTCACACCAGCACTCAATTTCTAAAGACACCAACACTTGTCCCAAGAGGCAGAAAGACAAAAAATGAGCTCGTAGGTAAAAAAGTGACGCCTCAAAAAGCCGTTATTTCCAACTCGATTTTCGACGACAAAAAACAAAAAACAAAAACCAAAGCGTCTAAATCCTACATGGACGAATGACCATGTATTGATACTGCGTTATAAAGTAAACCAACACCAACGGTACACTTCGATTCTAACAATGGAAATAGACACGAGCACCAAAGTTCAAATAGCCAAAACTGCTCACAAAGTTAAAGGATGTCTTGATGGGTGGAAAGGGGAGAAGACTGACAAGGGCGTCACAAATGCACCTGTCGTTATTGTGGATCTTATCGGAGTCGGTGGCCTTGGCGTGGCAATTGCAGCCATCGTCCTAGCGTCGGGTGGTTTGTTGCTGGATGTTGTTGGAAGCTTCTTAACGTTTTTTGCCCCTTACATGATTTACCAGAAGGTGAGAAATAGTTGACGGACAAGTTCAAAGTGCTGCAGATACTTCTCTTTCTTTTTATGTATCATAATACAGATTCTGATTTAAATTCCCAAACTCTACTCTCCATGCCAGCATGTGTTAAGAGACTTGGGATCATTCCGTTCGCTTCTAAACGATCTTAGAATGCAGATAAATCAAATGATGATTGAAAACGACAAACTATCTGCGAACGTGAAGAAATTATCAGGAAATGTTGACGATTTGGAAAAAGTGGAGGGAGAACTTTCCAAGATTGTAGATGGAAATAGCATTGACCATTTAGTGGATGTCGTCAAAGAAACAAAGGAAATAAACGAGAAGATCAAGGTGCGTAAGGAAAGATCTGTGACGGGTATGCACCTTAATTAAACTATTTCACGAAATCCGCAAGCTCATCCTACCGGTACAATACACGCACACGGTCTTCCTAGAAAAATACGCAATCTGCAATTGTGCAGCAATTGATTACCACCGTCCTCCGCACAGATCGTAACTCCAATCTCAGCATTGGTCCCGAAGAAATGAAGCAGCTGATCATCAGCTTTGAGGCGCAAAGTTCATTTACATTCCACAAATTTCGTTTCATTCAACTCATAGGAGGTAAAAATAAGGATGTTCCTGTGGAGAAAATTGTTGCTGTCATTCGGAATCTCAAGGACGATACTATTCCTGAACATAAAAAGATTTTTTCACTCAAGACATGAGGTTGGCGTATTAGGTTTATTATGTTAAATGTACTTGTTACGGTACCGGTCTCAGTTAGAATGTGTGGTGGAAGTTGGTCTTTTCTCGAGAACGGGCACCGCGCTCTTGGATCATTCTCGACCAAACAATCATCCACTCAAAGTTCGACTCGAAGCGCAACTGTTTCAAAAATCAATCCATTTCATCACCAGGGGTATCTATGTTAACTGCCATCCCATAAACTGTAACAATACAATGCATAGAGTTATTCTCCCACATAACCTTACACAATCCATCTTTAGCCGTATCCCAATACGTTGAGGCAGCAGTCGTCAACCCTGCACCATTCTTTTGCATAATGATCACAGTCAGGACATACTTGAATGGACGGTTCAAAGATTGTAATCCTTTGAGCGCATTGGCTATTATGTTGTTGGACCAGTCGTTTACCTTTTTCGAGGTGTACATGGTGTCGTTGAGGACAGATCCAATGGCGCTTTTGATCGTTGTTTCGACGTCTTCGACGAGGAATTCTTCTCCTATTTCTTGAAAGTCCATGGCGGTGATGGTGAGCAGTCGAATGATAGAGTTTGAAATGGGAGAAGATTGCTTTGTGAATTTTGTGAAGAGAAGAACATTTCAAAATATTTGAAAAATCATTTTCGGGGTTGGGAAAATGTCTTAAAATTTATGATATTATTGTACCACCTCTACCTCCACTTTTGCTGCCACCTCCCAGACTTTTCTCCACCAGCTCTATATTGTTTTGGGTTTGAATGACGTCTTCGTCAAAGACCTCACCTCCCTCAGAAGTGGCATTCAACAATTTAAATATCCGCAGAGCTTCCCGGAGATGAGACATGGCCGTTTGACCCTCACCTTTCGTAGCCAGTAATGCTGCGATAGCATTCAATGTTTTCGCAACTTCAGGATGATCACTTCCAAAACCCCGTTTGATTTCCAGTGCTTCTTGATATTCGTGCATAGCCTCTTCATAATTGGATAGATGAGCGTGCATCAATCCAATACTGTGACGAAGGATGCCTGTCATGGCCGTTGCCTCTTTTCTTGAGTATTCTACTAAACTTCCATCGTCCTCATTCTCATCCTTTTGTTCTTCGCGTTCTTCCCTCTTTTCCCTCTTTACAACTAGCAAATGTTGCTCCAAAGCCTTTTTGTATTTCTCCATAGCCTCTTCATACAGCTCCATCCCTTGCAAACAATCACCAATATGCATATTCAAACTCATGATATGCTCATTCCCCTCCGTAGATGATGAATTTTCCCAATGTTCGCGTATTCTCAATGCATTCTCGTATCGTTGACATGCCATCTTCAGATCCCCATGCTTTCGATAAATCATGGCAATGTTTTCATCCAAGGATGCTACATGTGGATGGTGCGACATATCTTCTTCACCTTCCACTTGACCGTCTTGTTCTTCATCATCCTCCAGAGTTTCGCCATGATGGATATAATGACTTTCAGCCTCTTCCAGCATCCGAACATATTCCAACGGATCAGTATCAGTATCGGTTCCTTCTTCTTGATCCAATTGCATTTTCACTAGCGCCAGACCATTCAGGGTTTTACCAATCTCAAAGTGATAAGAGTATTTCGAGGAGAGAAGATCTGTTTTCATAGCGAGAGATGCGTCGAACCATTTAGATGCTTCTCGGGGATTTTGGAGGCGGGATTGGATGGATCCTATTGTGTGCATTGTGATGGCTATATCAAGATGTTGTGGTGGGCCAGAGATGCTGGCAGATGAGGTCGAGGTGGGTTTGGAGTGTTTTTGGATAAGGTTGGAAAGGATTTCTTCTTGTAGGTTTTGAGCTTGTTCCATCATTCCTAGGTCCCATTGCATCGTGGCTACATTTCGCATAGACTTTATAATTTTGTGCTCGTTAGATGTTGGGTCATTTTGGATATTGGCAAGCTGTGCCACTGCCTCATTGAGTTTGTGTAGTAGGTTATTGTAGGCTTTCTCTGTACCAGTTTCGGCCACTGATTGTGCCCTGGTGATTTCTTGTTCCTGTTCCGCTGCAGGAACGCCTTCTTCATATATCTTCAATGATAAGGGAGTAGTGGAGTAACGCTGACATGTTTCGTACGTGTACTTGTATTGGCATCTCTTTAATGTTTGGTTTGTTATGTGAGATCGCGATGACAAGGTTGATAAACTACATGTAATCCTTCCACTTTGAATTCCACTCGTATTTCCTAGCACTAATGTACGTTGTTGTCTAGCGAGTCTAGTGAAGACAGGTCGTATGAACAGCATAGTCTATTGTAAGATTGATTTGAACTACTAGCTAGGTACGAGTACCTGGTATTATGATGGCGTGTAGCGTGATAAGATTTGCTTGTCATCGACGGCTTCAGTAGACAGTAGCACTACAGTACGGTGTACGGTACCGGTCGGTATGTACTGTGCAATCAATGCGGTGAAAAAATGAGTTCAGAACGTGAAGTGAGGTCCATGAAATACCCATGACTCCAACGCGGTTTGATGGTCGCAAGCAAGAGCAATCCCAACAAGAAGCAAAGCGACATTCGATCATTCGATTGATTCATTCGACGAGCACGTAATGCAAGTTCAAAGTGTTGTACTTTTAATTATTAAACACAATCCAACAAGATAATAAATAAATGTCAAAATGGCCAATGAAAGTGCATCAAATCCCGATGGGTCACAAAGCACTTTTGAACAGCAATCAGAAGAAGGTTATGTCAAAACAGCAGCCTATAATTACAGTAAGTCTCAATAGTCAACAATAGCCGATGAAGACATTTTAATTGTGTGATATGAATATGGAGATGCTAACGCTGGGAATGCTTCAACAGTATCTCGGAAATCATTTGTTCATGGAGCACGAAACGTCGAAATGAAGGGAAAATCCATAATCCACTCGGGCGCTCACATACGCGGCGACTTCCAAACGGTGCGAATAGGTCGCTATTGCCAAATTGGGGAAAACACCATACTCCGGCCTCCATCCTATCAAACATCCCTCAATCCCCAGGAAGAAGAACCAATTAAATTTCTACCACTGACGATTGGGAGCCATACGAGAATTGGAAATAATTGCGTGATTGAAGCAGCGGCGATTGGTGCATCGGTGTACATTGGCGAGAATTGTGTCATTTCCAAAAGAGTCATTATTAAGGATTGTTGTTATATCGAGCCTGGGACGGTGATTGCACAAGATATGGTGATACCCCCTTTTTCCAGGGTGAGAGGTTGTCCTGCGAGGTTAGTGGAGGAAGGTTTGACGCCGGAGAGTGTGGCTGTTACATTTGTGGAAGATTGTGTTGATTTATTTGGAGATTTCGTTCGGAAGCATGTGGAATAGAATAGGATATTGAATATTGAAGCTTTGGTGGAATGTACAAGTAGATAATTGAAAAGATCTTAAGATTGATGTATGATTCGATTCATTGGCGGGGGAATATAAGAGTTACTCTACAGCATCACTGCTTCATCTTTTGCATCTCCCTCATGTTTCCGTTTCGAACCACTACTAGTAGCGCACGTGCGCGCTTTTATCCTATTTCCATCCATAAACCCAATACTGTCCAACAGATTGTTCTGCTCTTCTGTATGGCAAGGCTTCACCTTCTTCGAGTTATTGCGGTATTTGATACGCTCCTTGGTCACCCACCGATAAAGTACCTGGTCCTTATAATTCTTTGGCAGCCTACAATGTCCATGAATGGCATGAAATTCCTTCAAATTCTCATATCGCTGCGACCAAGTATTTGAAGCTCGATCCCATACAAACCCAATCGCATTCAGCAAATCAATCTTTTTTTGAGTAATATAAGCCTTCTTATCTCCAGATATGAATTTATTATATTCAACAATCTGACCATTGCACCAAGTACCCAAAGGATCCTTTCTTCTCTGCGGAAGCTTGCCTGGATTCTGCTGAATGTAATCCCTAATCTTTTCATAATTCTGCATCCAAGCATTATCGCGCGGTGCCCAATCAAACCCAAGCCGCTGGAGAGCGACGATCTTATAAGGCTCCAATCGATGTGGATCATTAAGGGGACGACGGCCTTCCTGCCTCGTCTTACCTACCCAGGCACCCAACATGGCCAAATCTGGATTCTTGATCTTTTCCTCCTTGCTCCAATGCCGTTTCACATCGCAATGCCCGTATTGCCGTTTGAATTCCATCAACTGTTTATACATGCTGTTCCACGGTGAATCCTCCTGCAAGAGTGAATCCGTGAGATCTTGAGTGGTAGAAGTGAGGATGGAGTCAACGGATTCTTTCTGTTTCTGCGCGAGGGTGAGATTGGTTTGTGCTTGGACGAGTTGTTGTTTGGCTTGTTCTATGGCGTGAAGTGCTTGATGCTGGGCTGAGAGGATGGTATCCATTTTTTGTCGTGCCTTGGTGGAATTTACATTTGTTTTTGTGGTATGTGCAATACAGCTAGCTGGTTGCTCTCGTATTGTAGTTTTTTGTGGGTGTGCATTAGCATGTTGTTGTGGAGTTGAAGTAATTCTATCTGCGCTAATGCCAGCTCCTTCTCTTGGCTCAATTTGCGTTTGCGTTTCTGCCTCTTCATCTCCAGTCAGAGATGAATTATGATCGAGAAAGGGGCAGGTGCTGCCAGTATACCCCGCCGCTAGAGCTTTATGTTCAGGAGGCATGACATCGTGCATATGTTCTTCATGATGACAGGACTGTTGGTATACCGGTAACTCATGTTCATGTCGATTGCAAGCGCCCTGTCTTTGTTCGTTGGCATTGACATTGTTGTCGATGGCTTCATCGTGTTGGTGTTGCGCCACACCAACATCTACATCCACAACATCTACATTTTCTTTTGGGGAATCTTGATGGTGTGCAAAGGGACATCGGCGAGCAACTCCTTCGTTTTGAGCAAGGTCGTAAAAACTGTGCTGATGAGGTGAATTCGGAATCTTCATATTGATTTGTTGCAACATTAGATGTTGCAATTACTTTGTGGCCTTTCGGAATATGGTGGTTATGACGGTGGGTGATGTGGAACATAGGAGGCGAGCGAGGTTGAAGTTGTTTTGATACGGCGGGTTGTTGCTCCAAGGGAGGAAGTTAGTTGCTCCATTTGTCATATTTTCGTTGTCAAAATGCGCGCGAAAACCTCTCCTTCAAAATAATTGAAAATGAAAAAAATAAAAGAACAGGAACCAGGAACCCACAAAGCCAATCAAGACAGACTGATCGATCTCAACTCACAACTTCTTTAGAAACGAGTACTGTTCCGAATCTCACTTCTACTTGCGAACCTCTCCAATATCGTTTCACAGTACGTGTAACTGGTAATCCTGCCGACACTCATCCATAAATAAACTTACAGCAAGCTGCAAACATGAAGGAAAGCAACAGACTGATACTATCTATCGCTCATAGACCTCTACCAAATGATTTACTTGATAAGCTCATAAATGAAACAGCCTCCAAGTCCAAGCAATTGCTCGCGGAAATGGAAATGACATCCAATCATCACGGCACAAACCCAATATCAAAGCAAACACTTCACGTTCTCCTCACAGGCTCTCCATCCATCACAGTACCGGGCAGAACCTATGACGACTGGGAAACAAAGTGGACACCCGGCGAACACATTTTTGCAAAGTTCATCGATCGCGTCGGTCTCCAAAAATTTCACCGCCTTCCCCGTAAAGGTGAGCCAAGGCTCAATGGTAAACTCGTCGATGTGAAGCAGAATGATTTCGAGATTGATTTGGATGGTGGTGGAAGTTTGGTCGAGGAGCAGTTGAGGAATGAGCTGCTTTGGATTGCGATCAATGTGAAGCAGCATTTTAATCTTTATGCTAAGGCTCCTGTTTCGGACGTGGTCATATTGTATCCATTTGATCATACTAGTGTTGATGGTGACGATGATGATGGTGATGGTGGGCAAGGGCAAATCAGCATGGGGGCAAATGAGATTGCTTCCACGATCAATAATATTTTTCACAAAGAATGGTCTGAAACAGAGGGACCACTGGGTGGTGTTCAAATTTCAATTCAAATTGTTTCGGTTGATCCTGTGGAATCAAAAGATGGCTGGGTGCCTTCGTTATAATGAAAGCAAATTGAAAGAACATTATTTTTAAATAAAGACATATTATATTCTGATCATTTTGATTGGGTTTCAAATAAACATGAAGCACTCGTTTCTTCCTATCGCCAGCTTGTTCCTATTCATTCAAAACTGAAATATTGCCTTGTTTTCGTGGTCATTCTCCAAATAATCATTGCCGCCACGCTCAGCATGTGACGACTTCTTGTGTATAATCCGAAGAATGCGAAACAAAACCTAAAGCACTCATCAACGCGTTCGTTTCAGCATTAATATACTCTTCAATTCCGATCCCGCCGATTTTGAATGACGGACCTTCGGCCCAGATTTTATCCTTTCAAGACACCTTGTGGGAAAGAGTGAGCGGAGGATATTTCCATCAAATGCCATCAAACTGAGAAAGTAAGTAGGAATGAGCGTGATTTTGGGTTTACCCAGTACAGTGTAAATCGAATCGAATAGTCCCACAACAGAACTTTGTGTTACAATCGATCCTATACTAGTCAGCGCATGAAGAATCAAAAATGAAGAGGAGGAAAATGTGGCGGGTGGTGAGGTGCATGAACTAACCTCATTTTAGCCATATCTTTGTCCGGACCTACTGTAAGCCTTTTAATAGTCTTTTAATTCATACGTGTGTATATAGTTTAGCCAGAAGTCACAAAAATGAAGGGCCCGGCCAAAGATTGAGATGTACCGTACGAGAGGGTATGTACTCGTACGCACGGTACCCCCCCCGTTGCGGTACATACGGTATCATACCGTACGTACGTATCGATAGCCAATAGCCAATAGCTATTGGCGCAACACACAACAAAACCGCGCAAACACGGCACTTTCATTTCTTCAAATCTCCATCCTCTAACTTCTATGAAGCTTTGTTTTTAAAATAAATGCTGAAGAATTGCCGAAATTAAAAATTGTGAATGAACAACCGCGTGAATATGAATCTCCCAGCTTTTCTTACTATTTTGTTCGCATCCTATGAAGGGAGGTCTTCAATGACGGCATTACAAGCAAAGGTTGATAATTCTGATAGCGATAGCGGATCATTCAAATTATTTGTACGGTTTTCTAACCTAATTGGAGGCCCAACATTTCTACCGATACATGCTGAAATAATGCTTTGGGATTGTGAACGTGAAATCGAAGAAATAGAAAACGTTGAACGGAACCCAGGTCGCACTGGTGGAGAGATGAATTTTCTGCATAGAATTGACTTTATACCTTTGAAGCCGACTGAGCCAAGTACAATTTTGCGGTTGCTTTCTTTTCAGAATGTGGAAGGTTTAGT
>Ga0115005_10002720_pt1 | contig 14082 bp, 4 predicted proteins | sample ArcOceMetagenome_FD_87163 | JGI IMG/M metagenome (GOLD analysis project Ga0115005, IMG submission 87163) | Marine eukaryotic phytoplankton communities from Arctic Ocean - Arctic Ocean - Greenland ARC118M Metagenome | ecosystem: Environmental > Aquatic > Marine > Oceanic | place: Arctic Ocean... | reverse complement strand
TACTGGTTATCTTTGCACAGTTTGCACACTCGATTCCTTCAGGTTTCTGTTTCTACCATGTGGAAGGTGTGGGGACTTTACTCGTTGCTAGCCAGTTCTCAAACGGCTCAAACTAAAACGATGACTCCACCACCGCCACCGTCGTAATCACACTTGCATCAATCGATTAGCTTCACCGTGGTACCAACCAATTTCAATTTATTTTACACGCGTCTGTACTCACAATAACCAGCGCGTCACTACATTTTCCAAACAAACATGAGACAACATGAATTAAAAAAGAAAAACAAATTTTAAAACCATGTCATCAGCAACAAGCAGTTCAGCCCTGGAAGCTTTCAGAGAATACGACGAGATGATACAGAAAACAATTGAAGCCACTGAACGAGCAAATGAACTGCACGACTCTTTGGTTGCTGCTCGTACTTTTAGCCCGCCGCCTGAACCTGATGAAGTCATACTACCTCCATATAATTTTAATTATATTTCTCCTCTTTCGCGAAGGACACTGGCAACGCCACCGGTTTGGAAAATTCAAACTGGTTTGCCGTTACCAGAACAAGACAGGGATCTTCGCCACAGCGTATCACCAACACACAGAACATTGGCTTCTCCCATACATGCTTCGTCGTTGGTACACTCCCTCACTCGATCCCCTACTGCTTCCCCCGTAACATCACCCACACGTTCACCCACACGTTCACCCACAAGACTAAAAAAAATACCCAGGCATTCTTTGTCACCTTCCAAACTATCACCCACACGACGCAGTCAAAAACTCACGACCGATCGACTATCCAACCCCAATCGTACACAAGTAGGTTCATCTCCCCCGCTCGACCGTGCTTTATTAAGATACCATCCTTTGGTACAAGGAGACAGTGTCTGTGGAGAACTTTTAGTATATGGATTAGCAGGATCCAAATCTATTGATCATGGTCTACAAAAACGTCTGCCACGAAACGTGGGTTTAAACTCTCGGTTATCCCAAACTTTGTCGGGCAAATTAAGTTGGGGAAGAGCTTACACGGTATTGGATCCCAGGTCTGAACTTTTAGCCTGCTACACGGATCGAATGAGTTCCAAAGCAATCAAAATTATTCGGCTCCAAGGTTCTCAATTAATATCAATTGGTAAAAAGAAAAACACAGGTGGTGATGCTAGTCTTCCAATGTTTTGTTGGATCATTCAAGAAAAAACAGGTGCATCTGCAACAAAAACATATACTTTTGGCGTTCCTTCAGTTGATGTGGCTCGACTATGGACTCATTCATTAAGATTTACAATCACTCAACAAAATGAACGAGATATTTTATTGGAAGAAAGACAACGAAAACGAAATCGTTTAGCACAAGTTCTTTCAGCATCAAACAACACACCCACTCGGTACAAAACGTCCCCATTACCCAACACGTGGGAAGTTATGTTGCACGATGTAGAACAGTGCACTCCAATACCTGTGAATATGCAAGAACCGGGCCAAGATGAGTCTTACAAAGACAACGAGACAATGACAACAAGGGCACTCTTGAAAGAAATGGGATTTGCTGTTGTACAAGATGTATACAAAGGACGTATCATTGGGAACGCACTTGGTACTGTGGCAGGACAAGCATCAATACGCATTCAATCTTTTTTACGGGGCAGCATGTTGCGAAGCCGCTTTGGTCTTCGTCGAGGTCGGAAAGGTCTCTTTGTTAGAAAAAGATCGTTGTATCACCATGCCCTGTTAAATAAAAGTGCAGTGAGCGCCGAAGTAAGAAAATTAAGACCTACAGAACCATATGTATTGAGCGAACACATGGAAAGATTGTTGGCGTTTGCACCTCGAACAGCTCGGAATGCCGCAAGAAAAATTCAAAGTATGGTTCGAGGAGTGGTTGTCCGAATAAGTTTTCTACTTGTTTTTAGATTGCAACGAAATGTATGTTGCAGTATTCAAGGTTGGTTCCGAATTATGACAAAACGTTGGATCAGAAAACAACGCAAAGCTGCTACACGCATACAACAAGACGTACGTCGATGGCTAGCAAAATGTCGATTAAAAGAACTTCAAATTGAAACATGGCATTTTGTAAAAGATACTATTGTGTGTTTTCATTTGGCAATAGTGTTGGATACAACGCTTTCTCAAAGATTGGCATGCAATTGGTTGCGTACACAAATTTGTTTGCTTCGTATGCGACGAGCACGAAGATCTGTTAAAATCATTAGTAGATTTTGCCGGTTTATTGTTGGTGGTAAAGTCGCAAGAATGTTTCAAGCAGCTGTTCGTGCAATTGTACGCGTTCAAGCAAAGCTTCGTGCAAAAAGGGAAGTCACGGCATACAGAAAAAGAATTGGTGTAACATTGTGGGCTCTTCGTGTGATTGTTAAATGGTGGAGAAGTCACACCCCAAGAATCTCAGCGCGTACAATTCAATCGGTATGGAGAATGTACAAAGATGGACGTCCATTCCATGCTACTAAAAAAGCAGCATTGATTTTGGTCTCACGAGTACGTGGTTGGAGCTGTATGCGATCATACAAACGCCAACTATCAGCAGCAGTAGTAATAGAATCTTGTGTGCGGCAGATGGTGGCTAAAAGGCAAGCTAAATTGGCGGTATGGCAAATTGTTAAAATTCAATCGTTGTTTCGTATCAGAAAATCACGTCGAGTTTTGAAATCATTGTTGGACAATGTAGAAATTCGACGAATACAAACATGGTTTCGCTGTGTTGTGGCCAAGTACAAGTTTAAAGCAAAAAAGATACACCAGATTTTAATTTCAAAATGGTGGACAGGTCTGTGTTTCCTCTTCAAGTTACAGTCTGCCATTGTAATTTCAAGAAACGCTGCTACTTTGATACAGACACATGTACGAGGATTGGTAGCGCGAGGACATTTTACACAAGATGAATTACGTGGCCTGCAAGAATTTGTTGATTTAGGAGAACAACACTTTTTAAAAGTATTTCGCAACACTGGTCACTGTGTAAGAAATCAACCAACATCAATGCCTCCAACAAGAATTAAAAAACAAAAGAAACTTGAAAAATTTGATTACGAAGAGTTTAAAAAAGATATGGCGAAAAAAAAATCTGAAAGGATGACCAAACATAGACGATTGTCTTATGTTGCGGTAATACAATTGAATGGAAAAGCGTTGCGTTTGGATCGTATGCAAACAACTTGTCAAAACTACAATTCTGTCAACAACCCAGGGATTCAAAACAACAAAGATCCCCCTTCATCTCGCACAACATCATCAACTACCACTATAACTTCAACTACATCTCATCAACGTGTGCAATACACATTGACCCGTGTTCCCAATGTTCAGTCACTGAATGTCACTCTTCGAGAGCTCAGTCTTGCTGTTTTGGTACACCCATGGTTACGACGACACCGTCTTGGTGTACAACAATTAATCAAAACTCTTGCACAATGCCCTCAGTTGTTCAACACTTGCATTGTAGTTCCAGAATACAGTAACAATGACATGCACATCTTGAAAGACAGTACATCATTTCCAAGCCCCAAGAATGTTGTACTGCTGTCAGCACTGGAAGAATACCCTGTTCGTTTGCCCAGAAGTATGGCACAGTTGATTCTGAACCTAGGTCATTCGCAAGCATCCCAAATGACTGTTCGTGATTTCGTAAAATACGCAGGTGTTCATGGCAAGTGTGAAAAGACATTGCGCAATGCGTCAAGATGTTTTCTGAATAATTTATTCACAACTGATATACGTGATATGCAAGCCGACCAACGCCACAGAACGATAGAAATGTTGGTGTACCCCCCCCAAAGAGTTCTTTTTAATCGATTTCTGGAAAGAATTCATGCCAGATTTGCTGAACGCTCTCAAAGATTCACTAAATTAGACAAAATTGGTACATCTTTGTTCAGTGAATTTACAAACACAAAGGATGGTTTACAAAGTTTGCAACTGCTCACTCAACCACCACATTTGCTTTATTCTATTACAAAACAATTGTCAAAGATTCGACTCGCCACACTAACAGCGTCGGAATCTTACGCAATACACGATGATGCTGGTGCGTACTTTTTGACCAAACAAATCATTGAATTTATTGATACTTTTATTGCGGTAGGAAGTGAATGGGATCTGGATACACCAAATAAATGCCGACAACTTGAACTACGAGTACAAGCACTAACGCACTGCATTCCTGGTCGATATCGATGGTCGTATAATTTTGCAGTCAGTTCCAAAGTTGTTGCATTGGACGGAGCTCTTGGTTCAGTATATTACGGTCGTGAAACTTTTGTACCTGTCTTTTTAGAATGCTTGGACATGTTGAACACATTGGGTGCCGTTCAAAGTTGTACGCAAGACACGCTACAAAACGAACAAGCACAAATAAATCGTGTTCGACGAGAGCACCAACTGAAACGTTTAATATCTCAACGAAGAGGCGATGGCGCCACCGTAGAGTCATCCTCAATAGACGAAGAAGGAAACAATTTGACATGGAACGAAGGCAAAAACAATGGCAGTGAACACAAAGAAAACAGTGAAGACAATCGTGATCTGGATAGAAAGTACAAAGAAGTCGACCAATGTGACGAGGGCAATGAGGACAATGAGGACAATGAGGACGACGAAGACGAGACCGACGATATTTTTACATTGTTAGAACACGACAATAGTAGAATGACATCTCATTTATCCAACATCCAACAATACGTATCATCAGACGATTTATCAAAACTCACGGAAAAATTGGTCCAGGCTATGCCAGTCAATTATCACAGTGCTTCTGGCTCTTTTGATTTTTCAATGCAAATGCAAAGCATCCTGACAAATTGGGTACTGGAATCGGCGGCGAAGAATGATCCCGACGAATACCCGAAATTAGAATTTTTGCAACGGGTACCTTTTCACATGGCATCATTGCATGCTGTTATGGAATTGTGGGAATCAACTGTTGAAAACAAACCAACCGAACAATTGCCACCATTGGAGCGATCTCATTTAGACATTCAATTTATATCAACAATATGCGATCAACTTCATCATTTGGGTGAAAATTTACAATCGATTGATACGCATAAAACTCGTTGTGAAGTGCAACGTAAAAGATGCACCAATTACATTAATTGGGTACACGATGAACGCAAACGATGTTTCAAACATTGTCAAACATCCAGAGAATATTTAAAAAGGTGTACAACCAAACAAAAACAAGCAGAACGCGTGGTCACCGTTGCTGCATCACTGAGCATTGCACCATTGGAAAGACCAGACGGGGTTGATAAATCAAGGGTTGAATATTTTGAAAGTGCAGTGGTCATGAATTCAGCGGCGTTTGAAGCTGCAACAATTGAACTCAAAGCATTGGAAGACACATTAGATGGTATACGCAATTCAAACGATGATTGCAATACCACACTCGATCGTATAGATGTTATAGGAAAACAACACAATTCATGGGTTAAACATTCCAATCGGCTTCACAATACAACAATGAGCCGCCTGGAACATGTTGTCCCAAAAATTCAAGCGGCTTTGCAAGACATTGTCTGGTACGAAGAATCAGTTGAATCGATGGATCAGGTACAATTGGTACGTGCTGCCACTCGTGCTCTTGACGACTTTGAATTAGGCGAACAGCAGCGCAATGAATTACTCGCCAGCAGAGAGGTATCCATCCACGACATGAGATCACAAGCTAGAATATTCCGAAAACAATGCAGGGAATATTTGTTACATTTATGGTTTGCTTTGGATAAAAATGTATCATGGTATTTTGCATGGGAAAATGAATTCCTTTTAAATTTGGAAAGACCGTGCACAATTGTGGAGGAAAAAATAAATGTGTTGTACGACCAAGTTAAACTTGCCCAAGAATTAAACAAAGAAAAAGTAGATGCTTTGAAAAACACAGCAGATCGAAACCGTACCAAGTGGCACGAAACAGAGAAAATAATCAGTAATTTTTGGTGGTTCAAATTTACAAAAGAACAATGTGTTTGGTATTCCAAATGGCAAGAATGGCATGAAACGATTCGCCATGAAAAAAAAGTATACGAAAACCAAAGAAAAATGGAAGCACAATTAGCCCAAGTAAAAGAAGCAATCAAAGAAGCAAAACAGATTGCAATTGCCAAATTCAACAAAGGAGATATTGTAGAGGCAAAATGCAACGGTTGGCATCAATGGTGGGTTGGAGAAATACGCAGAGTGGAAGATTTAATTCCAGGTTCAGGTAAATTTACTTATTTTTTGAAATTCCAAGATGGGGAAAGAATAAGAGGTGTTGAAGAAAGAAGATTGCGACCCCCAACAAATAAAACACCCGACCGTTTGTTTGAAATGCAGGAAGAAAGTTTTTGTGAAACATCCGATTATACAAATGACAGTTTAGGTAACCCGGGTTCGGAAGAAACAGATTATTATTTTGAAACAGACAGTGATATCCCACCATTGGATGCGGAAGATATGAGCGAAGAAAAAAAACAACAAATGAAAGAAAAAGCTGCACGGAAGAAAAAAATATTAAAGCAACGCCGAAAAAATGCTAAAAAAAGACAAGAAGACAAGAAAAATAAAGCAGAAAGCACAAGTCACAGTCGTGGCGCCAATGTGAATGGCAATGGTCAAGTTGAGAATGATGGATCTGAAGATGATAATTATTCGTCCTCGTCGTCAGAAGACGAGGACGAAAAGGAACCCGACCCACTTCAAGTTGTGTTGGATTATGCTATTGAATTTTTAGAAATTTTTCCAAATGCTGGGCGTGACGATGTACCATGGGAAAAACTATTCGTGGAAAATGGATTTGGTGATAAATATTCTGAATTTGAAGTCGATAGACTCACGAGCATCTATGATTTTAGAAAAGGAAGATATTTTCCAGTTGAACAAGTGGACAAAATCGAAAAGGGTACGAAAGAAGAAGAAGAAGAAGAAGAAACGAAAAGTGTTGCAAGCGTTCCTCGCGACGTAGAATACCCCGATTTAATTGTTGCAGCTTTGCAAGGAGATTGGGATCGTGTGCGAATAATTCTTGATTCTGGAGCAGATGTGAATCTGATGGCTGCTGATGAAGAAACACCATTGTTTGCAGCAGCAAGGAATGGGCACGTCGAAGTAGTTCGATTGTTGGTGAAAAGTGGTGCCCGAGTAAACAAAATCAAATCCACTACAAATGAATCGGCTGCATTGGTCGCCCGGAAAGCAAAGCACGAAGATGTGGTCGAATTATTGTATGAATTAGGTGCACGACATGTCCCACGAGTACGACCACCTGTATCATTTTTTGGGCATCGTAAATTGGAAAATTTGGAAATTTCAGAAACAGATAGTGATCGTAGTTCAGATCGACACAGTTGGGATCTTGATGCAGATCACCCATTAAATTTTGAGGACATGTTTAAACCCGTGTCAGTGCGTCGAAAAGAAAAAAAACATACTCGACGCCTAGAAAAAATTGCCTTAAAAATGAAAAATGAACCATTGACAGAGGAGGAAAAAAAAGAAATGTTGTTCAGAGTATCCAAACGTACCGCACTTCAACAGTGGGACACAATTGTAAAATGTATAAACGAAGCTACCGCGGACGCTAGAAAATTGGCTTTCTCTTTCACACCTCCGTTCAAACATAATGTATGGAATGCTGGTACAAAAGTAATAGATCATGATCCCATTAAACTGATGCCACAAGAAAAACGTGCAAAAATGTTGAATGCTCTCTCCCATCTCCACCGTCTTCGATTGGCCATTGAATGGAGAGATTACCCGGCTGCATGTAAACTATCAAAAGAGGTAACCCACAAATTTGAAGTCGCAAAAATACGTATGAACGAAGCGGGTGGTGTCATGCATTTTGCCAATGGACCTTGGAATACGTTGGCAGCCACAGAATTAAGTTGGTTGGGCCAAATTTCATCAGCAGTACCAATACTGAATCGATTGTTATTGAAATTGCAAAGCCGCTATGATTTACAAATACTGGAACATTTGCCGGAAGCAAAACGAATGGTCGACATTGGCAACTACGCCGACCCAGCTGGCCTCGATGTTACCAACATCTATCGACTGCTTCAAATATTTCATCGATTATCAACTCTTCCCATAATAAAGAAGAAAAAAATAACAACCAAGCAAAGGAAGGAAGCCGCCAAACAAGCTGCACTGGAGGCAGATGCATACAACGGAGAAACGAAGCAATCCAACACCACCGACGCTGCCGCTTTGGCACCTGCATATGAAAGACCCAAAGAACGACATGTACTTCAAGCAGAGGCTGCTGCTAAATTGGCAGCTGCAACATTAGAAGAAAAAGTATTAGAAACAAGAATGATTGTGCAAGCTTATGGTGAATTTACGAAGCGTAAAGTTCCTATTAGCGCCGCGACAATGAAATACCATGTGAGACATCGATACAACGCAATGGATGGTCATATAACCTGGGAACAATTTGTTGATTGTGCCACGACACCGTTAAAATCACGCTTACAAATCCATCGAATGTATCACATCAGCCGTGGATTGAAAGCCAAAGATCTTTTGAAACATAAATTTCGAAAATGGGCTGTTAGTTTGAAAAATAAAATATATCTTAAATATGGGCAAGACCTGCCTGGTCTTCGCTGGATCAAAGAGAAAGCCGCTGCTACACGCATTCAGAATTGGTATCGTTGTTTGAATGAATATTATGCGTTTCTGAAACAAAAATATGTATTTGATCAATGCAAAAAAGTTAACGAGGCAGGTCTAGTGCTCCAAAATTTCTTTTGGCAGCATTGGTTTCGTGTTTCGTTGCGCGAACGAGTAACTCGTGATTTTATTATGGTGTGGGACGAAGAAAGTCAAGCTTCCTTTTATGTGGATACAACATGCATGCGAGGACGGCTCAATTTACCAACAGTTACCAAAGGATGTTTGCGTGAATATGCAACGGAAGAAAGGTATAAAAATGTAATAATAATACGCGCAATACGGCCGATCGAATTAACAAAAAAAGCAAAAATATTAAACATGGAAAAACAGGTTAGGGTTAGGGCAACGAGAGTGCAAAAGGCTTTGGAGAAATCGAGAGGTAAATTGTTTTCCCGAGAAGAGTTGCTGGCTGTTATTTTTGAAGTTATGGAAAAAGACAACACGGACGTTGGTGTGGCTCATGCAAATGGCATTTTGGAATGCTTGGTGTCACACGGGATTTTGGAATCCAATGAAGATAGTGGAAGATTTCGGGTTACGGTGACATACAGGGGAGACATCGCCGCAAAAAAATACTAGAAATTTATTTTATTTTGTGTTGTACCTTCTACCTAGATTAAAACCGGTACCTAACTGTTGACGTTGAAACTTGAAACGTGTGAATGTGTGGGGACGCGTGTTAGTGTTAGGTCCACTACAGACTACAGTACGTCTGTTACGTGTTACAATTCATTTTTTTCCAAATTCAATAAAGCTTCCTCCTCTACCGACCCTTCGGGTTCCCTAACTTCTTCTTTTTTTATCAAACCATTCTCGTCTGGGGCTACTTCTTTGAATTTTACTCGAAGCAGGTCCACTACGTCTGTAAACCTTTGGATTTTCGCCAACGTCAAGGGCAGCATTTGTTCCAAGTCAACAATGTGCCGATTTGCACCGTGGTCCAGCAGCAATTGAACCACTTTAACGTCATTATGAGCAGCAGCTGCATGAAGAGGAGTCCATCCCGTCTTTGTCTCCGCATTGTTGATATCGGCACCATGATCAAGCAGTACTTGCACCATTTTATCAAGACCTCGAGCAGCAGCCAAGTGCAAGGGTGTTGATCCCAGTGCATCTCTAATATCCACATTCAGTCCAAATTTAGTGATGAACATATTGACTGCTTCTATCTTGTCTTCCTCGACAGCGATATGAATGCCGGACATACCCTCCTTCGTGGTTGCTGACATGTTTGCTCCACACTCGTACAATGTTTCCAATACTTCAAGAAAACCAAGATGAGCCGCAACAATGACAGCCGTTGCATTGTCACGAGTGATACCAATGTTTAAATCTGCACCCAACTCATACAATTCTTTGACCAACGTTGGATTGTTCTTTTCAGCTGCCTGCCACAGCGCGGTTTGGCCATCTTCGTCTTGTGCGTTTATGTCGGCTCCGGCAGACACCAACAGCCTGACCATATCGGTATAATTGTATGCAACTGCTGCTTGAATTGGAGTCATGCCTATTTCTGTGGGGACTAAAGTGTAATCTGCTTTGGCTTGCAACAACAGATTAGCAATCTCTAAATGATTGGACCCGGCAGCAAGCCACAACACGGTTACACCGTCCTTGTCTTGTTTGTTCACATCGGCCCCACTTTCAATCAGAAGTTGAGTGATCGACACTTGTTCATGTTGCACGGCCAAAAACAAAGGTGTGATGCCATTTTTATCTTGTTGGTTTACGTTGACGGAATTGTTTTCCAATAATTCTCGAACAATGTCGTTGGAACCTGTTTTGATGGCCGCGGCAAATTTGTGAGACGTTTGCAAGGACGCTGCAATTGCATTGATGTACGAGAGGAAAAGGAAGAACAGCATAGTGTGTTGTGGTGGGTGATTGGGGTCGCCGTTCTGGGGTTTTTAGTTGAGAAGCTGATTTTAATTGTGTTGCTGGCACAGATTTTTTAATTGTGTTGCTGGCACAGCCCAAAGATTGATTGACCCACCATAACCACGCTTGTGTTTTGCTCCTCCGTCACATAGTGGGTACTGAACGACGCCAAAAATGTTTGTGTCACGTTTACGTCTCTCCGTTTCTCGCTCTTTGTTGGTGCCTTCTCGTCACTATACTCGAACAGCCACCGGCGTTGCGCGTGTCGCAACGGGTGGGACACGGTCCGATGAGTTTGCAAAGATTGCCTCAAACACTTCCTCCACGGCGCTGGCTGTCGCTGCAATGTTGGGGACAATGATTGGAACATCTTCGGTGGTGTACGCCACTTCATCGCCTCCTTCGGTCACTCCACCGACCCCTCCATCCACGGCCCCCACAGAAGTCAACTCTGACGGATTGTCCATCGACAGCGATGACGATGCGCATTTAGTCAATTGGTCACGTACCCACGAAGCTCACCCCCAACGATTGTATTTGCCGGAAAACATGGAAGAATTGGAAGCATTGGTGCAATACGCACACAAGACGGGTCGAAAACTTCGACCGTGTGGAACATTTTTATCCCCGAATGGAATTGCTGGAGGGCAAGACATGATGGTGTCATTGGCAGGTCTTGATCGTATTAAAAACATCAATCTTGAAGAACAATTGGTGACAGTAGAAGCCGGCATTGTAGTGGACCAATTGTTGAAAGAATTGTCCAAACTTGGTCTGACGCTGGCTAATTTTTCTTCAATCAAAGAACAACAGATGGGTGGTTGGACTCAAGTGGCGGCCCATGGCACTGGTGCTACATTGCCCACCGTGGATGAAATGATAACAAGTATGAAAATTCTTACACCGGGTCTTGGTCTTTTGGAATTGTCCAATGATACGAACCCAACGTTGTTTAAATTGGCCAGGGTTGGTCTTGGATGTTTGGGCATTGTGACTGAATTAACATTGTCCTGTGTACCGGTTCATAAATTGCATGAAACCTCCTATGTTGTCCAGAGCAGTGACGCCATTAGAAAAAACCATGCTGCTTTGTTAAATCAATACCGTCATGTAAGATATATGTGGATCCCCAGTACAGACGATTGTGTCGTCGTGGTGTCAAACCCCACAGATGCAACCCATTCCATGGACGCGAACAACACCGAGAACACCGCCATTGACCCTACCAAACCTCTTCGTGAATTGTTGGCCGAAAAAAAACCAGATTTAAACATTTCTCCAAATGCTTCGTTTGCGGATCTGAGGGGCCAATTGTTGGAGTGTGGACCTCTTGACAAAGAATGGGTTCGACAAGTCAATCGCACCGAAGTTGAATTTTGGAAACAGGCGTCTGGCGAAAGAATTGATTGGAGCGAAGAAATTTTAGGCTTTGAATGTGGTGGTTCCCAATGGGTTTTTGAAGTGTGTTTGCCAACCGGTACATTGGAGAACCCGGACGGTTCTGATTTAGATTTCATTGCAGAACTGAAAAGAGATCTTGACACTGCTGGTCTTCCGGCACCCTCACCCATTGAACAACGTTGGACGGCATCCAGTACTTCTCCAATGAGTCCTGCTTACAGTACAAACGCCAATGAAATATTTAGTTGGGTTGGTGGCATCATGTACATGCCAGAGGAAGACGACACGACTCGTGCACAAGTCACGGACAAGTTTCGGGAATACATGAAGGTCATGAATGCACTGTGCGAGAGATACCAAGGCCATGCTCATTGGGCAAAAATTGAATTGCCGCAGGAAGACGACGTTGATTATTTTTTAAATGTAATGAAAATGAAAAGGCGGTTGAAAGAAAAATACCCAGTGGATGAATTCAATCAAGCAAGGAAACAACTTGACCCAAAAGGTATTTTGTCAAACAACATGATGGATACATTGTTTGGGAGGTGACTCGACGGGTGCATGGGTCTGTAGGACTGTAGGTGCAGTATGATGTAGTACACTCCCCTGTAAATTACGGAGGTAATATAGTATCTCAAATTTACTACCTGTTGTAATACCTGTACTTGTTCACACGCGGAAACAGGGAGATAAACAACTCTTGCCATCTTCATCGACATGCTTCAGCTTCAGAGGGCGATGTGCGCAAAGGCTTCACTTCATTCAACTTCAGAAAACGCAATCGCGAGCAATCGACATCCAATCGACATCCAACATCAGGATGAACCCACCACACCAACATTATGCGTACGCATAATTGAAAAAATGATGCTTCGATTGCTCCGATTGCTACTAGTGAATCATGTATTGTGTGGAACAGGTGGAGTGCATGGGAATACAATCAACCCGATCGTCGAGAGCAACGATCAGAGCAATGTTGAAGCGGAAATGGGATTTGGCTCTGCTGCCCTGCGATCCAATACAGGTAGGCGATCCACAATAGAGGAACCCACTCTTGCCAATCCTGCACCGTCACCATCATCACCACCACCACCGCCACCGTCATCGCCACCCACCACTGATACAACGGCCACACCACCAGTCGACACAGCCACCAACACGGCGTCACTGCCCACTAACTTCGATGCACCTTCGCCTCAACCCTTGCCACCCCCCGCCATCAACAAGGAAGACATTGAATTGCTGAGTAAGATTGAAGAAACAACAAAAGTTTTGTTAAACACTACAAAGGGAGCGATAACCATGGACGTGCATGAAAAGTGGGCACCATTAGGGGCCTCGACCTTTCTCAGTCTTGTGATGTCCAACTTTTACGACGATTGCTATTTCTTTCGCACCGTTCCTGGCTTTGTTTCTCAATTTGGTATCAACGCCGATCCGCGCATTCAAAAGCAATACGACATTTCGATACAAGACGACACACCTGAGACAGGGGCAACATTTCATTCCAACAGTATCGGTACGGTGTCGTTTGCATCACACGGTGAAAACTCTCGAAGCACACAAATTTTTATCAATTTAAGAGACAACACTCAATTGGATGCAATGCATTTTACACCGTTTGCCAAATTAACAGAAGAATCCTTGCAGGTTGCCGTACAGCTGTACAGTGATTACGGCGAAGCTCCGGATCAAGGCAAACTCACAGCATCTGGAAACACCTATTTAGAACAAGAATTCCCATCGCTTGACAAAATTTATTCCGCAACAATCAAAGAGTAGGCTACAACAAGGCTACAACTGTGTGTAGTAGTAGTAGTGTAGGTGTAGCCAGATGGTTGTGTGCAATTAAGCAATTAAATATTTCAGTGCGTACATGTACGTATTTTATCTTGTGTACTTGTACTTGTACTACGTACTAAAAAATATTTCACTACTCGATGTTCGCCATCGATGATTTTTTCTTCTTCTTTTTGTTCCTTTTCTTTTTTAAAACCCCACTAGCACTAGCACTAGCACTGTTGTTGCTGTCCATCAATGGGTAATCGATACCGTCCATATCGGATCCTATTGAACTGACTGAACTGATGGAAGAAGCACGGGAAGAGGCAGCTCTTGCTCTTGACACG
>Ga0115005_10002719_pt1 | contig 14084 bp, 9 predicted proteins | sample ArcOceMetagenome_FD_87163 | JGI IMG/M metagenome (GOLD analysis project Ga0115005, IMG submission 87163) | Marine eukaryotic phytoplankton communities from Arctic Ocean - Arctic Ocean - Greenland ARC118M Metagenome | ecosystem: Environmental > Aquatic > Marine > Oceanic | place: Arctic Ocean... | reverse complement strand
CATTTCGAGTGCACCTACGGAGACGCCTTCAGCTTCACCAAGCTCTGTTCCTTCGAAGTCCCATGCTCCAAGTACGGTTCCTTCAGTATCTAGTTCACCGAGTTCGTCTTTGGAGCCAAGTTTGGGTCCCTCGGTATCCCATTCTCCAAGTAAATCCACCGAGCCTACTCTACAACCATCGGTATCAATTGTACCAAGTGTGGAGCCTTCGGTGTCATTGATCCCGAGCATTTCGAGTGCACCTACGGATACACCCTCAGCTTCACCAAGCTCTGTTCCTTCGAAGTCCCATTCTCCTAGCACGTCTACCGAACCAAGTATGGTTCCTTCCGTATCGCTAGCTCCCACCATTACTTTATTTCCTAGCTCAGTGCCGTCTTTGTTGAAAATCCCTTCTAGGTCTCCAGCTTTTGTGCCTTCGATAGGTAAGAGTAAGGGCAAGAGCAATTCAAGCAAGGGCAAGGGCAAGAATTCGAGTACCCCTATGCCTTACAGCAGTGGAAAGTCTGGGAGTAATGGCAAGGGGAAATATTCCACATCTTCTGAAGATAAACTTGTGTCTTCTTTTGGCGAGCCCCTGATAAGTGACTACGTCAGTTTGAACGCTTCTTCATACTGCAGTACTTTTGATTATTTCATGGCTTTCCTTTTTGGTGTTGCGTTCATCCTCTGGTAAATTCCTGTATCTTCACTCATTAAACCTCAAGAGACTTGCGTACGTGTAGTTGTATTTTTCCATTTTATTAATGTTTGTAAAAGAAGAAATTTGGAACGACGGTGTTGTGTTATTATTCACGTTTCCACGAACACAGATAAAAGATGCTTTTTAAGTAAAAGGGAAGATATCTATTTAAAATGCAAAAGATCATATACATTATAGGTTTTGTACCAGGTCGAAGTAACGGTTCTTCCGTGCACCTGCGATTCATCTGATGATTGTTGAACTTAACCTCGATGATTACAATTCGTCTTTGTAACGGTCAGCAACTACGTCACGCTTCACCTTATAACTCTGCGTTAACAATCCATTGGACATAGCGAACGGTTCTAACGTCACATAAATGTTACCAACTTGCTCCCATTGACGGAAATCCTTCGTTGCAGCCCGAATATCTGTCATTAACGCAGTATTCAGAGAACGGTCATCCCTGAGATCCTTGGAAGCTGCAGACAAAAGGGCAATCTCGTCGGTACACTCATCTTCTGTAGCTTTGGGATCGTTCATCTTCTCGTTTGCTTTTTGAAGGCTCTTACCAGTCTTCGCATCTAAAAATCCAGCATTCACTAGTTCATTTGGACTCAAGACCAACACAGCAGTGATGCTCCTTCCATCTTGACCGGTCAATAGGATCTGTTCCACCAAAGATGATTGTCCAAGGATGGCATCCTCGATTGGTTGTGGTTCTATATTCTCACCATTTGAAAGAACAATGGTATCTTTACACCTTCCGGTCAGGATTAAGTCTCCTGTAGCTGGATTGATCCTTCCAAGATCTCCAGTGTCAAAGAATCCAAATCTATCAACAGCCTTAGCCGTCGCTTCAGGATTCTTGTAATATCCCTTCATTATCTGAGGACCTCTGGCAATGACCACGCCGACTTCACCAACTGGCAAGGCCTGTCTTTCGGTTTTTATGTCATCGGGCTTGATTTCAGGATCAACTACTCTAAGCTCAGTGTCAATACATGCTTGGCCAACGCACCCACCGGTGACGAGATTACTGTCACTTCTACGGTGAGCAATGAGCGGCGAACACTCAGTCAGTCCATACCCAACACAAATATTCAATCCACAATTTTCATAAAATGTCTCTAGAGATCCAGCCAGAGCAGATCCACCTGAAATAATGAGCTTATTTTTCCCTCCGAAACCCTCTTTCACCTTACTCCATACAATTTTATCTCCCACAGCGTTAATTGGTGCTAAAGCAGCAAGAATTATATTGCTCGCCAGCTTATTTCCACCTTCGCCTTTCTCCCCAACTACTAGTCCCTTTGCAATCTTCTTATGCTTAGACCTCAAGCCACTTGTGACGGTGAAGATGTTAACGAGGGCCTTGACGACAGCGCTTCCGTTCGCAAATTTATCCTGAACACCTGTCGCAACCTTTTCAAGTACGCGTGGAACCAGGACCAGCCACTCGGGCTGATGTTTTGCCAAATCATTTTTGAAGTGACGAATACTGGTGTAGACAACACTGCAACCGCGAGTGAGCATGAATAGTTCGAATGTCCGTTCAGTAATATGCCAAACTGGGAGCAAAGACAGCATCAATTCACCAGGGAGGGGCTCACTTTCATCCCAAACTTGTGTAGGTCCAAGACGATGTCCAATTTGATGAAGTAAGCTGCCATGTGTGAGCATGACTCCCTTTGGCTTGCCCGTTGTTCCTGATGTATAAACGATGGTTGCAACATCATCCTTACACAACTTGATGTCAGCAATATCGTCTTCACTCATGGGGTTTGCCGCATTCAATAAGTCCTGGAATACTAGTACATTAACTCCCAATTCCCTCCCTAATGCTTCAATTTCTTCATCAGATTTCTTCTCCTTGTGCATCAAAATGACTGTTTCAACAGCCCCATGAGATTGATTGTACAGTCCAAGAGGAGTGCTCAATCCTTGCTTCTTAGCATCATTAGCAAGTTTTTTTAGCAATTTTGCGCCTTGCAATACAACCACCCCCGCACTTTCAGAATGCTCATAGATATAGCGCAACTCGTCCGCAGGAGCATCAGCACCACGGACGGCAGAAACGCCACCAGCAAGTTGGATTCCATGATCAACCAAGAGCCATTGAGCTGAATTCTCTCCGAGAATCACAATATTGGTTCCCTTCTGAACGCCAAGCGTTTTAAATATAGAAGCGGACTTTCTGACTCTCTCGTAAGCTTCCGCAAAAGTGAAATCAATTTTTTCATCACACAAATGGTGGTCGAATAGAGCTCTCTCATTGGGGCAATATTTGGCGAGTTCCGACCAGATCTGAGGGCAGTTATTGACTGTTGATCGCATCGTGTGGAGTTTATTGATAAGGGGATTTGTTGGGGAATGGTCGAGTTTGTTGGATGGAGTATTGGTGGGTGGCATGAGATTACCAGTACGAGACACCTTTCTCTGTGGTGTGACGTTAGTCGGTGCTTGCTCACCAAAAAGTACAGCTTCGTCGAGGTCACTCATTGTGCCCTCGAGGGCACTCAATGTATCTTCTTCCTGCCAGAAGAAAGAGCCAACGAAAAAAGAGTGAGAAACTTCCATCGGAAATGTTGCAAATAATTACAATAACAATCTTGTAACAATCCCCTATTATCTTACACTTGATAAGACAGATAAAGATGTCGTTGGGTTCGCGTTTCTACGTTCGAATCCAAAGGCAGCCCTTTTCGAAGAAACAGATAGACTCTGAGATGACGGTGTGAATGCATTCACATTCATAACCGATGCTACACAAAGCGCGGATAAAACATTCAAACTGAACTTCATGTTGATTTTAAGTGGATGATTCTGTTCAGTTAACCTTTAAACTTGAATGAGGTGATCTACCGGTACGGTACGAAGTAAAAGCCTTTTCCTCTGAAGTTGCGACGAACTAACTTGGCATGCTTTCTCAGCTTGAAGTTTAGTGATGACGAACTGACCCTTTGGCGTTTGGGTCGGGTGGCGCGAACACCCTCCCATCATGTCGCATCGAATGAATCGCATGCATGCGTGGTTCATTCTGTCTACAGTAAGTAGTCTGTCCGTGTACTCTCGTATAAAAGAAAAACAAACTAGAAAAACGTCTCTTTTGTCCTTCCCTGCCCTTCCCCTTTGCATTCGTTTCTTGCGGAAGGACAACACACTATGTACACTGGCGGCAAACGAAGAGATTACCGATAACTGGATTTCATCAGATTATAATTTTTATAATATCCATTGCTGAATCAAAAATTACTAAACTAACTCAACAAATTCGTGCAAACGGTAGCTGAACCTAGCATCGTCGCCGATTAAAAAGTTCACCCTCTTCACAATGTTGTCCAATTGTTCGTCATCAACGTCAGCGGGTCCCAACCATTGCTTTGCATCGTAAAAGGCACCCCTTCGGCTGTGAAGCAGTTCAATGTCATAACTTTCAAGCCAAATCTCATACAAGTTATCTTCCTGGCGGGCGTGGCTGTACACCCTAGTTTCTACGTAGATCATCTTATCGAACTCTTTTTCCATCCTTTTAGTAATTTTCTCTGCCAGAGCCAAATCCTTGTCAGAACCGCAGCAGGCGAGAACAAGATGTCCACGGAATTGTTCCGCACCACCAGTGTCTTCCTTAAATGTATAGTTGGTTTCCCTCACATACTTATTTTTCCACGCTTTTGTTTCATTGCGATGCTCTGCTTTGAAATCTTTCAACTCACTTTTGAATGAGGTAATATGATCACTATCTTCCATTGCGTAGTTGAAATCAAAGACATTGTTCTCAGGCTGAAAATCCTCATCATCAAAGTACAAATTCTCGTCATCTTCAATGTATACTTCATCCATCCAATTCTCAAATGCAGCCATTGTCATATCCTCTTGGGCATACTCTGTCTCCAACTCAACAACATTGGTATCCTTTGGGACGAATGTAGGAATCTTATCATATCCCAGTCCCTCATAATATCTCTTTAGTTCATCCATATCAGCATTCTCGCAGTCTTCCCAGGTAAACTGGAACCCCTGGTCCCTGACATCAGCGTAACGACTATATGCGCACAGCTGAGGCATCCAATGGTTCGGCAACAAAGGAGCGTCGGGATTATGCTTACAAGCAGCCAACATTAAATTCGCCACATCAAAATCCAAATCATACAGCAACCAGCGGAGAGGATCCTCATTCTTGATCGACTCGCTGTATTCAACACCATTAGCATCTGTTGCAGAAGCATTCAAGCACAGATTGATTTCGTCCAACGTCTGACGATCCAATTGGTCAAGCTCGTAATGAGGACGAATCATGGCTTGTTTGTTATCCACTAGCGACCCGTCCTCAAATCCCTTAATTGTATCAACCAGACCTTCCATAGCCTTCTGTAACCGGACTAGATCTTCATTCTTGATCCCATTTTGCATTACGGCGTCATCATTGGAGGGGAATGCATCTGATTCGGAACCAAGATTTGTGAGAAACGAAGCAGTCAATTCATTTGTGTCTTTATCACTATCTTCGTCTTCCTTCTGTTGGATTGCCTCTGTGGCTTCCTGCTCGGTGATGCTCATTTTCTGCGCGTAATTTGCCACATCTTCTTCTGTAAGACCAGCTTCTTCGTACTGACTATCGATAAATTCCTCCAAGTTCTCCTTGAAGAATTTCGGAGAACCGGGTCCTTCCAAGTTTTCTCGAATTTCACCAAGGTTTTCACGTCTTGCGATTGTTTCCTCAATGAGTTTCTTCTGTGCGCTATAGTTGGGATCATCGGGATCATCTTGTAGTGGGATATCCTCTTCTTCCTCAACGCCTTCCTCGTCATCGTCGTCGTCCACTTCAACGTATTCGTACTCTGCATCGCCATCATCTTCATCTTCATACTCAACTTCTTCGTATTCGTATTCAAATTCCTCTGCATCGTCATCTTTCGATGCGAATCTACAAGTTTGAATTGTCCTTGCAAAGCTGGAAGCTGGCAGGATTTTGCTACATTGGGTACTAATGAAAGAACAATGGTGGGTACCTGGCATGGTGACGCCGAAACCACAAGCCTGCTGATATTGCAGCGCTGTTATTAAAACGATATTGATCGCTTTTTTTATCATGATTAATGAACTCGTTGAACTGCTGCAGTATTCAAGAAATGCAATCAAGACAATCTTTATTATATTGGTGGTTCAGCTTTGTGAGAGATGTGACGCTTTAATTACATTGGAAGTGACAAACAAAACAACATACACATGGTATTTACAATCTCCCATCAACCCCCTCCTATCCTCCTGAACGCAAAATCCTTTCTTCCTTGAAAATGGAATGGAGGGCGGGGGGATGATAGGTGCCGCGCGACGTGCGTCATAAATACCTAGAGAAAGAGGATAAAATTATCCCTATCTGTTTTTCAGTGATTTTACTTACGCACGTAACAGGGGTTTTGAGCTTCCACCTGTCCATTCTCTGAACACTTTCCTCACATCCAGGTCTCCGCTCCTTTTTCCTTCGTTCGTAAGTTGAAGCGGTCGAAGTTAGGTAATACATCGGATTCTTCTTACATTGTATTCATCGAGGGAAGGTACACCTACACCTGGCTGGTGCATACAACGTTTTGACCCCATATCATACAAACCATTCACCAGATGACTGTGACAAAATTCATCATTACAGCAACTGCGCTTTCGAGCCTCCTCGCTGGTGCATCTGCTACTGCCCCACAAATAAATTCCATTGTAGCGTCTTCCAAAACAGGTTTTTTTGGCTTGAATGATGCTTCTGTTAGACAAGGATGGAATATAGCAACTTGTCTTCGTGGGGGTTCCACTGGTAAGTCAAATCTCTATTGATGCTTAGAACAGTTTCAGAAGAAAACTAAAAAAACTCACTACACATGTGCGACATCTATTTCATCGCAGCCGCAGAGGAACAACCCAAAAAGAAGAAGAAAAAGAAATCAGCTGCTGCCAAGAAATCAAATAAAAAGAAAGTTATAAAACCTGATGCAACATCCAAAGCCGCAACTAAGGAAATCACCTCTACAGATTCTGACCTATCTGAAGCAATTCTTGCCTCCTCTCAATCCAAAAATACAATGAAAGTATATTCTTATTCTGAGGATGATTCTGGTCACTCTGTTGTTGGTATGACTGAGAGTGCCATGCTCGCTCTTGGAGTTTTCGATGGTGACACCGTCTTTGTCAAGGGTAAGCGTGGCAAGAAGACTGTTGCTACAGTAGCTATGGTTTCTGATAGTGATGCTGCTTCTCTTGCTTCTGCTGGGTCTATCCTCGATGATGCTGGCAGCCTCACCATAGGAATGACTGCAGATGCCATGAAAAATTCTGGAGTACGTGCTGGAGACGCTGTAAAAGTAACCCCTGCACCTGATGTGAAATTCGGAAAGAATATTTTGATTCTTCCATTCCAAGATTCCATCGACAGCGTTTCAGAGGATGATATGGCTGAATGTGATATTTTTGATGACTACATTCGCCCTTATTTTGAGGGTAAATTCAGAACGCTGTACCGTGGCGATTCATTTACGATTGATGGTCCTGTCGGTTTGTTGGAATTCCAGTGTGTGGAAATTGACACCGTTGAGGTCGATGGTGACACAGCGTGCGTAGTTGTAGACGACACGGCAATCGAATGCGATGGCGAGCCCGTGGAGCGCGAGGAGTCTGATTTGGATGGTTGTGGATATGATGCCATTGGTGGGGCATCCAAGCACCTTGCAGCAGTTCGTGAGCTCGTTGAGCTTCCTTTGAAACATCCCGAGTTGTGGAGTAAGCTGGGAATCAATCCTCCACGCGGTGTTCTTCTTACAGGCCCTTCGGGATGTGGAAAGACAGCAATGGCTCGTGCAGTAGCTGCCGAGACTGGCGCATACTTCTTCGTCATCAACGGACCCGAAGTAATTTCGAAGAAGGCTGGAGAGAGTGAGACCAATCTTCGTCGTGCTTTCGAAGATGCTGCTGCAAACGCTGAAGATTACGGTGGAGCCATTATCTTCATCGATGAAATTGATTCCATTGCCCCCAAGCGCGAGAAGGCTGGAGGAGAGGTCGAGAAGCGTATCGTTTCGCAATTATTGACTCTTATGGATGGATTGAAACCAACTTCAAAGGTTATTGTAATGGCTGCTTCTAACCGTCCAGGTGTTATTGAATCCGCGCTCAGAAGACCTGGGCGTTTTGATAGAGAATTGGATATGGGAATTCCTGATGAACAGGGTCGTCTTGAAATCCTCCAGATCAAGACTAGAGATATGAGACTTGGTAATGATATTGACTTAGATACTCTTGCTCGTGGTACTCATGGATATGTTGGTGCTGATATTCAACAACTTTGTATGGAAGCTGCGCTTGAATGTATAAGAACCAAAATGGGATTGATCGATTTTGACAAGGACAAGGTGGATAAACAGATATTGGATAGCATTGTTGTAGAAGGAAAACATTTCGAACATGCTATGGGCGTTGTTCATCCCTCCTCTCTTCGTGAAAATCAGGTAGGTTTTACTAGCTGTAGTTCCGACTTCCATAGTTTTCCTTTGCTTTTTTCTTACTTTGTTGCAAATGTGATATTACAGGTCGAAGTTCCTGATGTTCATTGGGAAGATGTTGGAGGTCTTGAGGACGTCAAGAGAGAACTCCATGAAACTGTTCAATATCCTGTAGAACATGCAGATAAGTACATCAAGTTTGGAATGAACCCTAGTAAAGGAGTTCTATTCTATGGACCTCCTGGTTGCGGAAAGACCTTGCTCGCGAAGGCAATTGCTAACGAATGTGGTGCCAACTTTATTAGTATCAAGGGACCTGAGCTCCTCACGCAGTGGTTTGGAGAATCTGAGGCAAATGTCCGTGAACTTTTTGACAAAGCTCGCGCTGCTAGTCCCTGTATTCTCATGTTTGACGAAATGGATTCCATTGCGAAAACGCGTGGAAGCGGAGGACCAGGAGGTAGTGAAGCAGGTGACCGCGTGATTAATCAGATCCTTACGGAGATTGACGGAGTAGGAGCACGTAAAAATGTCTTCTGTATCGGTGCCACAAATCGTCCGGACATCCTTGATCCTGCTGTCATTCGTCCTGGTCGTCTTGATCAGCTTATTTACATTCCTCTTCCTGATTTAAAAAGTCGAGAAGCAATTTTCAAAGCAGCCCTGAGAAAGGCACCTCTTGGACCCGGTGTAAGTACTGAAGTTCTTGCAAGATCCACTCATGGATTCAGTGGTGCCGATATTACTGAAATTTGTACGGCTGCCTCGAAGCTTGCAATCCGTGAGGCAATTTTGTTTGAGGAAGAAAGACTGAAGAAGGTTGAGGCTGGTGAATTAGACGAAGATGAAGGCAAGGCAGATCCGAAAGACTTATTAATTCAAAAATCACACTTCAATTTTGCAATGTCAAAGGCACGTCGTAGTGTAAGTGAGAAGGATCTTACTCTCTTCGAGGATTTTGCAGAGAAGCAAAAGGCTGGTAGGGGAGAAGCAGTCACAAACTTCAAGTTCGGCCAGGATGAAAATGCCGAAGATGGCGAAGAAGGAGACGGAGATGCTTCTGCTGATCTATATGAGTAGTTTTATATAAACCTATGAACATGCTATACAAAAAATGAAATTTTGATTTGATTACGTGTACCGGCATTTCTCTTGCTCAAAGAAACCAGACTCAAATATTAATTTGATAATTTAGCTTGTCTTGAGCGCTTGTGAACTACGCTTCGCAGCCACAGATATCCCTTCACTAACTCGACGAATTACCTGTTCTGGCAAACCTGCGTCCACTTTTTCAGAGTTTGAAATCACATCTTCAATATTATCGCTTACCTTGTCCAAAACAGAAGATGTGAACTTCCCTCCCAACTCAGCAACGCGGGGCCCATACAATGGAACGTTTTCTCGCAATGACTTCCACAGGACGGCTACCTCTTCGGGGCTCGTACCTGAAGCAGTAGAGACGTCTGAGCTGCTGCCTCCCAAAGAGCGGACAAAATCCCCAAACTCCGATGGCGAAGGAGCCTCTGGTAATGGAAGCTTTTGAACTAAGGTCTGCACCTGAAGTTCTCTATCTGATTTACTGAGAAACTTCTCTACCTCGTTAACTGGTCCTTTGGGTAAGAAATTTCCAAGCCCTAATGGTAATGAAGTACGTATACGCTCTGGATTCTCCACAAGGATTTCACGCAGTGCATCTTTCACATTAGCATTTATTGCGGTTGCGGTCTCCTCGATCAATAGATTTTGTACAAGATTTCCTTCGGGAGCAAGAAGAATGTCGGCACTATCCTTCGCGAGTGTGAGAGCAGCGTCGACACTGAGACCGCTAAAACCAAATGCATTTTCAATAGAACCTCCACCCTGGCTTACAATTTTGGTTGTAGTTGTGTATTCTGTAAACCCATCAGCTAATTCAGATATCCTATTGAAATGGAATATCGAGGTGAGATGAATATCGCATTTTTCATTTAAAAATGAATTGATGTTTTGATCTTTGATTGCTTACTTGTCAACATTGATAATGTCACCCTTTCCATATATCAGTTCTCTTAACGCTGCCTGAGATCTAGGAGAGTCGTCACCAATCAGTCTTTTTGCAACGTAGGGAAAACATGACCTGACGATACTGAAATCTGGGTCAGCTTGAAGAGAAATACCTTCAAGCGTGAGAAAAGCTCTCGAAGTATAAAGGAACCACTCTGGAATTGTAAACGCCTCCGAGTTGGTTTTTTGCAGATCTTCCACTTTCATTGTGATCCCGGTCACAGCTTTATGAAAAAAAAGGATGTAAGGTGAATCAAGATGAAAAGGCAAACATCTGTTGTTGACAATTTTGTGACATACCAGATGCTTTTTCTGCAATTTTTTCGCTCTGTGCTTTCATCTCCGCTCTCATATAAGTCCGGAGCTCTTCGTCATCTGCACCTGGGTATTTTTCACGATATTCTTCGTATATTCTTTCTCTTACTTTGTCCCCACCACCTCCTTGATTGGCCTGTTTTAGGAAGTAGTAGAGTGGCTCAAGCGCTCCAGTTTTCATAATTAGGGAAGCTTTATCTTCTTTCAGAAATTGCAGGTTGACCAAATCTTGAGGCACATCGTCGTAATTTTCTGCTGTTAAATGTGCGATAAACTCTAAAAGAGAATACTGCAAAGATGATGGTACCTCTAATGTCATTCCAAAATCCAGGATACAAAGCTTTCCGTCATCAGTTCTCAGTAAATTACCAGGATGGGGGTCGCAATGACTTTATATTCAAAACAATGATGTGAGTACAATCTGACTTAGTGCAAAGAATAAAGAGAGAAATATGAAAACTCACAGGGTACCAGTTTCCAACAGCATCACAAGATAAGCGTTTAAAGCCACCCCGCAAAGCAAACTAACATCACCTTCAGCACTTTTGTCTAACCGATTTCCTTGGACCCATTCTGTTGTGAGAATTCTATCGCTTGAAAGCTCGTCAATGACAATAGGGGCAGTAACAGCATCGATACCCTTATTTTTCATTTCTTGATTGAAGCGTTTGGTATTTTCTGCCTCGCTTAAATAAGTCAATTCAGCAATGAAACCTCTTCCCCATTCATTTGCTAACCCTTGCAAGTCAGTTGCAGACCCAGTGATTTTTTTCCAATACGGTGCAAACTCTCGAACGATGAACAAATCTAATGCAATTTCTGCCAGTCCATTGGGTCTCTGAACCTTAACGGCAACCTCTTTCATTTCTATTTCAGTTCCATTCTTAATCTCAGCAAATCCGCGATATACTTGCCCAATACTGGCACTAGCAACAGGATTGCTGAAGTCAACCTTTTTCAAAAGACGATAACTGTCGCCCAATTCCTCTTTCAACAATTTTTGCGCCTTCTCAGAGGGAAATGGCGGAACATTATCCTGAAGTTCACTCAATGCCTCGGCGTAGGCAGCAGGAATCAAGTCTGCTCTCACACTCAATGCTTGTCCAACCTTAATGGCAGTGGGGCCGATTTTTTGAACAAGACCAAGTAATTCCTTTGCTCTCTTGTCCATGTTTCTCTCGGTGGCACGAAGAATATATTTATCAAAGAGAAGGCTGGAAAGGAAACTAGATGACAAACGAAATAGTTGCAAGGCTCGGCGTATGACTAGTAAAGGTCTCTGTGAATAATACTGTCTTGCGAGATCAGGATCATACTGGCCTCGAAGGTAAGGCTCTTTTCCAACAACGTAGTCAGACGGAGGGAACGAGAGCGAGTATAGTATTGAAAAGAAAACGGATAAAGGCAACACTGGTGTTGATTGCAAAAAAACAAGAGCCGATGATGCGGTAACATGGTCAAGAGTTGCTACAGCCTCTTTCGGAATCAGATCAACCACTTGGTCGATAGACAGCCTCAGGGAAGTGGTGGGCATGCTACCTGATTTGAGGTTGTTCTGTGTGCCTACATTCTGAGATAATGGCAATTGAATTTGGAAGGCATGAACACAGGAAAAGCAACTTGCCGCAAGAGCAATCAATGCAGTGTGAAAGACTTTCATAGCAGGCACTGATTTCGCAAGTAATGCTACACGTGTAGTGGGTACTCGATTATTAGCCAGACCCAATTTGAATTGCAATGACTGCTGTTCTTTGTACGTTTGTGCTTCTCTCGCGAGTTTGTTTTTGTTTTTGCTTTCTGTCTTTTGTTGTGTTGTGTTGAGCTGGTCCTTTCTCTCGTTTGGAAATCTGACTACGAGTAGTCTACGAATCAATCATACTCACTCACTCTCGTAGCGTAGCCTGTACTCGTAGTACCGTATGTACCGCTGGTAGCCTGTAGTTAGTGTGGTGGTGTATCAAATTATCCGTGTTGATTAAGGAGTATCCAACTATAGCTGGATATTTACGACATTTCGGTCCGTTGGATACAAAGAATTTTCTTGTAGACCTCCTATCCAACCAGTAAATTTTGCTGTGTAAATTCGAAAATTCGTAATTATTTTATATTTGAAATTAAAAAGTAAACAGATTTCATTTCAACACATTCGAATTTCCAATAGCAGCGGTTTTCAACAGAGGAATCGTAATCTCATAGAAACTGCATAATTCAATATACTCACGTATTCAATTACCATGGATGATTTGGGTCGGTGTAGTATGTGAATTGAGGATAACGTGAATTTCGGCCGCGATTATAGAAATTCTGATGTTGAGGATATGGTTCGTAACTGTGATGACGAGGCTGTTCGTAAGCTGGAACTTGAGGACGGCGCTCTTGTCCGTAAACAATTTGGTGGTATCCAGGATGAGGTGAACCGTAGCTGTGACGACGCTCAGTTTGATAATCATGATAAGAATGGAAATACGTATGAGCAGGAGGTTGAGTGGTGTAGGAACGTCCGCTGTATTTAGAAGATGAAGCTGGCGCATTGTTACTGTATTTTGTGGAACCCGTAACAGCAGAGGACCATCAATTTATTTGCAAGAACGAGTTTCTGCTGGGTTAGTGGGCCAGAAAGAATGCTGACGAATAGGGGGACCTGCTTTTCACCGGTAGATTAAGCATATTCTTCCACTTATTAATATCACCTGAGAACAGCAGCAATAAATAATTGTTAGATTACGATGTCTAAACAGTTGAACAGAAAGGCTGAACATTGGTACTCACCATATAAATGCAACGTATCAACACAGGATTTGAATTGCTTGTGTTGTTTGATGGCATATGGCTTCATTGCTTGCTTTCCCATCGCAGCTGACTCGTGCGCATCCCTCTCCTGTCCCTGCTCAAAGTCAGCAAGATTGTCAATCAATGCGTCAAGATCGACCTGTCCATCGCAGACACCAGTGGGCTCTACAGAAATAGGAAGGTCGCCGAAGATTGATTCACCTTGTCCTCTGTTCTGTCGTCTGGTGAGTGGTGCCATGGTTGCAAATAATGGCAAGTATAATTACTACTGAAAATTCGTTATAAATTCAAAATCGGAGTTCCAATTTATTTTGTGTATTTATAATAATAAAAAAAGAGATGTTGTGAGCTGTTTCAAAAATGGTTCACACGATTTACAGAAGACACACATGATTTCTACTAGTTTTTATTCTACTACACATACGTGTATGGCGTTAGGTCTAACACGAATCAATCATCCATTATTTAAAAACGATTGCTCTCTCCTTTATTAATGTCGTAAATATCCAGCTATAAGTTAAATACATGTACAGTCACCTTCAGAATTAACTTCAGGAGACTTCAGCTTCAGCATGTGTATCCAGTCTCGTGATTTTTGTATCCAGCCTCAGCTGTCATAGTACAGTATCATAAGTGACATACGAATACCGAATGCAGGAATTTTGCTGAGAAAAGACATCGGCATTTTCAACAAAAGCGGCAGGAAATGGCTCGGGAAGTATCTTTCAATGTCAATGGGGAAAAGATTGACAAGGTGTCGGAGTTCAAGT